>ERZ506979.1543-NODE-1543-length-9890-cov-4.240061_pt1 | contig 9890 bp, 6 predicted proteins | sample MGYA00512887_ERZ506979 | MGnify/ENA metagenome assembly ERZ506979 | reverse complement strand
GACTGGAGTTCAGACGTGTGCTCTTCCGATCTGCCCAAGCGCCGCGCGGCTTTCAGCGTTTCCCGTCCTTCACAAAAACACAGCCTTGTCCTTTTCCTGGGGCAGGGCTTTTTTTGCGCTCCGTGCCGTCAAAGAAGCAGTTTTTCCGTCTTTCGGGACGGTTGTCCGTACCTTTCCGCCCTGAGCTCCGCCGCCGTTGTGCGGCGTTTATGCCCGCAGGGTGCAAAATGCGCGAAGCGGGGTCGCCCAGCGAGCGGGGGAGCTTTGCCCGGCGCATGGAGTGTGACGCCCTGTGAATAACGACAGTTGTATGGCCGAATGCCCGCAAAGCCCCATTCTGCCGCGCGAGCGCGTCACCTCCGCCCTGGCGGAAGCTGTCGCCGCATATCCGCTCACGGCGCTCACCGCGCCCATGGGTTACGGCAAAACCACGGCGGCGCGGCAACTGGCGGACGCTCTCCTGTCCGGCGAAAAAAAAGATGCGGCGGTCGCGCGGGCCTATTTCGTCACCCTCCCGCCGGAACCCTACAGCGCCCCCTACCTGTGGAACTTCATCTGGGGCCGCCTCGCGGCTCAGGGCCTGGAATTCGCCGAATCCGTCAAGGCTTACGGCTTTCCCGGCGATGCGGAGCGGCGGCAGCATGTCTTTGCCCGGTGCCGCGCGCTGGCGGAGCGGGTGCTGCTGGTCCTTGACGATTATCATTGGGTGGCCGACCCGGCCATGGACGCCTACCTGACCGCGCTGACGCGCGAGGGCATAGCGGGCCTGCACATACTGCTTCTTTCCCGATCCCGGCCGAATCTGCCCCTGGAGGAATTGCGCCTGAAATCTCTGGCCGAGAGCTTTGATCAGAGCCTTTTGGCTTTTTCCGAAGCCGAGACGGCGGCGCTCTTCACCCGATACGGGAACAAGGATGCGGAAACCGCCCGCCGGGCCTGGCTGTTCAGCGAGGGCTGGCCCGCCGCGCTCTGGCTCTGCCTGCGGAATCCGGAAAGCCGGGAAGACTTTTCAGGCGCGCCCCTCGCGCGCATGGAGGCCATGCTCGAGGAATCGATTTTTTCCGCCTATGATCCGGAAGACCGGCGTTTGCTGCTGCAACTTTCCCTTCTTGACCACTACACGGCGCGCGAGGCCGACGACATCGGCGGGCCGGGCTCGCGCGAGCGCCTGCAACAACTCCTTCATCCGTTTTGATCCCGCCACGAACAGCTATGTGCCGCACAGTATTTTCGGGACCTTTCTGGCAAAGCGCCTGCCTTCCGCCCGCGACATCGATCAGGCCGCGCTGTGCCGCCGGGTGGCCGAATGTCATATAGGCCGTGAAGAGCTGATTTCCGCCCTGCGGTTTCTTGTCCGGGCCGGGCGGGATGAAGACAAGCTGCGCCTTTTGGAGCTTTTTGCCCTGCCGGGCGGCAACCTGCTGCTTTTCTTTTTCGCGGATGAAGTCATGGAAGCGGTCCAGGCCATAGCCTGGCCGCTGCGGGAGAAGCGGCCCCTGGAGTACCTGGCTTTTCTCTATTTTTGCCTGGCCGAGGCGCACGACCTGCGGGCCGTGACCCTTCTGGAGGAGGCCGAAGAGCGCTTTGCGCGTGCCGGGGGCATCGCTGCTCCCCTGAAGCGCCGTCTGGCGGGCGAGGTCCTGCTCATCCGCAATATGCTCGCCTTCAACGATTTGTGGGCCATGCGCGACATCCACGAGGCGGCGCACGGATTGCTGCACGGGCGTTCGGCCATTGCCAACCGGCAGATGATCTGGACTTTCGCCTGTCCGCACTCGGCCTATCTGTATCTGCGCGAACCGGGAACCTACAGGGACATGATCGCGCTCATCGAAGGCAACCTGCACTATTTCCATGAACTGACCGACGGTTGCAGCCTGGGCGCGCAGCCTCTCTTCCGGGCCGAATGGCTGCTGGAGCGCGGCGAATTCGACGATGTGGAAGGCCTGCTCACGGCCTCCGCCCGCCTGGCGGAAAGCAAGGATCAGGTGACCACGCTGCTCAACGCGGCCTTTACCAGGGCCAGGCTCTGTCTGGCCACGGGCCGGGGCGAAGAAGCCCTGGCCCAGCTGCGGGACTGGAGGCCGCGCGTGGATGCCCTGGGCCATGTTGATCTGTCCACCTGCCTGGATCTGGCGTTGGGCTACGTCAGCGCCTGTCTGGGCCACGCGGAGGCCATACCGGCCTGGCTGCGCGAGGGCGATTTCGGCCCGACCCGTACCATCCCGCAGATTTTCGGCTTCATCCAGTTCACCCACGCCAAGGCCGCGTTGCTTGCGGGCGACGACGCCCGCCTGGAGTCCATCGCCAAAAGCATTCCGGAATATCTCGGCCCCTTTGACAATCTTTTTGCCCGCATCCAGGCCAAAGTATTGGAAGCCATTGCCGCGCACCGCCTGTACGGCCCGGAAAAAGGCGGCGTTTTGCTGGGCGAGGCGCTGGATCTGGCCAGACCGGACGGCATCCTCCTTTCCCTTGCTGAATACGGGCCGCATCTCCTGCCCTTGTTGCCCTGCCCGCCCTTGTCGCCGACCTCGCGTGAACACAAGCCGGACGGCTACCTCGCGGCCCTGGCCGGTCTGGCCGGGCGCTATCCCTGTGCTTCGCGGGAAGAAGCAAGCCAAGGCTGCGGGCCGATGCGGCTCACCTCACGCCAGAAAGATGTCCTGAGTCTGGCCTCCCGGGGCCTGCGCAACGCGGAGATTGCCACAGCCTTGAACGTCTCGCCGGAAACGGTGAAAAAAATCCTTTCCTCCGCCTACAAGCGTCTGGGCGCGACCAACCGGGCCGAGGCCGTGTGCAAATTCACCGGGCGACGCTGAACCGCCTCCTCTTCAAAAAAATATTCTTTTCCTCATAAATTACCCGTTCGGGGAATAGCCTCATCTATGGATTTGGGCTAACCTGTTCCTCAAGCTCATTTCATACATTGTCCGCAAAGCGGGGTATGGAGCGGTTTGACTTTGGAGAGGCGGGATCGCTCCGCAAGCCCTTGGCGCGAGAGGCCGCCAGACTGCTCTGGCCGTCTCAAGCGTGAAATGCCCTTGGTTTCCCTGCGTCAAACAACCGGAGGAAAACATGGTCGACATGGAACTGGTTCCCGGCGACGTCCTGCTTCTGGACCCGGAATGGATAGAGGACAAAGAGAGCAACGAAGTCCGGCAGGACTGCATCTCTCTGCTTATCTGCAAGCTGGACAACAGTCCCGTGAGCCATGCGGCTTTGTATTACAGGTATGACGAAAAGACGCGCCGGCACATCATGGCCGAGGAAAATCTGGGCGGCCTGGTGGAGTCTCCGCTTCCCGCGCCGAGCGAAAGCCCGCGCACCGTCCATATTCGCCGCTGTAACGTGAAAGGTTGCGACATGCCCGCGGTGCTCGCCGCCGCCGCGACATATCTGAACAACAAAGAGCCGTACTCCCTGGCCGGCTTGATCTGCGCCGGCTTCTTGCTGCTGACCAAACGCTACGTCGACGATCCTGCGTACATCAAGACGGTGGAATCCTGCCTCCGTAATGTGTGCGAATTGCTGCTTCTGTGCTACCCCGGCAAAAACCCCATGACCTGCGCGCAGTTTGTTGCCTGCTGTTATGACGCGGCGGGCGTCGAACTGGTTCCGGACGCGCCGGAGAGCCGCGCGGGCGGCGCGGATGCCGCCGCCGGGGTCTGCCTGGCCGATCTGGCGGCCACGGCCTTGCGCGCGCCCGGCGCCGCCGCCCCGGTCTGGACGGGCGCGTCCGGCAGTTTGTCCGCCACGGACTCAAAAGGCCTGGAAGACGAATTTGAACGGTTTTGCTGTACCTTACTGCGCCTTATGGAGGAGTGGGACGGGAGAAAGAAATCCCCTTGCGCTTCGTGTCCTGGAGACGCGGCCGCGGAGGTAACGGCCGAAGCCGCGGATGAAGCGTTGTTGCCGGAAAGTTTTGTGAACGCCGCTTCGGCTTTTGCCTGTATCGCTCTGCACGGCGTGCCGGAATCCGGCGCGGCCATGTCGGCCATGACCGCCGACGCGAGCGCGGACGACTTGAAAAAACTGCGTTACGCCTTTGTTTCGCCGGGGGATTTGTTCCGCTCCGCGAAATTGAGCGATGCGGGATATATTCCGCCGAAAAAATAGACAGGAGCAGTATTCCCCGTACCCACAACTGTTTTGTCCGGCGACAGTGCCGCCGGACGAAACGCATGCCGGGGCGTGGGGCGGAGCCCCGCATACTGTGGGCGGCCAACGCCCCGGCCGTTCAATAACCCTCTAACAGTGGGAGGTCACTATGTGTGGTCAATGGGATTTTACAAAGCCTCTGCAACCGAATGATGTGCCGAAGGATCTGGCGGCTGTTTTCGAGAAAACCATGAACAGCCTTTGCGGGGCGTCCTACAAAATGCTGCAATTGAGCGGCAGCCAGGCAGGCGCGCGTAATTTCCTCTTCATCTGCGAGCAGACCCTGGTGACGAATCCGCCTGTAAGGCATTATGTTACCGTTCTCCTCCACCTGGAAGGCGCGGGAGACAAGGCTTCCATTGTCAACATCGCACGGTTCTATTAGGCCTGTGTTTTTGAACGGATGGATGATCTGAGGTGAACACGGGGAAAATCGTTTCCCCATATCCGTTGAAGCAATCGCTTCAACGTATGACGAGCCATTCCGCAAGTTTCTTGCGGAATGGCTCTTGAATATGTTGCATGCCGTAAGCGCGCAAATACATGGCGCTTACGCCGCCGCGGCGGACGTCTGCTCCCGCGGCTTCCCATCCTCAAAAAAATTCTCGGCAGCGTATTTACCCGTTCGGGTAATAGGCTTTCACGTGTTCCTCCCTGTATAGTTCTGAAAATTCTTTCCTGCGCCACAAGCTGTGGCAGCAGTTTAAAGGCCTGGCCGTATTGCGCTGTGCGGCATGGCGTTTTTCGTGTCTTTCAGTGAAGGAGGAAGTGAAGATGTGGTGTAAGGTTCTGGTCTGGATGTTGATGGCCGCCCTGGTTTTGCCGCCTTCCCTGACGGGCTGCGTTTCTCGCAACAGGGACTACCGCGCCGACGCCCCGACTTCCGGCCTGAGCCGGAACCGTGCTCCGTCTCCTGCTCTGGCGGAAAATACGGCAGGTGCTTCCTCCTCCCGGCGCGACGCCGCGCGCGAGGAAAATTCCCGCCCGCGCGGCCTGAACGAGGCGCTGTTCAATACCGTGGCCTCGTTCATGGGCCTGCCGGGCCTTGCGCCGCAACGCGGCGTGGACGGCAGCCTGGACGAGGGCCTGGGCTTTCATCAGGACGGCACAACGCGTAGGGCCGGAAGCGACAACGATTTTGACGGCCAGCGCGCCCGCGCCTATCAGCGGGCCGGGTTGGGGACCGGCCCGGGAGCCGGGATGGCGGGCCTGAACGGCCTCGCGCCGTCCTATGGCGACGAGCGCACGGCCGCGCTCTGGCATGACGTGGACTACAGCGGCCGCCGGGACGCCCGCAACGGATCGCGCTCCCTGGACAGCCTCAATCCCTTTGATATGGCTGTGGAGCGGGGCCTGAACTACGGCATGGGCCTGCTCAATTCCGCCGGGGAAGCGGCTCTGTCCGGCCTCACGGACAACGGCCGCGCCCGGCTGAACTTCCAGATGAACAAGGACGGCCGCCTGTCCGGCGAGGGCGACGTGCTCCTGCCGTTGTATGATGGCCGTTACACCACGCTCTTCACTCAGCTCGGCGCGCGCAGCATGGACGTCAACGGCGGGGAGGACGACGGCTCCCAACGCTGGATCGGCAATTTCGGCCTGGGCCAGCGCTGGTTCCCCCTGGCCGAAGACCTGGATAATGCCGGAAACCTGATGCTGGGCTACAACGTCTTTTTCGACAACGACTTCACCCGCTCCCACCAGCGCGGGGGCGCGGGCGTCGAGGCGCAGTACGACTGGTTCCACGTGGCGGCCAACTACTACACGCCGCTGTCGGGCTGGAAGGCCTCCCGCGACTTTGACGGGGACTTTGTGGAAGAGCGCCCGGCGCGTGGCTGGGACGCCCGCCTGAAAGCCTATCTGCCCTTCTACCGCAATGTGGCCCTGACCGGGGCTTACGCGCAATGGTACGGCGACCATGTGGCCATGTACGGCTCCAGCGATGATCTGGAAAAAGACCCGAAAGTCTGGTCCTACGGCGTGGAGTACACGCCCGTGCCCCTGGTTTCGGGCTTTGTGAAGCAACGCAGCACGGAACGGGGCAAGACCGACACGGAGTTCGGCCTGCAATTTACCTATCATTTCGGGATGCCCTGGGATGAGCAGGTTTCGCACGCCAAGGTGGCGGAACTGCGCAGCGTGTCGGGCAGCCGCCACGAATTCGTGGACCGCGAGAACCGGATCATCCTGGAATACCGGGCCAAGAACGCCTCTATGATCGAGTACCTGGGGCCGAACGGCGGCGCGGTCAACGAGTTCGTGTTCCGCATCAGAAACGGCTTTGACGAGTACAAGGCCGGGCAGACCGTGCGGGTGACGGCTTCCGGGGTGACGCTTGCCGCCGCGCCCGCCCTGCCGGAAACCTCCCTGTTGGCCCGCCTCGGCGGGGCCATTGCCGATTTCTTCTCCACGCCCACGGCCCATGCGGCGGACTTTTCGCAAAGCTACACCTCGGACGGGCAGGGCCGGTTCATCGTGCGGATCGGCAGTTCCTTTGCCGGGCCGGTGGCGTTGCGCATCCAGGCAGGAGATAACAGCCAGAGTTTTACCGTGAACGTGGTGGCCAACCTGCTGTCCATCACCACAGCCAGCCCCTTGCCTGATGCCGTCAACGGCACGGCGTACAGCCAGCCGTTTACGGCCACAGGCGGCACGGCTCCGTACAGCTTCGGCGTGACCAACGGCGCTCTGCCCGCGGGTATGGCTCTGAACAACGGCAAGCTTGAGGGCACGCCCACGGTTACCGGCACATATACCTTCACGGTGACGGCGACGGACAGTGCCGGCCCGACAGCCGCGACGGCCAGCAAAGAGTTCAAACTGACGGTGGGGGCCGCGCCCTTGTCCATCACTACGACCAGCCCCTTGCCGAATGCCACAGTGGGTACGACGTACAGCCAGACCTTTGTAGCGACAGGCGGCACGGGGGCATATACCTTTGCTGTGGCCGATGGTTCTTCTTTGCCTTCCGACTTGTCATTGAGCAACGATGGCAAGCTCACCGGCACGCCCACGGCCGACGGCACATATACCTTCACGGTGACGATGACGGACAGCGCCAGCCCGGCCGTGACGGCCAGCAAGGCGTTCAGCCTGACGGTGAACCCAGGCGTCTACACTCTTACCCTGACCCCAACCGCTGGAGGAACTTTCAGCAACAACCAGAGCACGGGCAAAGTTTCGGCTACTCTGCTGCTGGACGGCAATCCCGCTTCCAACAAAACAATCACCTGGCTCGTCACGGACGCAAGCAACAATTCCAAGGCTGTGGTTGCCGGTTATAAGACCAAGAAAACCGGTCTGGCCTGGGGGGCATCCGCGCCCGGCACGCCGGAAAACGAATTGACCACGACCACGAGCAGCACCACCAACGCCTCGGGCATTGCCGAGATCAGCCTGACGGACGTGATGGGCGAGCGCGTGGTCACGGTTCAGGCGACTGCGGAGGGCCTCACGAAAACAGCGACCGTATCCTTCCCCAACGGGCCGTTGGCTGTGTTTGCCGGGCCGCCCAAGGGGACCTACTACTGGGGGAATAATGAAAGCGCTGCATCCACCTCTTTTCCCGCCGCGAATCAATGCGGAGCCAGCGATAGCGAGATCATAAACTTTTCCGATTATCCGCCTGCCAATTTCAGCACCATTTACGTTTCAGCAAGCAAGTTGCCCACGGTAGAGCAGCTTGTAGCGGTGGGCAAGGGTTCTGGTCGCGGCAAGGGCGCGGCCTATGCGGCCGGGTGGCCCCCCACCATCCCCTACTGGACGGGCACTGCGAGGGTCTGGAATTACACCTACCAGGCGGACGACCTGATCCTTAGCGACAGCACCTTCCATAGCCACGTTGTGACCAATACCTTCCAGACGGTTTGTCTGCCGTAAGGGTACCTTTGTCTTGTTTACAAGGGGGAGGTCTTTCCTCCCCCGCGTGAAAATTCTGCCTTTAAAGCTTGCCTTTTTGATTTGAGAACATATCCGCGCGAAGCGCGGTCGCGGTAAAAAATAATTTTTATCAGCAAAGGTTATCGCTCAATAGGAACAGAATGGAAAAACTCCATCTCAGCGCCGACGAAGAATATTGGCATTGCTTTCGCATGGGTGTGTTTTATCGCTTTACGAACAGAGCCTGCACTGGTTCAGCCATGCGATAAAGCCGCTCAAGCCCATGCCGAGCGGGTGAAAGGGGGCGGCGCGGTCTGAACCGGGGCGGCATACGGCGCCACAGCCGTCCCGGCGGGAGAGCGGGTTCCGGCTTCACTTTTCGGACAAGGGCGGTTATGATGCGCCCCTATCCGGCGTGGGAACGCGCGCCGCTTCTTCCATCAAGGAGACACAAAAGCCATGAGCGAGACATTGACTGTTGCCGTTGTGGGCGCCACGGGCGCCGTGGGCCGTGAAATGCTCAAGACGCTGCACGAGCGGAAGTTCCCGGCCACAAAAGTGCGGGCCTTCGCCTCGGCCCGTTCGGCGGGCGGCAAGGTTCCCTTCGGCGAGAGCGAACTCACGGTGGAAGAACTGAAAGAAGACGTCTTTAACGGCATTGATCTGGCCATTTTTTCCGCCGGCGGGGGCGCCTCCACCACATTCGCGCCGCACGCGGCCCACGCCGGTTGCGTGGTGGTGGACAATTCCGCGGCCTGGCGCATGGACGAGCGCTGCCCCCTGGTGGTGCCGGAAGTCAATCCCCAGGCTCTGGAAGCGCATCAGGGCATTATCGCCAATCCCAACTGTTCCACCATCCAGATGCTGGTGGTCCTGAAGCCCCTGCACGATGCGGCCAAAATCAGGCGCGTGGTGGTTTCCACCTATCAGGCCGTGTCCGGCACGGGACAGAAGGGCATTGAGGAACTGGAGCGCCAGGTGCGCGACCTCTTCAACGCCCGCGACCCGGAAAACAAGGTCTATCCCTACCGCATCGCCTTCAACGTGCTGCCGCACATCGACGTCTTCCTGGACAATGACTACACCAAGGAAGAGATGAAGATGGTCAACGAGACCGTGAAAATCCTCGACGATCCTTCGGTCAGGGTCACGGCCACCTGCGCGCGCGTGCCGGTGTTCTTCTGCCATGCCGAGTCCGTGAACATCGAAACCGAAAAGAAAATCACGGCCAAGGAAGCCCGGATCATGCTTTCCCAGGCGCCGGGCGTGAAGGTTTTCGACAACCCGCGCGAGCTCATGTACCCCATGCCCGCCTACTGCATCGGCGACGACCCCACCTTTGTGGGCCGCATCCGCGAGGACGAGAGCATCGACAACGGCCTGAACCTCTGGATCGTGGCCGACAACGTGCGCAAGGGCGCGGCGCTCAACGCGGTGCAGATCGCCGAGGAACTGCTCCGGCGCGATCTGGTCCGCGTGCCGGACAAGAACGTCTTCATGAGCTGAGCCCCCGGCGGAGAGGTACGTCATGCAGGCCGTGGATTCCGACGCCTATCTGCAAGCCCTTTTGTCCGCCCCCCGGCCGGGGGCGGACAAATTTCTGGCCTTTTACGATCACCGGGTGGGACGCATCGGTACGGACCCGCGCCTTCTGCTGCTGCCCCTGGACGACCACATCTGCCATCGCGGCGAGGGCGATATAGGCTCCATGGAGCTTTCGTCTCTTTGCGACCGCCTTGCAGACGAAGTTAAGACAAAAGCGATAAAGTAAAAAAGGGGGTCAGTAAATTTGGCAAAAGCACCTCTTACCGTGACCGTGATAACGGACACGCATTACTATTCAAAAAAGA
>ERZ506979.1528-NODE-1528-length-9994-cov-4.407586_pt1 | contig 9994 bp, 8 predicted proteins | sample MGYA00512887_ERZ506979 | MGnify/ENA metagenome assembly ERZ506979 | reverse complement strand
CTCCGGCCTGGCGGGCCAAGCAGGAAAAACTGGCCGAGAGCAAGGGCTTCAGGATTCTCAAGTGGACCAACTCCATCGGCCATTTCTGGATCTGGACCAAGAACGGCCCGGCGGACTCGCTGGCGGCCATGAAGAATCAGAAAATCCGCTATTCCGGCCAGCAGTCCTACGCCAATGCCTTCAAGGCCCTGGGGCTGGTGGGCGTGGCCCTGCCGTATACCGATGTCGTTTCCGCACTGCAGACCAATATGATCGAAGGCCTGACCAACGATATCTTCGGCTATACCTATTTTGATCTGCCCCGCCAGACCAAGTACATGCTGCCCGTGCCCCTGGGCTTCTGCCCGCAGGCGCTGGTGGTGAACCGCCAATGGTGGGACGCCCTGCCCGAGAATGAGCGCAAGGCCATGGAATTCGTCATCGCCGCCACGGACGTGCACCAGTACTTTGAGGATGAGGAGCAACGCATTCTCAAGTGGTGGGATGAAAACCCGGATACCGTTCTGGTCAAGATGACCCCCGAGGCCCGCGCCGAATGGGAGGCCGCCCTGCGGCAGGCCACCGACGAATTCGTGAAGGGCGTGGACCCAGCCCTGATGGAGGCCATCAGGAATACCGCCGGATAACCTTCTTCCGGCCCTGCGCGGCGGCATGACCGCGCCGTCCGCGCAGGGGCCGTCCGCCGTTCACGGCGGAAAGGGGAAGATCATGTCGCAACGCCGCGCACATGTCGGAGCCAGGCTCAAGCGCCGCTGGCTCGAATTCTGGGGACTGGTTTTCTTTGCGGGCATCTGCATCAATTTCGCGGAAATCATCTGCCGCACGCTGTTCCATTTTTCCATTGATCTCATGTACGACCTGCCCGTCTGGCTGACCATCTGGGCCGTCATGATGGTGGCCGGTCCCATTCTGCCCGACGGCGACCATGTTTCGGTGGATATGCTCCGCAACGCCCTGCCGAGGCCCGTGCGCAAGGTCTGCGACGTCATCAGCGGCCTTGCCACTGTCGCTTTCGGCGTGGTCATCAGCTGGAGCGGCTTCATTTTCATCTCCCAATGCCTTGAATTCAATATGAACATTATCCGTTGCGTGTCCGTGCCGCGCTGGCTGGTGGAAAGCTGCGTGGGCCTGGGCATGGCCATGTTCACCGTGTTCGCCGTCTACCGGCTCTGGGGCGTGGTCCGCGACAAGCACGCGCCGGAAGCGGCGGAACCGGAGGAATAAAACCCGGAATCCCCGTCCGCTGTATGCTTCAACCCAGGAGAACGGCATGGACTCTTTCGTCTACTTCGCCCTGCTGACCATTGTCATTCTTTTCCTCTTGGGAACTCCGCTGTGCGTGACGTTCAGCATCGGTTCCATAGCCATCATGATCCACGTCATGGATTTTCCGGTGGGCAATATTTCCCAGATTTTCTTCACCACCATCAGCGGCTACCCCATGCTGGCCATGCCCTTTTTCATTTTCGCGGGCAACCTGATTCTTTCCAGCGGCGGCATGGGACACTTGCGGGACTGCATCAACCGGCTGGTGGGCCACCTGCCCGGCGGCATGGCCGTGGCCATCTGCATTTTCGCCGCTTTTCTGGGGTCCATCTCCGGCTCGGCCACAGCCTGTCTGGCCATCATCGGCACCATTTTCGTGCCCATGATGGCGGCCTCGGGCTATCCGCGGGCCTTCGCCTCGGGCCTGGCCGTGACCTCCGCCGGGCTGGGGGCCGTGATCCCGCCCAGCGTGTTCATGATCATCTTCGGGGCCAGCAACCGCATTTCCATCGCCGATCTGTTCGCGGCCGGGGTCGGGCCCGGCCTGCTGGCCGCCGCCCTGATGTGCCTGCTCACCGTCTATCTGTCCATCAGGCGGGGCTACAGCGGCGGCGCAAAGGCCAGTCTGGCGTTGCGCCTGGAGGCCTTCCGCAAGGCCTTTCCCATCCTGCTCATGCCGCTCATCGTGCTCGGGGGCATCTACTCCGGCGTGTTCAGCCCCACCCAGGCGGCGGCCGTGGCCTGCGTCTATTCGCTGGCCCTGGGCGTGCTCATCTACAAGGGCATCACCTGGAAGGTCTTCATGGACGCCCTGGTGGAAACCGTGCGCCTGAGCAGCATGATCTACTTTCTGGTCATCGGCGGCGAGCTTTTCGGCCGGGTGCTCGGCTATGTGGGGCTGCCGCAGATGATCAGCCAGTGGGTCATCGACCTGCAGCTCGGGCCCACCGCCTTTCTGTTCGTCGTGCAGGCCATGCTTCTGGTCATGGGCTTTTTCTTCTCCAGTTTCCCCATGGTGGTCATTGTGCTGCCGCTCTTCCTGCCCAGCGTCACGGCTCTGGGCATTGACCCCTCCCTGTACGGCGCGCTGGCCGTATTCTGCGCCATTATCGGCGAGGTGACGCCGCCCATGGGCCCGCAGCTCTGGATCGCCGCGCCCATCTGCAAGGAAAAGATCGGCAATATCATGCGCGAGGCCTGGGCCTTTCTCGGCGTGCAGGTGCTGGCGCTGATCCTGGTGACGCTGTTTCCGCAGATTTCGCTTTTTCTGGTGCACTTCGTCCGCTAGCGGCGCAAAGTGCGGCCGCGCTGAAAAGGAGGCCTTTCATGGACAAGACGCTGATGATCCTGGGTCTGGGCGGGGTCGGCACGCATGCCGCGCATCTGGCGGGCAGGCTGCCGGGCGTCCGGGTGGCGGTGGGGGATATCCGCGCGGACCACGCCCGGCAGGTGGCCAACAGCCTGATTGCCGAGAGCTATTTTTTGCAGGAATACAAACGCTTCCCGGACGTGGCGGGTTTCGGCGTGGACATGCTGGACACGGCGGCCATTGCCGAGGCGCTGGAGCGCTACCGGCCGGATGTGATTTTCAACGCCACCACCTTGCTTTCCTGGTGGCATCTGCACCGGCTGCCGCATGACCTGGCGCGGCGGATTTACTACGGCGCGCCGGAAGGCTCCGGCCTGCGGCCCTGGGCGCCGGGGCACGGCATGCTGCTCTATAATCTGATGAAGACGGTCAGGGCGGTTTTGCCCGGCGCGCATGTGGTCAACGTGTCCGGCCCGGACTATTTGCACGAGATTCTGGGCAAGGTGGGCCTGGCCCCCACGCTGGGCGTGGGCAACGTCTCTCTTTTCGAGCCCATGCTCAAGACCATTGTGGCCGGGAAACGCGGCACGCGGCCGGAAGCCGTTGACGTCACCCTGGTGGGGCACCACTGCATGTGCATGCAGATTTTCCAGGAGGGCGCGCTGGCTCCGGGCATTCCCTACTATCTGAAGGTGGAGGAAAACGGGCGGGACATCACCGCGGAACTGGATGTGGACAAAGATCTCTGGGCCGAAGTGCCCGCACGCATGCCCCTGCTTTCCGAAGTCAATCAGCAGTGCGTGGCGGCTTCGGCCCTGCAGGTGATCAAGGCCATGCTGTACGACGCGGGCGCGCTGCTGCACGCGCCGGGTCCCGAGGGCCTTCCGGCGGGCTGCCCCGTGTGGGTGGACGCCTCGGGCGCGCGGGCCGTGCCCCCGCCCGGACTGGGCCGGGAGCGCATGCTGGAAATCATGTACGGAGCCAACCGTTGCGAGGGTTTCGAGCCCACAGGGCCGGACGGCGCGGCCAGAGCCACGGAACACTGCATCCGGGTGGTGGAGGAAGTTTTCGGCATCGACTGGCGGTATAAGGAATTCCGGCCCGACAGCATGTTCGAGGCATTCAGGGAGATCACGGACGCCTTCACGGCCCTGCTGGAACGCAAGGGCATCGCGACGCGCTGAACGCCGCGGGCCGCCTGTCGGGCGCGTTTTCCCGGATGCGGCTTACGTCATCACTGGCCGAAGTTGTAAATTTCCATGGCGGCCACGATGTCCTGCACGGTTTCCTGCAGGGGCTTGAGCATCCGCTGCACCAACTGATCCGCCGGACCGTAGATGGTCTGGGTGACGCTGACCGCGTACCTGACCGGCGCGTCGCCGCAGATGACCGGCATGGCCAGGCCCTTGAGGCCGGGATAGAGCTCGTCGTCCATGAGCGCATAGCCTTTTTCGCGCACGGACCGGAGTTCCGCGCGCAGCCGTTCGGCGCTGTTCACCGTGCTTTCCGTAAACGCGGCGAATTCGGTGCGCTGGATGTAATTCTCCAGGGCTTCTTCGGGCAGATAGGCCAGCACGGCCTTGCCCAGCGCGGAACAGTAGGCCGGAACCGTGCGCCCCACGGTCAGGAGCATGTATTTGTCGTTGGCGCTCTGCACCATGTAGACGATTTCCTTGCCGTTCCACATGCCCAGGTTGCAGATGCCGTTGTTCTCTTTGTTTTTCTTGGCCAGGTTGTCCAGGAACTGCGCGACGATATTGTAAAACTCCCGCTTGGGCACCACGCCCCTGCCCAGTTTGCTCAAGCGGTCCGTGAGGCGGTAGCTGTTGTGCTGGTCCTTGTCCGCATAGCCGTGAAGCCGCAGCGTGTTCAGAAAGCGGTAGCTGGCGCTTTTCTGAATGCCCATGCGTTTGGCCACGCCGGTCACGGAAACGGTTTTTTCCTCCACAAGATATTCAAGTATCTGCAGGCCTTTCTCAAATGTCTGGACAAAAGCGTTGCTGTTCTGGGCCATATTTTTCTCGCATGCAAGGTTGGGCGCGAAAACCGCGCCGGACGGCAGCGCCGGAAACCTGGGGCAGGGCTGCGAATCCTTAGTTTATGAAAACTATCCTATTTTTTTTCAGGAGTCGACTTTTTCCTTCTTTGGGGTTTGACAAAGGGGAATATGATATATAATAATAGAAAAAAGTTGATAATATATGAACAAAGGGACTGCCGTGAAAACCATCATTCTTTTCGATCAGACCGCGCCGGCCGGGCATGCGCGGGGGCCTGCCCCCAATCCTGTGGCAGGGGATCCCCATACCAACGTCTGGCGTTGCTTCACGCGGCCCGACGGCTCGCTGACGGCGGGCCTCTGGGATTGTTCCGGCGGCAGCTTCGCCATTCCCTCGCACCCCACGGACGAGATGTGCAGCATTCTGGAGGGCGAAGCGCTTATCGAGCATGCCGACGGCACGCGGATCACGGTGCGCGCCGGGGACAGCTTTCTCATTCCCCACGGCACGCAAACCATCTGGCACGTGGCGACGTACGTCAAAAAGGCTTTTGTCTGCGCCGCGCCCGGCCGGCAGTGAGCGGGCCTGAAGGGGCCTGACGCGGGCCCGGACCGGCGCGGCAAGACGGTGCAGCATGCAACAACGCGGAGGCGGACATGAAAGAAACTCCTGTGGCCGTGGTGACCGGGGGAAGCCGGGGAATAGGCAGGGCCGTGGCCCGCGAACTGGCGGGCTGGGGATATCGTCTGGTGCTTGTGGCGCGCAGCCGGGAAAACCTGGAGGCCGCCCGCGCGGAACTGGCAAAGGAGTGCGGCCTGGCCGGAGTGGACCAGCCGGATATTGAAGCCGCGGACCTGGCCGACGCCGGGGCCGTGCGCGAGGCGGCGGCGGCCGTCACGGCCAGGCACGGGCGCGTGGACCTGCTCTTCAACGGCGCGGGCATCAGCGTTCCCGGCAGTTTTGAACTGGATGAGCCGGTTTTCAGCCGCCTTCTGGCGGTCAATCTGCGCGCGCCCTTTCTGCTCATGCGCGAGATCGTTCCCCTGATGCTCAGGCAGGGCCGGGGGCGGATCATCAACGTGGCTTCGCGCAACGGCAAGGTGGCCGTGGCCGGGCTGGGGGGCTATTCGGCCTCCAAATTCGGGCTGATGGGCCTCGGCGAGGCGGCCTACCGGGAGCTGGCGGCCAAAGGCGTCAGCGTGACCACCATCTGCCCCGGCTGGGTCAATACGGATATGGCGGCGGGCGAGGGAGCCTCCCTGCCGCCGGAAGCCATGATCCAGCCCGAGGACATCGCCCGCACCGTGCGCTGGCTGTTGTCCCTGGGGCCGTCCGTGCGGGTCATGGACGTGCTGCTGGAGTGCGCCGGGGACGTGGAGCGGCGGGCCAGCGTGGAGCTGGCCAAGCTGTACGCCCTGCGGGACCGGCACCGGGAAGAGTTCGACAACCTTGTTCTGTAGGCGCGGCCATGAAAGCTCTGATCGAAAATATTCAGCACTACAGCCTGCATGACGGGCCGGGCATCCGCACCACGGTCTTTTTCAAGGGCTGCCCCCTGCGCTGCCGCTGGTGCTCCAATCCCACCACCCAGAACATGGGCCGGGAGCTGCTGCAAAAGCCGAACGAGTGTCTGGGCTGCGGCCTGTGCGCCACGCTCTGCCCGCGCGACGCCATCAAGGCGGAGTCCGGCCCGCCGCGCGTCGACCGGGCCCGCTGCGACGCCTGCGGCCTGTGCGCCGCGTCCTGCCGGGGCAAGGCCCTGCTCATGGCCGGACAGGAATACAGTCTGGACGAGGTGTTCGGCCGGATCAGGAAGGATATGCTTTTTTACCGCAATTCCGGCGGCGGGGTCACCCTGTCCGGCGGGGAAGTGCTGGCGCAGCACGCCTTTGCCGTGGAGCTGTGCGGCCGTTGCGCCGCCCTGGGCATCCATACGGCCATCGAGACTTCGGGCTTCGCGCCCTATGAACATTTCAGGGCGCTGGCCCTGGTTGCGGACGTGATTTTTTACGACATCAAGCATCTGGACCCGGCGCGGCACAAGGAGCTCACCGGGCAGGACAACGCTCTGATCCTGGCCAACCTGGAGCGTTTTCTGGCGGAAACGGACAAGTCCGTGCACATCCGCCTGCCCCTGGTGCCGGGCCTGAACGACGATGCCGCGCATCTCGAAGCTTACGGCGCGTATCTCGCGGGTCTGCCCGGCGTCCCGGAACGGGCCGACCTGGAGGTGCTGCCCTATCACCGCCTGGGCAAGGACAAATACGCCATGCTCGGCCGGGAATACGGGCTCGGGGACACGCCTCCCATGCCCCGCGCGGAGGCCGAGGCGGCCGTGCGGCTGCTGCGGGGCCGAGCCGGAGATCTGAAGGTTTTTTGCGCCGCGTGACTCCCCGCACGGCGCAACGTCATGCATTGTTACTGCGTAAGGAGATCGGCCATGTCACTGACACAGGAAGCCCGTTTGGAACGTATCGGGCGGCTCAAGAGCCAGTTCTTCTCTCATCTGCCCGGCGTCTGCATTGAAGGCGCCCTGTCCAAGACGCGGATTTTCAGGGAAACGGAAAGCGAACCCATGATCATCCGCCGGGCCAGGGCCTTCAAGGAGCACTGCGCCGCCAAAACCATCACCATCCAGCCGGACGAACTCATCGTGGGCAATGCCGGGGCCGTGGCGCGGAGCATCCACGTCAACCCCGAACTGTCCAACAACTGGTTTTACGACGAACTGGACAGCATGAGCACCCGGCCTCAGGACCCCTACCAGATCAGCGAAGAGCAGAAAAAGCTCTACCGGGAGGAGGTCTACCCCTACTGGAAGGGCAAGACCCTGCGGGACTTCTGGAACGCCAGGGCTCCGGAGGACGTGCGCGAACTGGTGGCCGTGGGCGGCGTGTGCGACAACGACGTCAAGATCGAATGCGTGCCCGGCGACATGGTTCCCGCCCTGCCGCAACTGATCCTGCCCCTGGGCTTTGACGGCATCAAGCGCCGGGCCGCGGAAAAACTGGCCGGGCTGGACTTCAACGACATCGAGAATCTCGCCCGGAGGGATTTCTGGCGTTCGGTCATCATCTGCTGCGAGGGTTTTTCGATCCTTTGCGAGCGTCACGCCCGGGAAGCCAGGGCGCAAATGGCCGGGGCCGGGCCGGAGCGCCGCGCGGATCTGGAGCGCGTCGCGGCGGTCTGCGCGCATCTGGCGCACAATCCGCCGGAAAACCTGCACCAGGCCCTGCAAATGGTCTATTTCGTCTTTGTCGGCCTGTTCATTGAGGGCAACGCGGGCGGTTATTCCCCCGGCCTGCTGGACCAATATCTGCTGCCCTTCTATGAAAAGGACAAGGCCGGGGGCCTTGGCGACGAGGAAGCCCTGGAGCTCATCGAATGCCTGTGGGTCAAGATGGGCGAGCAGATCTGGTACTGGAACGAGCCCGCGGCCAAACACTATTCCGGTTTCTGCGCCTTCCAGAACATCGCCCTGGGCGGTCTGGACACCTACGGCCGGGACGCGGTCAATCCCCTGACCTATCTCATGCTCCAGGCGACCATCGACGTGCAGATGGTGCAGCCCTCCCTGTCCGTGCGCATCAGCAGGAAGAATCCGGAAGAATTCTTCCTGAAGGTGGCCGAGCTGGTGCAGACCGGTTCCGGCTTCCCGGCGGTGTTCAGCGACGACGTGGGCTACAAGATGCTGCTCAAGAAGGGCATTCCCCCGCATCTGGCGCGGGACTGGGCGCCCATCGGCTGCGTGGAGGCCCAGCTGGCCGGGCGGCATTACCAGTGGAGTTCGGCGGGGCATTACAATCTGGGCAGCGCCGTGGAATTCACCCTGACCAACGGCGTGCACCTGAAAAGCGGCAAGCGCCTCGGCCTGGAAACGGGCGACGCCGCGGAATTCAAAACCTACGAGGAGTTCAGAAGCGCGCTGCACGCCCAGTTGCGGCATCTGCTGCGCCAGTTCTCCATTTCGCAGAACGTGCTTGAGGAGCTGCACTACCGGCACCTGCCCAATCCCGTGGCCTCCATGTTCACCCTGGGCTGCCTGGAAAGCGGGCGCGACCTCACCCACGGCGGCGCGGAATTCAACACCGGGCCGGGCATGAACGGCAACGGCGTGGGGGATTTCGTGGACTCCGTGGCCGCGGTGAAAAAGATCGTCTTTGAGGAAAAGCGGGTCTCCATGCCCGAGCTGGTGGCGGCCGTCAAGGCCGACTTCCGGGGCTATGAGCCTGTCCGGCGCATCCTGGAGGAGGACGCGCCCAAGTGGGGCAATAACGACGACGAGGCCGACGCGGTGATGATCGACATGTGCAATGTCATCATCAACGAGATCGACAGCTACCGGGGCAAGCTGGGCAACCACAAGCTGCCCGCCCTGTATCCGGTGTCCTCCAACGTGCCCCAGGGCATGGCCGTGGCCGCGCTGCCGTCCGGGCGCAGGGCCGGGCGGCCCCTGGCCGACGGTTGCTCTCCCTCCCAGGGCCGGGACCGTCTGGGGCCCACGGCCATTCTACAGTCTCTGGGCAAGCTGCCGCACGAAAGCATTGACGGCGGCACGCTGCTGAACATCAAGCTCACGCCGCAGGTGCTGGCCGGTCCCGAAGGCCGGGCGCGTCTGTCCGCGTTTTTGAAAACCTTCCTTGATCTGGATATCTTCCACGTGCAGTTCAACGTGGTCAGCCATGAGGTGCTGCGCTGCGCCCAGGCCCGGCCCGAGGACTACAAGAGCCTGCTGGTGCGCGTGGCCGGGTACAGCGCCTATTTTGTGGAGTTGAGCAGCGAGATTCAGGAGGATATTCTGAGCCGCACCGCTCACGAACTGTAGAGCATGTAACACTTGAAATGCCCGGTTACGGCGGGCAAAGCCCGTTTGCCCGCATTTCATGCGTGAACCGCCCCGTCCCTTTGGGGACGGGGCGGAAAACCTCACAAGGATGTTGACGATGAACAGACTGATCCGCGCCATGCGCGCCATCCGTGTTCTGGCGCTGTGCGGGCTTTTTGTCTGGGCCTTTGCCGACACCGCCGGGGCCGCGGCAACGGCGGTCCGTCTGGCCTGTCTGGGAGAATTTGAAAGCTTCCCGGCCTGGTACGCCCACGAGCGGCAGTGGGACGCGGCCGAGGGCATCGCCGTGGAGCTCAAGGTTCTGCCCACCGGCAGGCTGCTGGTGGACAATATGCGCGCCCTGGACTGGAATCTGGCCGCCTGCGGCGGGGTGCCCGCCATGCTGGCCATGCTGCGCAAGGATGTCTACGCGGTGGGCGTCGGCACGGACGAGGCCGCCGCCAACGGCATTTACGCCCGCCCCGGCAGCCCGCTGTTCACGGCGGACAAGGCCGAAGCCGGGCGGCTCATGCGGGGCGGGATGATCCTCTGCCCGCTGGGGACCAGCGCGCACCAGATTCTGCTGGCCTGGCT
>ERZ506979.1524-NODE-1524-length-10008-cov-13.617402_pt1 | contig 10008 bp, 4 predicted proteins | sample MGYA00512887_ERZ506979 | MGnify/ENA metagenome assembly ERZ506979 | reverse complement strand
AGCGCCACATTCGGTTTCTGGACGATAAGTTTCTTGCGTTGGCTGCCGATGATATTCGGCGGCACCTCGAAAACTACGCAGAGCATGAGCCGAACCCGAATCTTTGGCAAGGCCTTTTTGATGCACTCGAAGCAGAGCAGAGAGCGCGTGCCACTCGTCAGGCAAGGAAGATTCGGTCTTGTCCGCCCTGCGGAAAGTCCTCGCTTTGAGTGCCAATCGAAAAATATTCATGATAAAATTACGACGAAAGTCAACAGTGTTTTCCTCGCAGGGTGCAGATGCTTTCCCTTATTTCGGTGCGCTTTCCCTTAAAATGCTACCCAAATTAAGGAAATACAATGGCTGTTGAGGGTACTCTTTGTACATAGCGCTACTGTGCACGGTCTTTCAGGACGCCCAAAAAGACCGCCCCTGTTCATACGGACAGGGGCGGTCTTCTAAAATATTGCTTTTATTGTTTATTGGAGGATATCTAATTCAGCCTGAAATAGCAGGTATTCTTCCCGCGACCTTCTTTTTTCAGTTCACCGGCTACGACCAGCTTCCGCAGAGCACCCTCAATGGGACTGTCGCTGAGCGTCGGGCAAAGCTCGCGGATATCCTGCTTATTGAACCGCCCGACTCTAAATGTGAGCAAGGCCTGATCTCTCAGAAGGAACTGGAGACCTGGCTGAAGGAATCCAAATGAAAAACCGTGTGCTGACCGCAAGGTCAGCACACGGTTTTCTTTGTCTATAGCGAGGCAGATTTTAAACCGCCCCATGTAGGGTCTGAATGCTATTTTTCTTTATTTCCCGCATCTTCCAGCAGATTTGTAACCACTTCGCTGAACTGCGCGGCGTTCTTGGAAGTGATGACAGGAACGCCGGTCTGCGTCTCAATGGCCTTTCGCGCATCGCCAGCCACCTTGCCTCCGGCACGGGCCACATCTATTGGATTTTGCATATGCTTTCGCATTTGAAGGCCGCAGACGGCGTTGCGGGTTTCTTGCTGGCGAACGGTGCGTTGGGCGACAGTGACACTTTAGAGATTCGCAAAAAACTGATTCAGAATGATAAGGTGGAAGCCATTGCCATTCTTCCTCGGGAACTGTTTATCACCACCGATATCAGTGTCACGCTCTGGATACTGAACCAGAACAAGAAGGGAGGGAAGTATCACGAACGGATGCTTCGCAACCGGGAGCATGAAATACTGTTTGCAAAAGCAGCGTACGTTCAAAGAAAAGATACAACTAATTTCCTTTTTCTCGTTTCATTCAACTCGTTTTCATGCTATACTATTGTCGAAATATAATTGCTCTGTGCGCGTTGAAGACGAATATCACACAGAACATGGGCAGGCCGCATTGCGCCGCGACTTTAATTTTGATTCTCCGGTGACACAGTAAGAAGTGACAAGGCTCTATAAGTAAACACCGAATCGCACAGCGCAGGCATTTTGGCCTGATGCTGTGCGATTTCTTTTTCACCTCACGAAATGCTGGCCTGCACAGCCGTTTGCTATGCAGCGCGTCTCATCCTTTGGGATGATTTACATTTCAGAACAGCCGCGTATAATATAATCTGAGATAGATGGCAAAAGGCTTATGACAATCTCACTCTGTATCAAAGGGAGGGAAGAAATGACCGAAAATATCATCATAAAGCCCTCTGTTCAGAAACGGTTTGACAGCTTCATGGCGCATGGCAGAGTCCTTTTTTTCAGCGCGCCCTGCGGCTTTGGAAAGACCGTGCTGGCGGACGCGCTGCTGCGCGGGCGGAATGTGCTGCGGCAAAGCGCGGCAGACCCAGACTGCGCGATCCCACCGTCAGCGCAGGATTGGGACATTCTGCTGATTGACGATCTTCAGCTCATGCAGGAGGAAGCCGGGCAGCAGGCTCTTTGCGAATTGATTCGCTCAAGTCCGGAGCGCCATTTCGTGCTGCTCTCGCGCGGTGTGCCGCCCGGCTGCCTGACGGCGTTTCAGTACACGGGGCTGATGACGGTGCTGGAGGCCGACGACCTGCTTTTTGACGCAGACGATGTGCGGCGACTGTTTCAGCTTTCGGGAGCAAATGTAACAGATAGCGAGATCGACGGAATTTTGAAAGAATCCGTGGGCTATCCGCTGGGTGTGGCCATCACGGCGCGGTGCATGTCCCCGGACAAGCCGTGGACACCGGAGCTGGTGGCGCGGGTGTTCCGGGAGGTGTTCCTCTACTTTGAAACCGCCATCTACCGGCGCTTTGACCTGCCGGTGCGGCGCTTCCTGTTGGAGCTGGCTCCCTTTGAAAGCTTTGACCTGGAAATGGCGCGGATGGTCAGCGGCGATCCCCGTGCCGGCGAACGGCTGGACTGGCTTCTTCGATACACCACTATGCTGCGCTACGACGACTGCCAGCGCTTCCACTTCTGGTCAGGGTTCCGAGCTTTTCTCCTCTGGGAGATGGAACGGGAGTATACCGAGGAAAAGCGCAAAGCGCTCTTCAGCCGGGGCGGGCTGTACTATGAGCTGAAGGAGGACTACGCCCACGCCCTGGAATGCTACACCAGCGGCGGTGACCATTCCAAGGTCTCCGAGCTGCTGGTGCGCAATGCCGAGCTGCACCCCGGCATGGGTCACTATGCCGAGATGGAAAAATACTACCGCAGCCTGCCGGAGGCGGAAATTCTCGCCTCTCCCTCGCTGATGCAGGGCATGAGCATGCTCTGCGCGCTGGCGATGGACTACGAAGGCTCGGAGCGCTGGTACGGCGAGCTGCAAGCATTTGCCGAGCGCTGCGGCAGGCAGGACGCCGCCGGAAAGCAGGCCCGCAGCCGCCTTGCATGGCTGGACATTTCTCTCCCCCAGCGGGGCGTGAACGGTCTGACGGAAACCATTCCCGCCGTGTTCCGGCTGCTGATGAACAAGGAAGTGACGCTGCCGTCCTTCTCCGTCACAAGCGCGCTGCCCAGCATCATGAACGGCGGCAAGGACTTTTCCGCATGGAGCAAAAAGGACGACCTGCTCTACAAAACCCTCCGTCTCTCCGTGGAGGCGGTGCTGGGGCGGGACGGCGTGGGTCTTGCGGACTGCGCCATCGCCGAGAGCAAGTTTGAAAAGGGGGAGGACGTGGCCGGTCGGATGCTGTCCCTTCTCCCACAGCTGAACGAGGTCCGCAACTGCGGCACGCCGGACATGGAGTTCGCCGTCAGTGGACTGCTGGCCCGCAGCCAGCTGGCAAGCGGACAGCCCGCCGACGCGCGGCGCACCATCGAGGTGCTCCGCGAATGCTTTGCCGAGCGCGGTTTGACACGCTTTCTGCCCAATATGGACGCCATGCTCTGCCGTATTGACATGCACACCGGCGACCTTGACGCGGCGGACGCGTGGTATCGGGAAAAAGCCCCGCGGGAGCCGACGCACCTGAACGTCATGCGGCGCTACCAGTATCTCACCCAGGCCATGGTGGAGCTGGAGAACGGCAGACCGGACGCGGCGCAGCTGACGCTTGTCCCGCTGGAGCCGTACGTCCAAAACTGCGCCCGCATCATCGACGGCATTCACCTGAATGTCCTGACTGCCATTGCCCTGTACCGCAAGAAGGACGAGCGGTGGCGCGAGCGATTGACGGCGGCGCTGGACGCGGCAGCGGAGTACCGCTTTATCCGCACCATCAGCGTATACGGCACGGCGGTGCTGCCGCTGCTGGAAGCACTGGACTGGGACGGCGACAAGGCATGGCGCAAGCGGCTGATGGCGGCGGTGCGGACGCAGGCGGCGTTCTACCCGCATTTCCTCGAACCCCGCCTTGCCCCCGGTGAGGAGTTGACGCCCACGGAGCTGCAAATTCTGCATCTGCTCTGTGCGGACAAGTCCAACGCCGAGATCGCCCAGATCATGGACGTGAAGCTGCCGACCGTGAAGACCCACGTCAGCCACATCCTCGACAAGCTGGATGTGAAGCGCCGGGCGGAGGCCAAGACCGCCGCGAAGAAGCTGCATTTAGTGCAGGACGACCTGTAAAAACAGCATCCGGCAGATGTCGGATTCGACATAAATGCAAACTGATCTCAAGGAGGAAGGACATGAAAAAACGACTATTGAGTGCATTCATGGCGCTGGCCCTGTGCCTGACGCTGCTACCCACGGCGGCGCTGGCGGAGGAGAACACCACCGAGCCGAGCACCCAACTGACCGAACCCACCCCCGTCCCCCAGGAGCCGAAGACTCCGGACCAAGGGGAGAACACGGAAACCCCCGACCAGCCGGAGGAACCTTCCCAGGACGAACCGCCCGCCGCAGACGAACAGCCTGGGGTTCAGTCGGAGCCTGCGCCCCAGGCGGCGGTGCAGGCGGCGGAAGTCCCGGCGGAGAACGCCGTGGCACAGGTGGGGAATGTGAACTACGCCAACATTACGGACGCCTTCGACGCAGTGAAGCAGTCTAACGGCGGCACGCTGAAGCTGCTGGCGAATTGCGAAACCCCGAATACGAACCAGAGATTCGATATTTCCGGCAATTACACTTTGGACTTAAACGGCTGTATGCTGAAGGGGCAGCTGTATCTGAGCAAAACCAGCACGTCCTTGACCGTCAAGGATTCCGGCACAGGCGGAAAAATCCAAGCTACTTCCGGCTGGTCGCCACTGTGGGTCGATGGCGGAACTGTCACCATCGAGAGCGGCACCCTTGCCACAGAGAAAGAGAACGTGCAGGCATTGGTTTTTGGTGATAAAGATGCCTGCAAAGCGCTGACGATTACAGGCGGGTCGTTTAAAACCGGATACGTTTACATTGGATACGACAGCGGCGAGACCGTGATTTCCGGCGGTGCGTTCCATGAACTGCGCGTCAACGGCGATTCTAAACGGGTGACCCTGTCCGGCGGCACTTTTGACACGGTGACGCGTCGCAAGAGCGGCAGTACCATTGCGCCCACAGACCTGTTAGCGGACGGTTATGCCTTTGTCGACCGGGACACCGGCGCGGAGGTCTCTACATTGCAGGAAGCTGCTCTGACCAACGTCAAGGTCGTCTCCCAGGAGACCGTGAACGCTTTGGCTTCGCTGACGGTGGATGGAAACGAGACCCTTTACGGCACCTTTGAGAAAGCCCTGGAGGCCGCACAAAAGACGCAGGGCGGGACGCTGACCCTGCTGAATCACGTGACCACGACACAAAGCGACATCAACAGCGGCACGTTTACCCTGGACTTGAACGGCCAAACGCTGACGGGCGAATATTACAATACGCTGGTCGTCTTCGGCGGCAGCCTGACCATTCAGGACAGCAAGGGCGGCGTTATCAGCAGCACCATCAGCGACGGCAGGGCGGTCTTGTGCTGCGGCGGGAACGTCACGATTCTTGGCGGCTCCTTCCCGTCCGCGCTTTACTGGGAGTCCGGTACGGTCTCGCTTCGGGGCGGGGAGTTCCGCTCCTTGGACAGCAAGGCTGGCTTCTGGCTGTCGGCAATCCCGGAGGGGAAAGCCCTGGAAAAGAACGACGACCACAGTGTTGTGGATGCCAGCGCAAGAACAATTCATACGGCTACCGGCTTTTACGTACTGGCCGACCACGAACACGATTGGCAGGCGGGCAAATGTGCCTGCGGACGGGAACACACTGACCACACCTGGAAGGACGGCGCATGCACCGTCTATCATCTTACCTGCTCCCACGGGACAATCGGCGGGGACGGCGTGTGCACGACCTGCGGCACACAGTTCGCGGTGCTGGGTGACGACGGCAAATATTACAAGCATCTGGCCGATGCTCTTGCAGAATCGTCCGTTGATGATGTGACCTTGGTGGCGGACGATACCCTGTCGAAGGATGTGACGCTCATCAAAGACATCTTCTTCTACCCGAACGGCCACACCGTCAGCGGCGGCGGAAGCATCGTGGTGCCCAGAGGCAAGAGGCTGGTTCTCAATAAAACCGGAAACGCCGGCGCGATTCAAGTGGATGACGGCGGCACGCTGATGGTCGACGAAGGTTTTACAGGAACTGTCCAGACGCTGACCGTCTCGGAGACGGCAGATGTCAAACTTAGCGGCGGTACGTATGGAACCATCACCGGCTCGAGACAGAAGGCGGGGACACTGCTGAATTATAATACGGTAACCGGTGAAAAATACTTTGCATTCCAAAAGCAGGACGGCACATTTGCGCGGTACGACCAGAGGATTCCATCTGAAACGCCGCTGAAAAATGTGACCGTGGTTGGATGCCCGGATAAACAGCTGACGGAAGCGTGCGGCGAGACCTGCGAATACTGTGGTGGAGCGCTTCGATGCAGAATCGGGGCGGCTGGCTATCGGAATATGAGCGATGCGATTCGCGATGTTCCAGACGGCGGAACCATTACGCTGCTGCGGGACTACTCTGCGGTCACCAATATCTCGGCAAATGTCGACCGTGCGTACACCATCGACCTGAACGGCCATTCGGTTCGGAAGAACAGCGACGGTATCAGCCTGGCGGTGTATGCCGGTACGCCGAAGATCATCGATTCCAAGGGCGGCGGTGTCATCGCCGGGCTGGAAATCGACAGCACGCTCGGCCTGACGTTGGCCGACCTGCTGCCGGAGGGTTATACGTTTAAGAGCGGCAGTACCTGGATAACCGACCTTACCGGCAAGGAGCTGACCCATGTTTCTGTGGCCAAGCTCCCCATCAAGAGCATGGACTATCCCACTGAGATGAGCATGACTTATGGTGGTACGGGGACGCTTCTTGTCAATAATGTAAAGAAGGAACCTGGCACAGGCGTTGTAAGCTTCCAGTGGTACAAGGTGGAGAACGGCAAGGCCACTGCGGTCGGCGACGCGACAACAAAGAATCAATTTGATCTCGCCGCACAAAACTTATCCGCAGGCCAGTACACCTTCCGCTTTTCTGCCACCTGCGACGGTTACACGGAGATGAGCAAGGATATTGTCGTGACGGTACAAAAGGCCGACATCAGGTCAAGCCGCATCACGCCTCCCACAGCGCAGGAAAACCTGACCTATACCGGACAGCCGCAGGCGTTGGTCATAGCAGGCAGCGTGACCAGCGGCGGCACCATGCAGTACAGCCTGACTGAGAACGGCACATACAGCCAGAACATCCCTACCGGCACCGATGCCGGAGCATATACCGTGTGGTATCGGGTGATTGGCGATGAAAACCACAACGATACCAAACCCGCCAGCGTGGCGGTCCGCATTGGGAAGAAGCCGCTGACGATCAACGGGGTAACGGCTGCGCCCAAGACTTATGATGGCACGACAAACGCAGACATCTCCAGCGTGAACTTCGACAATGTGACCTTGAAGCGAGACACAGACTACACCGTCACCGCCAGCTTTGACGATGCCAGTGCGGGCAACGGCAAGAACGTCACTGCCACAGTGACCCTGATGGGGCAGACCGCGAAGAATTACTTCCTGGAGCAGAGCAGCTTCCATACGACTGGCAACATCACCAAGGCCGCTGCACCTGACTTCACCAAGGAAACTGCGCTCGTCATTGTAAACGGCCACGAAAAGACCTACACTGTGACGCTCCCCGCCCTGCCCACGCTGGAAACTCCCAAAGCGTACGGTGCGCTCACCTATGAGATCGGCGAAATCAAACTAAATGACGGCTACTACACCAGCGGCGCGAAGGTGGAAAACGGCAAGCTGATCCTGCCGATTCAGAAAAATGACGTGAAAACCACCGGCTCTGTGGGTACAGCGACCGTTGTAATCAAGAGCACAAATTATGAGGACATCACTCTGACTGTCAACATCAGCGCGAAGAACAAGCTCACCCCGGTTCTAGCCGGTACACTGACGCTCACGCCCATCAAGATCACCTACGGTGAGCCGCTGAGCAAGATCAAGATCACCGGCACGATGAAGGCCGGCGATACGGTCGTTGAAGGCACCTTCTCGTGGCAACTGCCGGGCAATACGATTCTGGAGGCGAGTACGCTTGGCCATGATGTCGGATGGAAGTTCACGCCGAAGGATGAAAATACCTATACGGAAGCGACCGGCATCGCAACGGTCAAGGTTGACAAGGCTCTACAGGATGGCAAGATCAGCATGGCAGGCTATACTTACGGTCAAACGCCAAGCACACCGACCTTGACAGACCGGACGGGCGATTTGAATGCTCAAGTGACCTACAGTTATGCCGCTGCGGACAGCGGCTCTGTTCAGACGTGGGATATTCAGAATCCGCCCGCGCTGAACGCCGGTACCTACCGTATGTCTGCCAAAATCGGCGAGACGAATAATTACTATGAGTACAATACCAAGCTTTGTGAATTTGTGGTGGCAAAGGCAACGCCGACCTACACCGCTCCCACCGGGCTGACGGCAAAATACGGTCAGACACTGGCGGATGTGACACTTCCGGACGGCTGGAGCTGGATGGATAGCAGCGAATCTGTGGGCGGCGCTTCAACCGTAACCAAGACCTTCCAGGCGAAGTTTACTCCGAAGGACACCGAAAACTACAACACAGTGGAGAACATCGAGCTTGAAGTCATGGTGAACAAGGCGGACGGGCGCAACCTCAAAACGGTCGAGCTGGAGCAGAAGTACACGGACACCTCGGAGCACACCTACACGCCGGACTGGGCCGGACTGCCCGCCGGGCAGGACTGGACGTTCAGCAGCGAGGCGAGCATCGTCCTGCCCAAGCAGGACTTCGCAGCGGACGGCAACTTGCTGACCTATGCCATCTCCGTCGGCAAGGCGGGTGACAAAATCACCCTCACCCTCAAGGCGTCCTGTGACAATTACGAGGATTTCACCATCACGCTGACTATCACCCTCACGGCCAAGGACGACCAGGCGGCTCTGACCCTCACCGGCGGTACCACCGTGGTCTATGGTCAGACCCTGCAGCTGGGCACCAGCGGCGGCTCCGGTTCCGGCGCGGTGACCTACACTGTGACCAACGGCACTGGCGAAGCTACTATTGATTCCAACGGCGTCCTGACGCCCGTCAGGATCGGCTCCGTCACCGTGACGGCCACCAAGGCGGGCGACAGCGAATACAACGCCGTCACCAGCTCTCCCGTGGAGATCACCATCACCAGAGCCACCCCCACCGGCGAACCTGCCTATACCAAGATCACCGCTTCCGGCAAGACGCTGGCGGATGCCGCCTTGGGTATCGGTACTATTACGCCTGCCGGCGGTACGATTGCTTGGGACGACCCCACCACCACCGAGGTGGTTGCGAACAAGAGCTACGGGTGGACTTACACTCCCACCGACACCAACTATACGACACGCACCGGAACCATCAAGCTGTGGCACAAGTCCTCCGGCGGTGGCAGTGGCCGCACGGCGGCAGTGGTGGCTCCCGATATGCCTATGCTGTACAGAGGCTGCACCGGTGACGCGGTAAAGGCCCTGCAGGAAAAGTTGAATGCCAAGGGCTTCGATTCCGGCAATGTGGACGGCATCTTCGGAGCCAAGACCTATGCGGCGGTGACTGCCTTCCAGAAGGCTAATAGCCTTGGCGTGGACGGTATCGCGGGCAAACTCACTTGGGCGAAGCTCTATGATGCCACGCCCGTGAACGTGACGCCCGTCACGACCCAGCCCATGCTCCGCACCGGCTCCCGCGGCGATGCCGTGCGTAAGCTCCAGGAGATGCTCATCGCCAAGGGGTATACCTGCGGCAATGTGGACGGCATCTTCGGAAGCAAGACTTACGCAGCGGTGTTGGCGTTCCAGAAGGCCAACGGACTGCCGGCTGACGGTATCGTGGGTCCCCTGACCTGGGGCAAGCTGGTCTAACCCAGCGACAAGAAATATCATCACCGCAAGGAAAGTGGCTGCACCCGCAGTCAGAGCGTAACGTTTCTCTGGAGGGGCATAGCTGAGTAAATCAAGCAGCTGCCAGAGCAGACATACGCAGGCATAATTCCACAACAGGCAAAGGACAGCGCGGCGGACGGTCAACAACACCGGCCTCCGCGCTGTTTCCTTTTCACCACAGGAAACTCTGTACGCCATTCACAACCCATGAGCCATGCCGCCATCCCACGCGGC
>ERZ506979.1522-NODE-1522-length-10027-cov-6.159747_pt1 | contig 10027 bp, 7 predicted proteins | sample MGYA00512887_ERZ506979 | MGnify/ENA metagenome assembly ERZ506979 | reverse complement strand
CGGCTCCGATTTTTAACGGACCCAGAGCATATTGCTTTCAGAGGTCCAAGAACCTCGAGAAGTCGTATAATGGGTGGCAAAAGCCTTGTAATAATATCCGCCTTCTAGCGACCGAGTTTTTGATGCGCTTGCACGACTGCTATTTTGATTAGATTCAGAGCAACTATCCACATATTCCCAGTCATTTCCTACTAATCTTTTTAATGTAACTGATACAGAGATTCTAGCTTCGAGTTCATCGGAAGAAGTGGTGCCGGAGAATCCTGAATAGTGCACTGAGCATCCACCATAAGAAGCCCTAGTTTCTAGTGCAAACCCTATGCTTGCAATCATAAATACCAAGACAAAGGCCAACAGTAGAGATAGAATACGACGTTTCATGAATAGAATACCTCCACAAATTATTTATAGGCATAATATACCTACTAAATATATTGATAATTTTTCAGCGAAAAAGTCACATACTTTTCCCATAAAAATATGTAATACCCTTAATTTCTGTTTTTCCGTGACTTTCTTTTTTAAAAACCATCTCTATATTGTGAAGGCAGTTCATTGATGCCATCTAACTGCAGCTGGTGAAATGCGAGAACAGATTCCAAGTTAGCAATAACCTATTGGGTACAGGCCTACGGAGGCTTTATATCGGCTACTATAGAACCTATTAAAAAACCATCTATTAATAATGAACAGACTAACATGGATATTGAGAGGGAAGTGATGCCTATGATTGTACGAAGATAATAGCCTGCAAAAGGTGCAGACAAATAGATATGGCGATGGAGGTCGAAGAACCATCCGCAAGCTTCTGCTCTACAAAATTACAGATATATGTTGTTGCATTAATGTCACTCCGCTGCAAAGGTATGAATGAATTGGAAAGGAGAAAAAAATGAATAGGTTATGTAGGCATTTTTTATCTTTAGTATTAATCCTTGCTTTTCTTTGCACTAGCGTAACGGCTTTCGCAAAGACGGATACATCCGTTGGAATCGACTTGCTCAACCGGGAAGCGCAAAGTTTTAATATTGATTGGGATGGGAAACAAGGCACAGTTACAGTAAGTGAAGCTCTTCCTGCTGGACCACAGCCCCGCTTTGATTACAATTTGAATGAGGGCGTTGGAACTTGGACGCGCAATATATACTATACTATTGGCATATGGACCTTAAGTTATACAGTCAAATACACCATTAACTCCAACTATCGTGTTACTATTCATGATCTATATGATTTTGGTGATATGGCGATCCTTGTTGGTGTAGAGCATACTGAAGCTAAGATTGTAAACAGTACTGAAACTAGTACTTCCCCAGCGGAATGCTTTTCTACATGGCGTGTTACCGTTTCTTCCAACGGTTTGAGTGCAGGACAGACAGTCACGGTTCGTTGTAAATTTAAAGATAGTGTACTACATGTAAGTTTGGGGTAATTAAAGTATATGTCAGATGTGCTGTTTACTTTAAATACTGTGTTGATTAGTGGTATTGCTGTTATAGCAAACGCTGTACTAGTTATCCTGCAACTTATATTAGCTATCTATTTGCTTCGTATTGCACGCTGGTATGTCCAAACACATAATATTCCGCGTCTTTTCTCCAAATCAAAAAAGGAATCAGCAAAATAATAACTCTGTTTCACTTTAGTTCTTACTAATAGAGTGCCTGCCACCAAAAGTCACATATTTTCGGAGCCTTTGCTATAAGGATATCGAATAGCAATTTTCTGCAAATATTCGTGACTTTTTTCCTTCTGAAAACATCTATTTATAGGAAGGGAGATGAACATGGATACTATGAGAAGGAAGCGATGCCTATGATTGCGCAAGGAGGATAGTCTGCTTAAATGCAGACAAAAATCCTTATAAAACCCTGCCGGCGAAGGTTCTCGCCCTAGAGGCCCGGATGGCTTTATAGAACGAGCGCCCAATACATGGCAGCAAGCATGGAGTTTAGGACAAAAGCAGAAAGGATGAGAAAATTTAGCTATGAAACTACAAAAGGAAATGATTGTCTTTTTTATGGCCCTGCTGCTATTGCTCTCTCCAAATGTAGCGAATGCTCAGCAAAACACCTATTACGCTACAGAAGAATTGAATGTGCGCAGCGGCCCGGGTATGGGATATTCCATTATCGGTTCCCTGGATGAGGGGGAAGCTGTCACATTGCTTCGCCTTTCCGGCAAATGGGCCCGTATTTCCTATCAGGGCGGCAGGGAGGGCTATGCTTTCTTCGCCTATCTCTCCCCTCGCACAGGCCAGGGAGCGCGGCTTTATGCCACTACGGATCTTAACGTGCGAAAAGGCCCCGGCATGAGCTATTCCATCATTGGTTCCCTGGATGAAGGGGAAGCCGTAACGAAAATACGAAGCGTAGGCAACTGGGCTTTGGTCCTCCACCAGGGCAGGCAGGTGTATGTGTTTGAAAAATATCTATCTCCTGCTTATTCGGCTCCGATCGGCGATCCGCTGCGGATGCAGTTCGCTACCCTGATCGATCCCCTGGCTCTCTACGAGGATGCAGCCGGGACTACCCTTCTAACCCATTTGAAATATTACGGCGGGAACCAGCGGGTTGTAATCCTGGAAGATCTTGGCGATATGAAGAAAATCGCCGTTTACGGTTATGCCGTATATGCCAAAGCGGAGGATCTGACCAATTATTCGGATACCTATTCCGCCCAGCGGGACGCCCGGGCCCTTTATAACTACAACTTGACCGCAAACGTGGAAAGCTATCGGGAAACATACAAAAACAATCCATACTACGGCGGCTTTGGCTATGACAGCAGCGACAATACCTGCGTGCTCTTTTTCAAGCAGGGGCATATGCCCAGCATAAGCCTGGCGGAAGGCTTCAAGCTTGCCTCCTGCTCCTTCTCTCTGGCGGAGCTGGCCCGAGGAGAAGAAAGGGTGCACGCTTTGGCCAGACGGTTTGGCTGGAAAGAGGGCCGGGATTACACCGTGGAGCTTCAATTCCGGGAGGATTACCACCTTCCTTTGAACCAGCAGCGAAACGTATTAACCATAACCGTCCTGGACCAGCTTCTGGCCACTTATTATAGATTTGAGCAGGCCGTAGCAGGCAGCCTGGACTCCGGCATGTACACGATCAGAATTGCTTTAGCGTGAGCTAAGCAAAAATAAAAAAGGAGTTGCGGGGATTCTATTGGGCGCCCATTGGGGTTTCCTTTTTTCTGATATTCTTAGGCTTTATCATCATGGGGGCGGAAGCGGCTTTTCAAAATTCAGCGGTAGGCTTTGGCGTGACGCTTTGGGGGATGTCTTTTCAGATGTTTTTATCTGTGCGGGGCACCTTTGCGGCTGGCGCAGATATTTTACGCTGCCACCGGCAAGGGGTTGGACAGCTGGAAGGATCAGAGCATGGTTATGTATATTGGCAGGGTAGGCTTTGCGTAGTGAAGCCACCGGAACCCCCACAAAAAGAAGCGGGAGCACAATCGTAGCTGGAAACAATCTATTCAGCGGTGGCGGTCCTGTTTATAGGGCTGGGGCTGTATCGGGATTGAAAAAGGGCGGAGATCCCTCGGGAACTCTAGGGTTGCGGTAGCGGCAGTTTATCACAGCCCCGGAAGATCCCTTTTTGCTTTAATATATTATTTACACTTTTGGAGGTGAAATCTGTGTATACTTGTAATATATAGAAGGGATTCCCGGCCCAGGATGCGGAAATGGAGAGCCTTGACGTCCATGCTAGGGTCGGAGGACGCTGGGGGGGGAATGCGGCGTATCGTCCAAAGAGATACGGCTTTCAAGCGGGGAAAGGAGAGGTCGGATTTTGAAAAGGCATTTTCTGATGGCTGCAATCCTTGCAGGTATTGCGATTGTTGTCCTTACCGGCCTGTTCGTCGGGGGGGGGCGAAGGTCCCCAGGACACGACGGAAGGAGACACGGTAACCATAGAAGCGGGCATGGACTATGGGGATTGCGCCAACGCCTCCGTGGTAATCGTACCGGAAGGCCGGGTGGACGTGATAAAGGAATACGCCAAACAATTGGTGGATGATGGAAAACTCCTGTATATCCAGGATGTTGCCTGGAGCAAGGAAGCCCTCGGGGAAGCCCTTTCTATTCCCCTTGCCCACAGCTCCATCTATAACCCCATGCCCCACGTGGCAACCGCCATATACCAAGCCGGAGGCCGCTATGTGTACAGCTACGTCTATGTGCAGGTAGGCCCAACTGTATCAGGCAATTCAGATAGCGCGCCCTTTGCGGCGACGCCAGAGCAAATCGAAAGGATACAGGCCCTGGTTTCCCCAGAGGCTGGGTTGGCCAGTGCCCGCATCCTCTGGACGGAGGCAAGCTGGGCCCCGTCCCTACTTGACGGAGCGGAGGGACGGCCCGCCGAAGCCGATGCGCTCGATGCAGATCTTGTAAAAATGTATGATACTAGGGGCGTACATCTGGGGGATGGCGCCGCCTTGCAATATGTATATGAAAGGGGCCAAGGGCTCGTAAACGGCCAACGGATGGAGCTGTTTGACGTGGTTACCCGGTTCAAGGTTCTCCCAAGGGCAGGCAATGCCCTGCAGATCTATCAGGGCAGGTTACGCTGCGATCTGGAAGGCCAGCGATTGCTGGATTTCGCCATCCTGTCGCCCGACGCCGGAGAAGCGTCCGTCCTTCAGCTGGGCGGCGGCAAGCTGCCCGGCGGCACCTGGTGGGAGTATGTCCCTGACGGTCAAACCGTGATCACAAACGGCGCGCCCAGCAGCGGTTGTGCGGATTATTGCGCTACTCCCCGGGAGCCGTGGCACAGCGACGCCTGGGAATTGCAGCCGGGTATCCGCGTGGCGGCAAGCGGCGAGGCCGAGCAACGAGGGGCGTTTTCCAAGCTGACCATCCCTGTGCTAGGAATATTTGGGCAGGTAGGTTCTTACGACATTGAGGTGGGTGGATGGTTTTAAGGCGCAGCCTAAATGGGGGATATGAATACGTTGCTTCGTTTTGCCCGCCATTTTGTTGAGCAGAAACTATAAGCCATACAACCTATTTATCGGGATTTAAGACGGCGGCACAGGCCCTAGCTATTTCACCCCGTTTTCTGTTATCAATAATTATTTTTAAATAAAGGAGGCGTAACCGATGAGACGGCATGGTTTTGCTTTGATCTTGCTTGCGGCTATCTGCCTATTGCTGCCTTGCCAGGCTCTGGCAAATTCTACCATCAGCCTGGGCGACCTGGAGGATATCGTACAGGCCCAGATGCTTCTATCCCAGCGAACCGGCTTACAGGAGCCGTACAGCGGTTACTACAAAACCTATGTGGACTATTACGGTGGCACAGCCTTTGTGGACAGCAAGCTCACCATCTATGTGACGGATACCAGCCCGGCGGTGATTCAGGAATTGGCCAAATATCCCGGCGTAGAGATCAAGCGGGTGAACTACTCCCTCAACCAGCTCAACCAGCTGGCCTTGCAAATCGTGGAACTGGGGAACGCAGGCAAAATCAACGGCTATGGAGGCCCGCCGGCGGTGCTGCCCCGGCACAACCGGGTGGACCTGACCATCTGGACGGATAAAAACCAGGTATCGGGGGGCCTGTCCCCATCGGCGCTGCGGCAGACGCTGGGCGTTTCCAGCTCCATGCTCAACATCGTTGAGATGGCGGACTATCCCCAGGACGCCACCGGAGCGGCGGTTCTTCCCCATCCCGGCGTTCCACCGAAAACCGGCGGCGCGCCCGGCTGGGCGGGCTTGGGCATCCTGGGCGTGGCGGCCCTGTTTATGGGGATGGGGCTGTACCGGCTGTATCGGGATAGAAAGGGCGCACGGCAAAAAAACAAGTAGAATCAGATCGAAAAGATGGGTTTTATTTTCTAATGCATCATATATTTTGAAATTTGGAAAGGAGGCGGTGTCTATGATTGACCATACATAAAAATACCCCTGCATTTCATGAGCGGGCGGCTCACATCACTGTTATAGCGATGCCGATTTGCAAGGGTATAGAAAGATTATAAACGATTAAAAAGTTAAATTCAATTGCAGGACACGAAAGGAGAAGAAAATGAAAAGATATCTATGCCTCCTAATTGCCTTTACCCTAGTATTAGCATTTGCTTCGACCGCTTTTGCAACCGGCGAAACATTATCTCATAGTGGTACTTCTACTTACGGATATTATACCAACGACTATTTTGATCAAAAAAATGATAAAAACATTCACTGCCTCAGCGCATATTGTTCCTATCCCATGAAGGTGGTTCCTGTTATTCATCAAAATGGATCTTGGGTAGAGCTTACTCCTAGGAAGGATTTCGACGAAGGGCATTTGTTTGTGCTGCAAACTTCTCCCACTGTTAGACGCGTCCACCTCTATCTCATAAACACAATAAGTACATCTACGCAATCTAGCGGTTATTGGGAACTAAGGCCCTAGTAAGGAAATTAACGAGGGTAGCCCCCATAAAGGGCTACTCTCTATCAACGCGAATCTTATTGTTGAATTTTGAGGCAGGGCTTAGGGGAAGCCAATTACCAAAAGTACAGAAAGTGGGACTGCGCTCTACCTTTCTTAATATAGGAGAGATATGGGCGTTTTTCGATATAGTTTTAAATTATCTCTCGATATAACATCCTAAAATTTACAAATAACTTATAAATCGAGGTATAATGTAAATGAAACCAATATCTTTCTTTGTTTTTTTCTATTTAATTCTATGTATATTCATTTCTACAGCCTGCCAGCCAACCCCAGAAGCGCCCAGCGTAATTGAAAAAGGGGATCTGAGCGAACACATCGCCCAGCAGGCGGAAGCTGAAATAGATGGGAGCCTCCCCGGCGAGGCCCGGCTGCAATTTGAAAAAACCTACGATTCCGGCAATTCGGTTATTATAGATGCCCCCATCCTGCACCCTGCATCCGGACAGGCGCCGGTGGCGTCGGTGCAGGCGAAGCCGTTTGTAAGCGGGGATGGGCTGGAACAAATGGTGCGGGCCTTCTATCCCAACGCCACCATATATGAGCATACTATGCTGACAAAAACGGATATTGAAAAGGAGATCATTTTCTACAAAGAGCTGCTGTTTCGGGAAGAAAACGGTTTAGACCTGGTGACGGGAGAGCCTGTTTCCCCAGCAGATGAAGGGCCGGCCATGGAATTATCCGGTGACTCGGAGGCATCCACTCGCGACCGGCTGCAAGCGACCATAGAAAAATATGAGGAGGAATATAAAATTGCGCCTGCGGACAGCGACTTGCCCCAGACGGATTATGTTTTGAAGGATGTCGGCAGCTCCGATCAACTGAACCTGCGGGCTGTAGACGGCAGCGCCATTGCCACCATCGACTTTGTGAATTGGGAAGTAGGGTCGAATTTCTATATGAGCCTTTCGGAATACGACCAAAGCGTCCCCCAGTTTACGGCAACCTACCAGCTGCCCCAGGCGCTGGATGAAAATCGGACCCAGGAGCTGACAATGGTGCAGCAGCGCTTGGAGAGCATAGGCATCGATTATATGACGCCTGCCTCGGCCAACTTGGGAGAAAACTGCAATGCCTACTATTTTGTCCGGGAAGTCAACGGCTTTCCCGAAACCTATGTAAAGACCTATTTTGGAACCCAGGCGACAGGTACGGACGGGTACCCGGTTATGAACCTATGGACCCAAGAATATGTGGAGGCGGTGGTGCAAGCCGGGAAGCTGGTCAGCCTGAAATGGCAGAACCCCTCGGAGATCGTCCAAATAGACAACGAGAACGCAAAGCTCCTCCCCTGGGATACTATAGAGCAGCGATGTAAAGAGCAACTGGACCGTATGCTTACCCCCGTCTCCTTTTCCGCTACCGGGGAGCCCAATGCCATCCATATCAACCGCGTTGAATTGGGCCTGACCAAGCTCCTTATGCCCAACAGCGAATCCTATAAATTGATCCCCACCTGGAGTTTTCTAGGCTATGATGGAGCCGTCCCTTCCCAGGCCGACGATGCGGGGGCTGCGATTTGCTTCATTACCATCAACGCCCTGGATGGCAGCATTGTGGATCGAGGGAATATGTATTGAGCCCGATCCCGGCAAAGGAGAAACGCCCCATCCACGCTCCCCGGCCAAACCCAGCCCGACCATAACAACTAATTTACACTTTAGCAACAAATCCCGGTGTAAAGTATGTAACAATAGAAAAAAGGGGAAGCGGGGGGAGCGCTGATGAAACGGATCGTTGCAGGGTTGCTGGGGATACTGCTGTGCGCGGGGGGCGCTGGATGTCAGCCCACCCCGGAAGAAGAGATCGTGATCGGCAAAACCGGGGTGCAGGGGGAGCCTGTTGCCCAGGCCGATGCAGAGGCGCCCGCTGTCCCGTTTGCCGCGCCGGCCCAGGCGACCTATGAATGGGAGAAAAACGGGCTGGTGGTCTCCATCGATGCAAAGGTATTTGTGCCCAATGTGGACCGGTACCCCATCTATGGGGCATCCAATGAAGCCTGGAGCCAGCAGCAACTGGATGCGATCGTGAACAGCCTGACAGAGGGCAGCCCATTATACGACGCCAATTCCGCCGTATATACGGAGGAGGAGCTGCTGGAAATGCTTTTGTGGGAGCAGCGCCTGCTCAGCGAGGTGCAGAGCGGGCAAAATACCACCTATGGGGGCTCCATCGAACAGATCCAACAGAGTATAGAAACCCTTCAAAACGAGCTGGCGAGCCTTGGCGATAAGCGCCCCACTGCCATCGATATGTCGGATTATCGGGACATCAAACAGGTAAGCGCCTACTTTTATCAGGAAAACCACCGCCGCAGCTTTATAACCGCCAGTTGGGATACCGCGCTTTTCATCCGCTACTATCGCACCCCCTTTATGGATACCACCGCATTGGCGGAGGATGAAGCGCTGCCCATATCCTTGACCCGGACGGAGGCGGAAGAAATGGCCTATGGGTGTATCGCCGATATGGGCTATGCGGATATGCAGCTATTTGCGACCAGCCGGGGCCAGGCGTTGGCCGGCGAGGAAGATCTGGATAGCGGAAAAGACAATCCGGGTTATCTGTTTTTCTTTACCAGGGTGGTGGACGGGATCCCCTTGACCTATGAAGAACGGGAACGGGCTTCCAGTGGGACGGATGGGAACACCGCTTATTCGAAATCGTGGGAATACGAACATATCAAAATCGCAGTATCCGCGGATGGGATCCAGGAAGTCACGATCAACGGCAATATGGTCCTTGGGGAAAAGCTGGTGGAAAACGCGGCGCTTATCCCCTTTGACCAGATCATGGAGCGCGCTGAGGAATGCTTTTTCCAGCGTTACCATTTGCCGGACTACGCTGTTGATGCCGGCGCGACCAAGCGGGTGATCCATATCGACCGGGTGCGTTTGGGATATATGCAGATGGCGGCGCAAAATAGCGGGGCGCAAACCCTGACCCCGGTGTGGGACTTCTATGGCTGGGAAGAATATCTCCATGATGACCGGAAGGAGCCAAGTGCGCCAAACCGGCAGTATAGCTACCTTACCATAAACGCCATCGATGGCAGCATGGTGGATCGAGCCCTGGGCTATTAAGACGGCCTCCGTAAGGCGATGGCCGATCATTCCACTAGGGACAAAGAAAGAGGGATTCATGCGGGCCGTATATGCAAGCACAAAGCAAGCTATTTTGAGCCGAGACTTTCTTCTCGCCTTTGCAGGGACAGCCCTGGTATTGCTGCTGTCCTCCTTTGAAGGCTTTCTTGCGGCCTATCGCTTGGAGCAGCTGCTGCCATATGGGTATCACCATTCCCTGATCCTCTCCGCCCTATCCAGCGAGGGCATGGCCCTGGCCCTGCCCATCCTCTGCGCCCTGCCCTATACCGCCGCCTTCCTGGACGATGTGAAAAGCGGCTTTATCAAAGCGTACCTGCCCCGCACCACGGTTGCAGGATATATCACCAGCCGGGCCCTGGCCTGCGCCGCAAGCGGGGGCCTGGCCCTTTCGCTGGGCATCCTGGCCGCATATGGCCTTGCCGCCCTGCTGCTTCTGCCCCTGGAGGCCATGCGGGATTACATGCTGGAACC
>ERZ506979.1510-NODE-1510-length-10072-cov-7.186084_pt1 | contig 10072 bp, 7 predicted proteins | sample MGYA00512887_ERZ506979 | MGnify/ENA metagenome assembly ERZ506979 | reverse complement strand
GCTGTGGGCGCTCGCTCTCCCAAAAATCGGAGGTTGTTTGCTCCCCCTCACCTTAAGCATACCACACAAATCAAACCAACCCAAACAGAAATTTCTGTTTGGGTTGGTAATGTTCGTTCGATTAGCGGCCCTTCAGGGTGTCATCCAAATTTTTCTGCCAGATGGGCCGCATTTCCTCCATCAAGGCGCTGAAATCGCCATTTTTCCGCATGTAGTTGCCGAAGGACTGGCAGAAGCTGTCCTCCATGCCGTAGCCGTACAGCCAGGTGATGCGGTTTTCCAGCGAATCCATTATCTTCTGCTGGGCCTCGGTGAAAATTTTCTTGGAGGTGCCGGCCTCCGATTTCTTGGTGTAGTAATTGTACTGGTACTCGCCGAACGCGATGCCGCCGATGGCGTTCTTTGCGCCCGCCGGCACGCCGAAGCCATCGCTGGAGCTATAGCCGATGTAGCTCGCGTCCCCGCTGTTCGCCTTGGGGAAGGGCGCGATATCCCAGTTCTTCATGCCCTTGTTCAGCAGCTTTTCCGCTTCGCCCGCCGGGCCGTAATACATGGCCACGTTGCCGTTGGCGAATTCCTCCCACATCCCCCACCGGACGGGCGAGAACACCTTGTCTTTGTTGATACCGTCGTAGTAATACAGCAGGGAGCTGCGCCAGGTCTCGTCGTCGATGTTCAGGGAGGGGTTCCCGTTCTTGAACTTGACGATATCCGTGCCCTGCGCCAAGGGGAAAATGAACTCCAGCTCGGTGCCGAAGCCGTACACATCCGGCTTGCCGTCCTTGTTTTTGTCCACGGTCAGCCGGCGCGCCATGTCCTTGAGATCCTTCCAGGTCCACTTGTTTTCCTGGGCCAGCTGTGCCGGGGCCTTGGCCACGGCTGCGTTTTTCAACATGGTGGTGTTGTAGTACAGCACCCCGGGCGATCGCTTGCCGATGATGGCGTATTTCTTTCCCTGCCAGGTGGTGACGTTGTCCATCACATAGGTGTCGAGGGTGTCCGTCACCTGGATCATATCGTCGAGGGGCGTCAGCAGCCCCTTAATGGCACGGCGGGGGAAATCGAACACGCCGGTGGGCACATAGTCGGGCGAATCGCCGTTGCGGATGAACTGGGTCAGCTTGATGTCCCGGGTTCCCCATTCGCCGTTGATGACCTTAACGGTGGTACCGGGATATTCCTTTTCAAAGCCGGCCTTGATGGCCTTGAAATCCTCGTCGCCGGAGGTATCCCACGGGATGAACAGCTTGACCTCCCCCTTGACGCCGCTGCGCTTGTCGAACAGCTTCTTGCCGGTGGCGTCGCCGCCGCTCCAGCCTCCCTGCTTGGAGGTGGTCTGGGAAGCGGCCTTGCCGGTGGTTTTGCCGGCCGTGGTCTTCTTTCCTCCCTGCTGACTGCCCGCCGTGGTACTTCCGGAGGGGGATTCGGTTCCCTGTGTGGCGCTCGGATCGGTGATCGTATCCGTCCCCGCCGTTTCTCCCGGGGCGGTGCTCTGGGAAACACCGCTGACGCCGGAGGAAACCGGCGGCGTCTCCTGACGGCCGCAGCCCGCGGCCGTCAGCCCCATCAGCAGCGCGCAAAGCAGGGACACCGCGCGGATTTTCTGCTTCATCATATACCCTCATTCCTTTCACGTAGCCAGAAGGCGGCGGGGGGCCGGCTCTCCGTCTGTCCCGCCGGCGCGCCCCTTTCTGCTTTCATTATAGCGGCTCCCCGCCCGGTGGGAAATCCCAGGTTTCTTAGAATGGATAACCGATTTTTAAGCAAGGGCGCTTCCCGCCTCAGCCCACGATGCCGCTGCGCTCGATCCCCTCGGTGAAATACCGCTGGGCCACGATGAACAGCACCAGCATCGGCGCGATGGCCAACAGCGCGCCCGCCTGCACCTGCACCTGCACCATCAGCTGATCGCTCCCGTTCTGGGTGGCCAGCCGTTCCAGGGTCGAGCGCAGGGACGCGAGCGCCGTGGCCACCGTCTGGCGGGTCTCGCTGAACACCGCCGGCACGAAATAGTCGTTCCAGTGCCAGACCGTCGAGAAAATGAACACCGTGATCATGGAGGAACGGGCGTTGGGCAGCATCACCCGGAAATAGGTGCGCACCGCGCCGCAGCCGTCAATGAGGGCGGCCTCCTCCAGTTCACCCGGCATTCCCCGGTAGAACTGCCGGAAGATGAAGATGAACAGCCCCGAGCGGAACCCCATGCCGAACAGAGACTGCAGCCAGAAGGGCCAGGGGGAATCCACCAGCTTGAAGGTGCCGCTCCCCGCTGCGATGGCGTCCAGTATGGCGGACAGTCCCGGCAGCCGGAAAAACCGGAACATCATGTACAGGGGGGACAGATAGGTCTGCACCGGCACGATGATGGTCAGTATCACAACGGCGAACAGGATCCGCTTGAAGGGGAAATCGAACCGGGCGAAGCCGTAGCCCACCACGCCGCACACAAAGGTCTGCAAAAAGGCCGATACGAAGCTGATTTCCGCCGTGTAGCCCAGCAGGGCGGGATAATTCATGGTCTTGACCAGCAGGGCCATGTTGTCCAGCGTCCAGGTTCGGGTCAGCCAGACCACCGACGGATCCTCCATGTCCGCCCGGCCCCGGAAGGCCGTGATCACCATGTACAGGATAGGGTAAATCAGCACGAACTGGATACCCAGCAGCAGGATGAAGCGGGACAGCTTCCAGGTGCCCCGGCCCAGACGGGCCCCCCATATTTTCGCCCGCAGCCCGGGCGCCGACGATACGCGATTCAAAGCCGTCCCCCCTTATTTCTCGATGTAAAACACCCGGCGCGAGATGAACCAGGCCACCAGCCCCGTCACCGCCAGCACCATCAGGCAGTAGGCTACCGCCAGGGTGGTGCCCGAGGAGTTGTACATTTTGTTGAAGTATTCCTCGATGCGCTGCATCACCGGGTTGGAATAATAGGTGAAGGAATCGATGATGGAATACACGGCGTTCAGCAGGATGAACGGGGTCACCAGCGGGAAGGTCACCTTCCAGAAGGTCTGCCAGGCGTTGGCCCCCTCCACGCTGCACACCTCGTACAAATGCGCCGGCACCGCTTTGATGCCGCCGATGAACAGCAGGATCTGCACCCCGCATTTCCACAGCAGGTCGAGAATGCTGGACACCGCGCCGGTCAGCTGGCTGACCAGGGAGGGATCCAGCCCCAGCTTGAGCATGGACATCTCCAGCGCCGCGGACTGGAAAATCGTCACGTCGCTGGTCTGGGCCATGGAGGAGGCGAACAGGTCCTGCTTGAACACCGCGAGCAGTACGCCGGAGGACACGATAATAGGCAGGGCGAAAATCGCCCGCGCCACCGTCCGCCCCCGGAATTCCTGGCTGAGGATGATGGCGATGAACAGGCTGAACGCCACGATGAGCAGCACCTCCCCCAGGGTCTGGGCGATGGAGGTCAGCATCATCCGCACGTTCTGCGGATCGTCGAGCAGCACGTCCTGCAGAATTTCCCCGCCGACGTACACGGATTTCATCCCGCCCGGCTCCACGGTCACGTCGTTGAACATGTAAAACACCGACTGCCCCATGGGCACCAGGAAAAAAGCCAGCACCCCGACGATCCAGGGGGAAACGAACAGCAGTCCCGTCAGCCGGCGCCGCCGGGAGGCGGATGTCCGCCGCAGCGAGCGTGTCATGATCCATCCCTCCCGCCGATAAAGCCATAGGATTTTGCCGGCACCGTCAACCCGCTCCGCTCATAGGGCGCGGTGCCGTAGTTGACCACTACCACCGCGCCGTTTTCAAACGTCACCTGCCGGACGTCCCGGCTGAGGAACACGTACCCGGCCACCGCCGTGCCGCCGGTGCGCTCCCGGACAGCCGCCAGCTCGCAGTAGGTCTCCAGCATCGTGTCCTTCCACTGCGCATAGGTGGAGGCGTACAGGCGGTTCATGGACGTGCGGGCCACCGCTTCATAGTCCGCCTCCATCACGGAGAAGGTCAGAGCACTGTTGGACTCCACGGCGTGGAGCAGCATATCCCGCAAATCGCCCGCGTAGTTCACCGGCGGGGTAGCGTACCCCTTCAGCCCGTCGAGCACCAGCTGGAGAAAAGGCACGGCCCCATCGCTGATGAAATGACCACTGTCGGTGTGAGGCAGGCCGATAAAGTTTTCCGCATACGGCATGGCGTAGGCGTTGGGCGCCTCCAGCAGCAGCCGGCGCCCCTGGGCCAGATCCGCCAGCACCCGGGTGAAGCGCTCCTGCACCCTGCCCAACGGGTCGTCCCCCCCGCCGTAATTACTGTATAAATCCCGTCCCAAGGAGCTAGGCGCCAGCGTTTCCAGCCCCTTCTCCCGCACATCGTCCGCCAGCCGTCCCGCCGCCTTCTCCACCCCTTCGGGGCGCAGCAGATAGCGGGTGGGCCGGCTGTAGTCCCGCAGCCCGGTGGCGTAATGGTAATCGAACAGCTTCGCCGTCTTTTTGTTGACCGCTGTCACCGAGTCGAAGAAGGCGTGCGCGCCGTTGCCGCCGTCGGTGAACTGGGTCAACCGGACTTCCGGATACACATCCGTCCATGTCTCGATGAGATCCCGCAGCTCTTCGGCGCTTCCCAGCTTGCCGTCCACCTTGAGCTTCGCGTCAATTTTGCCGGTGTAGGCCCCGCTGGGGCTGAGCCCCCGCAGCAGCACCACGAACCGGCCGACCCCGCCATCCCGCAGTTCGGTCAGCATGGCGCCGGTCTGGCGCAGGGTGGTCAGCGGCGTCACCGCCTGATAGCCGAAGCCCAGGAACTGCTGCTTGGCCCGCACCCCGGCGGTCACGTCGAGATACAGCGCATCGTTGAGGCTGCCGCCCCGCTTCGCGCCGTCCAGCAGCCAATCGGCGCAGGCGTCGGCCGCCCCCTTGAGCGAGGCCGCCTCCCCCCGCAAAAACCGGTATTCCACCGTCGGATTTTCATCGGTGCAGGGGGTCTGCGCGGTCAGGATCCGCTTCATCTCCGCCCAGGTGCGGCTGAGGAAGGTGGTCTCCATGCTGGTGCGGTAGAGGAAGGTGAAGCCGGCGGTGTTATAGCCGGTGTCCATGCCCGCCACCGCGGCGGACAGGGCGCCTCCCGCCGCCCCGCGGCGGGCGATGGCCAGGAATCCCGCCTGCACGTCCCGCCCCGCCTCCTGGACGGGGCTGCCGTTCTCGTCGGTGCGCAGCGGCGGCGTTGCGTGGGTGTACACCGCGGCGAACGCCGGCAGCAGCACCGGCTTATAGTCGTTGGGCTTGCTTTCCGACACCTGGGTCAGATCGCCGCCGAAAATCTCCCGGCGGTACTCTCCCTGGGCATACCGGCCGTTGTTGAACGCGACATACGCGCCGGAGCCGTCGGGCAGGATGAAGAAGCCCTTGTCCCCCGATCGCGCCGCTCCGAAGAAGGGCAGCAGCGTGATGTCCAGGATCCGGCAGTCCCCCGTCTCCCGCACCTGCCCGTAATCGATGGAGGCCGACAACGCGTCTGCCGTCAGGCTGTACCGCACCGGGATGACGAAGCCCTGCTCGGCAAAGGTGTAGGTCGCCGTCAGGGTATCGCCGTCGCGGCTCAGCCGCAGCCCCCCCTCGGACACGCTGCCCACGTAGGAGTTGACCTCGTCCATGGCCTGGTTCCCGTTCAGGAAGGTCACCAGCAGTTGGGAGATCATCCGGGTGATGTTCACCCCTTGCGCCACCGTGTCCAGCTCGTAATCCGCCGGGTTGGAGGCGTAGGTCATGCCCGAGGCCCCGTCTGTCACCGTGAGAAAGCCGGTGGCCTCGTCCGCCGACAGGGTCAGCGGCCCCTTGGACAAGGAAGCGGTTCCCTGCGCCGGGGCGGTCTGACCGGCGGACGCGGGCGCGTCTGTCTCCTGGGCCGCGTAGCCCCCCGCCGCCAGGATGGGGAGCAGCGCCGCGGCCAGCAGCAGGGCGCCCGCCCGGATTCGTTTTTTCAGTTGCATGGCGGACGCCTCCTTACTTCAGCTTGAGGGACAGCTCGTCGTATAGGGATACGAGAAACATGGCCAGCTGCTGGAACAGGCTCCAGAGCAGCAGCGCCAGGAACAGGATAATCAGGATCCCGATGAGGGAATACAGCACGGCCAGCACCGTGCGCCCGAAGGAAAATTCGTGCACCACCTTGAGCCCCAGCACCATCAGCACGGCCGACCAGAGGATCGCGGCCGCCCCCAGCAGGGTGAGGAACGCCCCCTCCTCCCGGGTCAGCACGTTGGTCAGCAGCAGGGACAGCAGCTGGTAGCCCACATAGGGCAGCAGCCCCACCGCCAGCACATACACGATGTCCAGCAGCTTGCCGCTGCCGTCCATCATAGTGGAAACGAACCAGTTGGCCAGCACGAACAGGCCGAATACCAGCAGCGTCTGCCCCAGGATGATCCAGATGCTGAAATCCCCCGCCACATTCTGGTTGAACACGTACCCGTTGTACTGCCAGGTCAGGATGGTGGCGAAGAACCAGAGGGCCAGGCTCGCGCCGGTGATGGCCGCCCGGGAGCGCGCGCTCCCCGCCCGCACCCCGGCCTCGTAGCCGTCGGTGGGATGGAACAGGGTGTACCGCAGACGCCGCGCCGGCCCCAGGGCCCCCGCGTCCACATCCCGCGCCCGGCTGGTCCGGTCGCGGGAGTCGGAGACCACGATCCAGATCACCAGCACCGCCAACAGCGCGAAAATGGGATAAAACCAGCTGCGCAGGCCGACGCTGCGCTGCTGCCGGAACGCGTCGGAATACAGCTCGGGCGCATGTCCCCGGCGGAAGCAGTCCATCGCGGCGGTATAGTCCCCGCTGTTCAAGTAGGTCTTGCCCATGCTGATATACGCCGGGTCGTACCCGCCCGCGTACCGGATCACCTCCTGCCACAGGGACACCGACTCCTCGTATTTCCCCTCGTTATACAGCCGGATGGCCGAAAAGATGGTCCGCCCGAAGGCCGAGGGGGTGAACATGGTCACCGTGTCCCCCATGGTATCGAGGACGTAAATTCGCTCGCCGATGGTCTCGACGGCCGTTGGGATGCGAAAAGTACCCTCCAGCACGCCGATGCCGCCGAACACCGTGATCCATTGCCCGTTCTCGTCATAGAGGAACACCCGCCCCTGGGTGGCGTCCAGCGCCGCGACCAGCCCGCTGTCCATGACGTCGATGTCCACGAACGCGGTGTCCAGCAATCTTCCGTCGCTCCAGGCAACCTCCAGGTCGCCGTAGTTGGCGTCCCTGTATACGTTGACGCTCTTGGCGTTCATTTTTTTGATTTCGTTGGTGGAGACCACGCTGCCGCCCGCCACGGATTTCTGCGTCACCGTGTAGATGAAATTATCGGGCGTCAAATCGAAGTTGGCGTATTCCACCGGTATGTACCGGGCCATATTGTCCTTCTGCTTGTCGCTGAGCAGGCCCTTCCAGAAGTAATCCAGCAGCATCCGGGCCGACAGCTCCACCCGGTTGGAGCCGAAAAAGGTCAGGAACTCCCCCTCCTCCGAGAACACGCAGGCCCCCCGGTACAGCCCGGGCACCAGCACATAGAGAACGCCTTCCTTGTCCACCAGCACCTTGGAGGGCGCGAACGGCACGTTGCCGGGGAGCAGCGCGCTGTCCGGGCGCTCGATGACCTGCCGGATGTTCAGCCCGCTGTCCGCGATAATCACCCGCTTGTTCTGGGGATCCGCGGCGTAATAGGTGCGTTCCGCCCCGCTCCCCCGGATGAACACGCCGGCCAGCCCCGGGAGATCGCGCTCCTCCCCGTTCTCCCGGAAGGTCAGGGTCTTGACATACCGCAGCTCCTCGTCCAACACCAGGATCCGCCCGCTGTCAGTGTCCGCCACGTTCAGCAGCCCGTCCTCGTCCACGAACAGATCGGCCGCGTTGCCCAGGGTGCCGGGGGGCAGCTGCCGGCCGGAAACCACCTTCTGCGGCACGTAGCCCACCGGCGCCGCCACCGCGTTCCCCTTCTCGTTGTAGGCGTAGCCGTCGTACGGGGTGTCCACCGCCGCTGCTCCCGGCAGGCAGAGCGCACCGGCCAGCAGGAGGGCGCACAGGGCCCTGCACAGGATTTTCAAAGCGCACCCTCCCCTCACTCTTTGATACCGGAATGGCTCATGGTTGCCATGACCTGGCTCTGGGTGAACACGAACAGCAGGATGGGCGGGATAATCAGCACGATGCTTCCCGCCATCGCCACGCCGTAGCGGGCCGTCCCCCCCGCCATGATTTGCTTGACCGCCAGATTGACCAGCTTGAGCTCCTCGCTGAACACCATGTTGGCCTGGGTCTGGTTCCACACCCCCTGGAAGGAAAAGACCAGCAACGTCATCCAAGCTGGCTTGACCTGGGGCATCACGATGCTCCACAGGGTGCGGATCTGCCCCGCCCCGTCGATGGTGGCCGATTCGATAAGCGGGGTGGGCACCTGCTCCATGAACTGCTTCATCAAGAACAGTCCGAGCGGCGTGGCCAGCTGCGGCAGGATATACACGAGATAGGTGTCCAGCATCCCCGTCTTGGCCAGGATGACATACTGGGGCAGCCACAGGATGGTGGTGTTGAACAGCAGCGCCACCACCACGAAATTGAAAATCCATTTCACCCGCAGCTGGAACTTGGCCAGCGGATACGCCGCCATGGAAGCGATGAGCACGTTGCCCCCCGTGGCCACGACGCTGACGAACAGGCTGTTGAACAGGTACCGGCTGAACGGCACCCACATGTTGGTCGCCAGCTTGAACAGGAGAAAATAATTGGAGGAGGTGGGCCGCACCACAAAAAAGCGGGGTGGAAAGGCGAACAGTTCGTCCACCGGCTTGAAGGAGTTGATGACGGAGTAAATAAGCGGCAGGGCCATGAACAGCCCCAGCACCGTCAGCACCGCGAACAGCAGCATGGCGAACAGGTTCGCAGGCGAGAACCCGCCCTGCGACCAGCGCGAACGCCCTGCCCCGGCCAAACGCCGCAGCAAGCCCATGCGCCCGCGCGCCCAGCTTTCGCCATCGGGCGCGGCGGTTCCCTGGCTGACGGTGCCTCCCAGAAGCAGGCTGTTGCCGCCCTCGTAGGGGCCGCGGGCATACAAGCTGGCAGCGTCGAGCATGGCAGCGTCGCGGGCGGCGTTTGAACCGCCGGCACCGGGCGCGAATCCTTTGTCCTGGCGGTCGGTCATCGGGGCACCACCGTCACGCTGGGCATGACGTTCGACGCGAACGCCTCGTACATAATGATGTAGTCGTCATGGTTGACGGAAAGGCCGTAATGCTCTTCCAAATGTTCGATGGTAGACGGGTAGGAGCCCTCCACCGCGCAGCACTGCATGGCGGCGTTGAGCACGGCCTCGCGTGCGCTTTGGGCACCCTGCTCAAGCGCGCTCGCGCGCATGGCGGCCAGCGCGGCGGCGACCAGCGCGGCTGCCACAACCACGGCCAAGGCCGCAAACGCGATGCGCCGGAGGGCGGCGCCGCGACCGGAAGGCGCGGGTGCGCCGCGGCGTGCAGTTGGCGTTGCGAGGCGTGCGGCAGCGGGGGCGCTTCCCTTCCTCTTCCTCGTTGCGTATGCAGATGCTGCAGGCTTCATGGGTTCGCCTTCCGCCTAGCCGATGGATCCCATGATGCCGATGAGCGGCAGCATCACGGCCAGCAAAGTGGCGCCCACGGCGATGGTGAGCAGCGCTGCCAGCAGGGGCTCAACGCTGTCGACCACGCGGTCGATACCGTCGGAAGCATCGTTGAAGAAGGTTTCGCCCAGGCCGGCAAGGACGTTTTCCACGCTGCCGGTGCGCGCGCTTACCACCAGCATGCGGGCTGACAGCGCATCAAGCAGGTCGGATTCGGCGATGGCGGCGGAAAGCCCGCGGGCGCCGTCGGGGTCGCGCATCAGCTGAAGCGCTCGCTGGGCAGCCCCGCGGATGCGCGGGTGGTCGATGGTTTCGATGGTCTGCGCCAAAGCGACGTCGTCGTTGACGCCCGACGCCACATAGGTGGAAAGCACCAGCGTGAAGCGCGAAAGCGCGAGCTTTTCCATGATGGGACGCGTGATGGGCAAGCGTTCGAAGCTGCGCTGCAGCATCGCGTTGCCGCGCGGGGTG
>ERZ506979.1506-NODE-1506-length-10078-cov-3.530679_pt1 | contig 10078 bp, 8 predicted proteins | sample MGYA00512887_ERZ506979 | MGnify/ENA metagenome assembly ERZ506979 | reverse complement strand
TTACCAACACACCTGCTTTGGGAGCCGCTCAACAAGCTTTGTTACAGATAGATCCAACCAACACCAAGGGGGTGACAGACATGGCTTTAGCATGTGCCGTCGCTTATCCGCTCGGTGTAGTGGGCGTGATCTTGGCAATTATCATACTGAAAGCTCTGTTTACCGACAAGAAACAGAAAGACCAAAAAGAACAACGCGACATGACTACCTATGTCGCCGAGTTCCACGTAAGCAATCCGGCGATCTACGAGAAGAGCATCAAGGACGTGATGAAGCTGACGGAAAAGCATTTCGTTATCTCACGCGTATGGAGAAACGGGAAAGTGAGCATCCCTACTTCGGACACCTTGCTTCATGAGCATGATCACCTTTTGATTATCTCTGTCAAATCGGATGTCGAAAATATTAAAGTCCTCTTCGGCGAGCAAGAGAATGTGGACTGGAACAAAGCTGATATCGATTGGAATGCCATCGACAGCCAACTGATCTCGCGCCGCATCGCGGTGACACGCAACCGGGTGAACGGGGTAAAATTAGGTTCTCTCCGTCTCCGTAACCTCTACGGTATCAATATTACGCGCGTGAATCGTGCCGGTATAGACCTGTTGGCCTCTCCTGACCTGCGCCTGCAAATCGGCGACCGGCTGACAATCGTGGGAGAAGCGAATTCGGTAAACACAGTCGGAAAGATTTTAGGAGACGAAATCAAACGGCTGAACAATCCAAACCTCTTGGCTGTCTTTATCGGCATCTCATTGGGAATGCTGTTGGGGGCATTACCGATCACACTACCGGGAATGAGCACACCGGTCAAATTGGGGATTGCCGGAGGCCCGATCATCGTCGGAATCCTGATGGGTGCATTCGGTCCGCGTTTCCACCTGACAACCTACACAACGATGAGTGCCAACCTGATGCTCCGTCAATTGGGGATCATTATTTATCTGGCGGGATTGGGAATCGATTCGGGTGCACATTTCTTCGAAACAGTTTTCCGGACAGAAGGATTGCTTTGGATCGGACTTGGGTTCCTGCTGACGATCGTTCCGGTGCTGATTGTCGGTTTCATCGCTTCGCAATTCTTCAAACTCGACTATGCACACAACGTGGGGATGCTCTGCGGAAGTATGGCAAACCCGATGGCATTAAACTATGCCAACACGACTGTCGATGGCGACGAGCCTTCCGTTTCTTATGCCACTGTTTATCCGCTCTCGATGTTTATCCGTGTGATTTCGGCTCAGTTGGTACTAATGTTATTCACCTGATCAGGCTTTGGAGCATCTGACCAACACCTTTTCTCCATCTGCCAGAGTGGTTGCAAAGAGATAGACGTGCCCACCATCGGCAATCTTCGTCCGCTTGCGCAAATCTTCTACGGAGAGAGGGAAATTGCGCACGGTTATATTTGCCTGAGGGATTGTTTTTGAAAGTCCTTTACACAGTTTTCCAGTAAAAGGCAGCACTTTGTCCACCCGGAATCTGCGGCCGGGAAAGTCGGGCAACAATTGGTCAGATGTATATAGATGGCTGCTCACTTGCAACTTCTTTACTCCCGTCCGGACAGCTACCTGCTTGAATGCACCGGCTTTTAAAACCGAAGTATTCGGTTCATATAAATAAGCACCGACCTGACTGACCGGAACCAATACAGCATTACGTTCCTCTTCTAATGTAAAAGAGAAAGATTGCATTCCGTCCGGTCCGAAATTAATGCACCGGATCGACGGTTCCCTGCCATCCGCCTCACGCTCCGTCACGAAAAGCAGTTCCTTACATTCATTCCTAACAGAAAGGACATGCACGGATGTCGTCCCCGGCAACAGTTCCAAAGTCATTTGTATATCCGCCATCGGCGAGAGCTTTGCGATGAGGCATGGAGAGCGTTTCAGAAGCTCCGGTAACAGTCCGGGCAGATCGGGTTCGCAATCTTGCAAAGCGAAAACCCGCTTGTTGGATTCTCCCCGGCGTGCAGGGTCGATATAAAAAGCATCGACCTCCGGAAGGGTATCGACGGCTTGGGCGGTATCAGCATTTACAACCGTTATGTTGTTGGCACCCAAGACGGAGAAGTTGTGTTTCGCAGCTTCACAATAAGCAGGAAAACGTTCTATATAAGTCAAATGTTTCGCCTTGAGGGAAAGGAAATAGCTATCAATCCCCAGTCCTCCTGTCAGGTCGCAAACTGTCCAACTTTCACCAATCAGCTCCTGCTTATAAGCAGCCGTCTGTTCGGAAGAACATTGCTCCGCAGCAATCTTAGTCGGAAAAATTAATTGTCCGTTCTCATACCACGACGGCAATTTTTCCCGGATCTGTCTCCTGGCCGCAATCTGATCGACCAAAAAGGGAATATCCATTCCGGGATATTTGGCGGCAGAAAGCAGCAAGCGGGCCAAGTCGTCTGCGGCATGTTCTTTGATGAATTGTATGTGTGCAGTTGTCAATTCCATATCGGCACTAAAGTCAGTGACGACATAAAAAAGAGGATGTGCCATAGTATTTGGTGACACATCCTCTTTTCTGCGGAAAGCGAGGGATTCGAACCCCCGGTACAGTTACCCGTACACCGCATTTCGAGTGCGGCCCATTCGACCACTCTGGCAGCTTTCCTTAGGTCGTCATTTGCGAGTACAAATGTAGGGAAAATTTAATTCCGTTGTCCTCCAAAGAGTATTTTTCTTAATAAAAAAGGGCATTCTCCTAAAAGAATACCCCTTCCTGTTAACGAATTTGCGAATTATTTGAAATAACGGTTGTATAAACCTTCAAATCCTTTACCGTGGCGAGCTTCATCCTTGCACATTTCGTGAACTGTGTCATGGATAGCGTCCAGGTTTAATTGTTTTGCACGAGTGGCAATACGTTTCTTATCTTCGCAAGCACCACATTCAGCATCTTTACGTTTTTCCAGGTTTGTTTTTGTATCCCAAACAACATCACCCAGCAGTTCGGCAAACTTAGCGGCGTGTTCAGCTTCTTCCCAAGCATAGCGTTTGAATGCTTCCGCAACTTCAGGATAGCCTTCACGATCAGCCTGGCGACTCATAGCCAAATACATACCTACTTCAGTACATTCGCCCATGAAATGTGCGTTCAAGTCTTTAATCATTTCTTCATCACAACCTTTAGCAACACCGATCACGTGTTCATCGGCAAAAGTCAGTGCACCGGTCGTTTCTACCATTTCTTTAAATTTGCTCTTCGGCTGCTTGCATTGAGGACAGAATTCAGGAGCTTCATCACCTTCGTGTACATAACCGCATACTGTGCAAATCCATTTCTTTTTCATCTTTGTAAAATTTTTATTGGTTGTATAATCTAAAATAGTTGTAACACTCGTCATTTGTTCTTTGCAAATGTAGGGAAACATTCTAAAACAAGCTCTACAAAAACTCATAAATTTATTCTATCTATTAATTGATAAAAACTATGAAACCTATCCTTTGCTCTCCATGTTATATTAAAAAACTTTCATAAATATGGACACATCAAAGATTATCAGCCTACTGGGCGAACAAAGCGAGTTTCTGTTGGGACACACTTGTAAAACGATCGATAAATCACTTATACACATTCCTTCACCGTCTGTCATCGACAGTATCTGGATCGACTCGGATAGAAATATCCAAACATTAAACAACCTGCAACGCTTGTTAGGAAGCGGACGGTTGGCAAACACGGGATATGTTTCGATACTGCCTGTGGACCAAGATATCGAACATACGGCGGGAGCTTCCTTCGCTCCGAACCCAATCTATTTTGATCCGGAAAATATCGTCAAGCTGGCCATTGAAGGAGGATGCAACGGAGTAGCTTCCACGTTCGGAATATTAGGTTCCGTAGCACGTAAATATGCACATAAGATTCCGTTTGTAGTCAAACTGAATCATAACGAATTACTGACTTATCCCAATTCATACAACCAGATCATGTTCGGCTCCGTAAAAGAAGCTTGGGATATGGGAGCGGCTGCCGTAGGCGCCACCATCTACTTCGGTTCGGAAGAAAGCAGAAGGCAGTTGGTCGAAGTGTCAGAGGCATTTGAATATGCACACGAATTGGGAATGGCCACCATCTTATGGTGCTACCTGCGCAATAGTGAATTCAAAAAAGACGGTGTGGACTATCATGCCGCAGCCGACCTGACGGGACAAGCCAACCACTTGGGTGTTACGATTAAAGCGGATATCATAAAACAAAAACTGCCGGAAAACAACGGAGGATTCACGGCTGTCAAATTCGGCAAGATCGACCAGAAGATGTACACCGAACTGACTACAGAACACCCGATCGACCTCTGTCGCTACCAGGTTGCCAACAACTATATGGGGCGTGTCGGTCTTATCAACTCCGGCGGTGAATCTCATGGAGCTTCCGACTTGAAAGATGCGGTCTACACGGCTGTCGTCAATAAGCGGGCAGGCGGTATGGGGTTGATCAGCGGGCGAAAAGCATTCCAACGTCCGATGAAAGACGGTGTAGAACTGCTGCACACCATACAGGATGTATACCTGGACCCTGGAATCACAATTGCTTAGTATAAATAAAGAAACGCCGTCCCGGACAATTCGGAACGGCGTTTTCTCTTTTATGAATAAATCCTTATTTCTTCAACCACATATCCAGCCATTCGAAGAATGTACGCTGCCAAAGCACTCCATTCTGAGGTTTCAACACCCAATGGTTTTCATCAGGATAGATCAACAACTCGGCCGGAACACCTCGAAGGACGGCTGCATTAAACGCTGCCATACCCTGGTTAGCCAAAATCCGATAATCCTTTTCACCGTGGATGCAGAGAATAGGAGTATCCCACTTATCAACAAACAAGTGTGGGGAATTGGCAAACGTACGTTGTGCCGTCACATTCTGCTTTTCCCAGTAAGCGCCACCCATATCCCAGTTGGCAAACCACATTTCTTCTGTTTCCAGATATTGCATTTCCATATTGAAAATACCGTCGTGTGCAATAAAGGCTTTGAAACGTTTGTTATGGTGACCGGCCAGCCAATAAACAGAGAAACCTCCGAAGCTCGCCCCCACGCAACCCAGACGATCCTTATCGACAAACGGTTCTTTGGCCATCTCGTCAATAGCTGTAAAATAGTCTTTCATGCACTGGCCTCCATAGTCGCCGCTGATCTGTTCGTTCCATTCCATACCGAAGCCGGGAAGGCCGCGGCGGTTCGGGGCAACCACGATATAGTCATTAGCGGCCATAATCTGCATATTCCAACGGTAAGACCAGAATTGGCTTACCGGGCTTTGAGGACCTCCTTCGCAGAACAACAAGGTCGGATATTTCTTATTCGGATCGAAATGAGGGGGATAAATCACCCAGGTAAGCATTTGTTTGCCATCTGTCGTTTTCATCCAACGACCTTCCACCTTGCCAATTGCCAACTGGTCATAAATCTGCTTGTTCTCCGTTGTCAACTGGGCCACTTTATTGTTATCAGCCAAATCGATCGAATAGATTTCATCTCCCATGCTCAAAGAATGGCGCTGCACAATCAACTTATTTTCACCTAACAAGGCTACACCGGCATAATCGTACATTCCGGAAGTAAGCGGCGTGATTTTGTTACCATCTTTCAAATCAATCTTATATACCTGAGACTCGCCATGCCATACCCCTGTAAAATAAAGGGCCTTTGCATCTGCACTCCAGACAAACCCGTCTACGTTGGAGTCAAAATCTTTGCTGGCGAAGATTTTTTCGCCTGTTTCCAGGTTCATGACCATCAAACGGTTCTGGTCTGACTCATAGCCATCCCGCTCCATGCTCTGCCATGCGATAAACTTGCCATCGGGAGAATATTGGGGATTCGTGTCATACCCCATGATGCCTTCACTGATATTGGTCGTCTCTTTCGTATTCAGGTCATATACATAAATATCCGAATTGGTAGACAACGCATATTCCTTTCCAGTCTTTTTACGACTCGTGTAAGCGATCTTGTCCGATGTCGTATTCCATGCCAGCTGTTCGATTCCTCCGAACGGTTTCATCGGGCTTTCAAACGGTTCACCTTCCATAATATCGACAGGGTTACTGATAGCCTTGCCATCAAAATCAGCAACAAAAGGGTGCGGGGCTGTTGTTACCCATTCATCCCAATGTTTATACATCAGGTCCGTAACAATAATGCCGGTAGCTTTATCCAAATCCGGATATTTATCTGCTGTACTCTTGACTGTCTTTACCTGTGAAATAAACAGGACTTTCTTTTCATCAGGAGAAAAGGCAAAACCTTCGATATCTCCGTCATATCGAGAGAGCTGTTTACGGTCGCTTCCATCCGGATTCATTTCCCAAAGCTGGCTGCTGCCGCTTTCATTGCAAAGGAAAGCGATTTTCTTTCCTCCTTTGATCCAGACAGCTTCATTTTCGGAGTAAGCCGTTTTCGTAATCTGCTTATTGTCCGTCCCGTCTGCGTTCATGACAAAGACTTCGCGATTGCTTCTGTTTTCCGGTACGCTGTAATAAGCTACAGTATACACAACTTTCTGTCCATCCGGAGAGACATTCATCCCTCCGATACGTCCCATTGCCCAAAGCACTTCCGGCGTCATCCGTCCGTCTTTCACTTTAATATCCGAACGCCCGATCACATTTTCCATGTTTTCTTTCGCTTTCACCTTTACTTCAATGTCTATATCCTTACTATTACAAGCACCAAATAATAAGGATGTTGCCATAACCATTGTTCCGATAGATTTATTCATGCAGTTTATAATATATTGTGTTTTGGGCACGAAAGTACAAAATATAATTTATATCTTTGTCCCATTAATTTAAGAACTGAACAGTATGAATAAGATTTGGTTATTTGGAGCCTCCATATGTATGGTTTTAGCATTAGGTTCTTGTAAACCTAAACAGAGTGCGTATAAGGCTGCTTACGAACAAGCAAAAGAAAAAGAGTCAACAGCTCCGGTCGAAGTTGTCGAAGAAGAGGAAGTGGTAGAAGAAGTAACTCCGGTTTCTAAACCGAGAACTTCCAATGTCAGCACACGTGCAGAAAGAATTAATGCTGCACAAGGTGAAGACGCAAGCAGACTGAAACGTTATAGTGTTGTTATCGGCAGTTTCAAGAACAAAACCAATGCTTACGCTTTGAAAGAGCGTATGCAGAACGACGGATATAATGCTGTTTTGGGTGAAAACGAACAAGGTATGCTTCGTGTGATCGTTGCCAGCTTTAATGACAAAGCCGATGCTGCTGACAGCCGCGATGCAATCAAAGCAAAATATGCTCCTAACTTCCAGGATGCTTGGCTTCTGGAAAGACAATATTAAAAATCCAATCCACGCGTTTCCGATTTCATGCCCATGTATCCAAAATCGGATGGGCATGGAATCGGAATTGCATGGGCATGACGTTCCTAAAGATCAGATATTTTGTTCGACAGTCATCGGATCTGTCTCTGGATTTGCCTCCTGTTCCAATGTAGTTCTCAAGAACAACCAGATCATTAACAGGATAATCGCAATCACTACCCCAAAAATCAGCAGTACATTCGTATTCTTTCGTTTCATGTCTATTCTTCAATATTGATTTGAAGATTAAACAAGACAATCTCTTTTTTGGTTTAATCGTTCTTCTACTTTTGCTCTTTATTTAACTGAGTAAATATCTTAGAAAAAGTCTCTTGCGTCATATTCAAATAAGAAGCGATATTATAACGAGGAACATGCTTCATCAAATAATGGATTTCACGCGTATCCATGCAATGTCTGACTCTCCCCTCGGCCTGGTTACTACGCATCCTGAATGTTTTTTCTTCACTTTCAATGGCATACATTTCAAGCACTCTACAAATAACAGCGACAAATTCAGTACTTTCTTCCCACAGTTTATCAAACTGTTCTCGCTTAAAACAAACAGCCGTCGTATCTTCCGTAGCCTTAATATTAATCAAAGAACGTTGTTTCCCCAAAAAGCTATGCCATGACGTACAAAAATTCCCGTCACCGGCAAATCGTATGATACATTCTTTCCCATCTTTATTATAGAAACAGGAACAGAATCCACCCGCAATGAAAAACAGTACATTACACTCCCTATTTTCTGTCAGTAATAATTCTCCTTTTGTAAATCGAACGGGAGCGCTATTATCGTAAATCAGCTCACGAAGACTTTCGGAAACTGGATGATAATTGTTCATCACGGTAAACATTTTCTCATAAACGATATCATATAACACCTTCCTATTATCTTCCATTTGTTTCTTATTTTAGTTCAATAAAAATCTTATCTCTTTTATTTGAGACAAACAGACTTTTTGTGACATAAAAACCTCGCAATTATTGCACGCGAAGCTAAAAAAGTCTTTACTAATTTCTATTGATGTAAAATAAGAAACACTAATAAAGGATAAAAGAATCGTCTCCATAGAAACAAGGAATCTGCTCCTGATAGATTTTCTTTGAATTTTCAGAGACGTTCGAATAAATATACCGATATAATTCACCAGCTGTCACATGCCCATCCCCATTCAGATCAGCTTTTCCCCGTAACCCCATTGCCAGAAAATAAGTAAATAATCCAGTACGTGCCTCATCCAATACTAATGCCGCCTGCCCCACAGATGAAGACGTGAATACTCTGAAAGAAGAATTCAGAAGCCACGGCTGATAAAGCAAAGGTTTCACTTTTACCCCTTTAGTCTGCATCAAATTTAAAGGTGTTCCCGATTGGGAAAACTTACCTAACCCACTGAAACAGGCATCTATAAATACTGTCGTACTCTTTGCCTGCAATTTATCCAACTGCTCGAATAATGTATTCAGACTATATCCCTGCTTCTCTATCAACCGCATCTTACTGTCTACCGGAAGCATATAAACATCTCCTCCATCAGCGGCCGGTATCCCATGACCGGAATAATAAACATACAAATCCGTCTTTCCTTTTTCGATTATCCGGGCTAATTCTCCCTCTTCCGCATTAAATAAATTCTCAAAAAAGAAACCGGACACATCTTTATTTTTATGCACAATCACTCTCTCCAAGCCTAATAATGCTTTGAAATAGCGGGAAACCAATTCAGCATCCCTGGCTGCATAAGGTGCCACCGGAATAAAATCATATTGTTCAACTCCTATTATAACAGCAACAGAATTAGGACGTATCGGAACATCGTCCCGTAGAGAGTCCAGATCGGCAATCTGCAAAGATGACACGTAATGTTCTTTTAACGAACTACCTTCCCCCTCCGGTGTCAGAGGCGATTCAACCATACTGAACTGCACAGATACAGAACGCCCGGATATTCTCTTCTGCCCTATGCCCTGCGGCAGAAACCTAAAGTAAAACAATACAATAAACAATAAAGTAATCTTCTTCATTTTACTCTTTTCTGTTTGGAATATGAAACAATGACAGGCTTTAAGGAAGCACAAGCAGGAATTATTTTACCAGGTACAGCTCCCCGATAAGAGGGATCACAAATCAGATACTCTTTATTCCGGAACTTAAAAACCTCTCTCCCTTCAAAACATTCTACAGCAATAGCCACATGTGTGGGATAATACAAGACCAGCACTTCACTTGTCACATACCGGCATATCAGCCATGACAAAAATACAGATAAATCTTCACAATCCGCATACGGATAAAAAGCCGTTTCTTCCGGGAAATAATAAACCTCCGTTTTATGCACCTCCACATCCGGTTTATGGATAAATACCTGTTGGAAGAAGAGAATGAATTGCCTTTTGAGCTTTCAGACTTGATTGGCTATTCCGTGCTGGACGAGTTGACGGGAGAGACGGGTGTCGTGGAGCAGGTGGATAATTATTCAGGTAACGTGGTTCTCACGATAAAAATATTTTCTAAAGAAATTCTTCTTCCCGTATCCGATGAATATGTTCTGGATATTTCTCATAACGAGAAAAAAATACATGTAAATATTTCTGAAGAAATCAAGGAGCTTTATTAAACCTTTTTAAATACTTAAACGTATAAATAGGTAAAAAATAATCTCGCCAATGTTCAAAAGATTATAAAAGAAGATGTTGTACTGGGAGATTGCACCGCTCTCAAAATAAAAAATCGGCGTCAGCATA
>ERZ506979.1505-NODE-1505-length-10082-cov-4.057046_pt1 | contig 10082 bp, 6 predicted proteins | sample MGYA00512887_ERZ506979 | MGnify/ENA metagenome assembly ERZ506979 | reverse complement strand
GACGCCGCGTGACGGCGGATGCGGAATGAGGGAAAGAGAAGGCCCCGCCCCCGATAGGGCGGGGCCTTGTGTTAGGAGTTGAATCTGTGGGGGTTAGGCGATGATATCGCCAAATGCGAATCCAGCATCACTCGTGAGTCCCAGAAGCGTGATAGCTTGGTCGGCATTACCGTCGCCATCCGTATCCCAGAAGAGATAGCCATCTGTACCATCAGACTGGAAGGAGTAGATAACGGTGCCATCCATCGCAGCATTCGCAGCCTCCAAGGCCGCAGCGAAATCTGCAACAGTCGAAGCGTTTTCATTATAATTATCCGCACTGCCAGCGGTTCCGGTTTTGATAGCATCCTTTGTCGTAACAAATTGATCAATGCTGTCAGCCGTGGCCAAGGTAATGCCGGAATCGGTCTTGCCCTGAACAAAGATGTCATCGCCCGCGCCAGCGGTCATTTTGTCAGCGCCCGCGCCGCCAGTGATGGTGCCGCCAGTTGTGGCAGCTTTAATCACGTCATTACCGCTGCCCGTGATGATGGTCATGCCGCCTACTGTCGTCGCAGCAGAGGCATCAACCGTCACGTCCGCAGCCATGGCGGAAGCGTCGATATAGTCCAGCTTCGTCGCTATGCCGGCGGTGAGGCTGAAGTCGCTGTCCCCGGTGACGGAGATTTTGGCCACATTGCTGAGGGAGTCTCCAGACAAGGTAACCTTGTTGAGAGCGAGTTCATCAAGATTGCCGCCGGAGGTCAGATTCAGAGTATAAGCGTTTGTCTCTACCTTGACATCCGCGCCCGTGGCGGCAGTATCCGACTGATTGTCCAGCACCAGAGAAAGCGCCGGGGCAGTAGCACCGTTCGCCAGAGTGGCACTCACGGTATCCTGAGTGGCATCATGCGCCGCGACCAGAATGGAGGTGCCGCTGCTCACATTGGTGAACGTGGCCGCGGTAGCACCAGAGGCGTCGCCCACCACATAATTGCTGATGCCGGCAATCAAGCCCATCTCGTACTCGGACGTACCCTGAAGTTCCAAGGTCTCAAAGCCGCTGAACATCGAACCGGCTTTGGCGTTCAATCCGGTAGCGTCGTTGAAGACCAGGGTGTCAGTGCCGTCGCCGCCGTTGAAGGTGCTGCCCGTAACAAGTCCGCCCAAAGCGCCGGTCATCACGAGCGTATCATCGCCTGCGCCCAAGTCTGTGGTGACTTTAGCAGTGGGCGCTGCAGTGAAGGTCAGTTCGTCGTTGCCGGAACCGCCTGTGATGGTGGCGCCCTCCGCCGGAATGGCAGTGGGAGTCACTTTCAAGTTAACGCCGCCGGTATTGGCGGAAGCGTCAATCGTGGTCAGCACGCCAGTCAGCGCAGCCCCACTCAGGTCCACGGAACCGCTGCCGGTAATGGTGAGGTCCGTGATAGTCGAGGCGGAGTCCGCCAGCGTCAGCGTGTTGGTGCCGGTGGCGGCGATGGTCACGGTCGAGAACACGTCAGCGTTCGTAGAATCAATCTTGGCGTTGGCGTTGTTCAGGGTGGCATTCAGGGTGGTAGCCTTGGCAGCAGTGGTAGTGCCCAAGTCCACAACAGTAGAATTGTCAGCCGCGCCCATTGCGACCAGAGTCAGATTGAGGGCCTCAGCGGTGCTGCCATCGTAACTGACTTTGGCAGTCTGGTTCTTAATGATCAGGTTGTCGACAGCACCCAGCCCGTTAACAACAACCGAACCGTTACTGTCATGAACGGTAACGGACTGAATACCGCTGGAAGCGCTGAGGTCAACCGCGCTGAGGTCTTTGATAGAGCGCAGAACCACATTCTCAATGTTGGACAGTATCGGAGCCGGGGCGCTCACGCCACCGTTATTAAGGACGGCATTAAGGGTGTCGACCCCGGCGCCGCCGTCAAGCATGTCGCCGCTATTCAGCGTCTCCTGAGAGCCGTCTCCCAATGGAGCGTCAAAGAGATCGTTGCCGATGGTGCCGGTGAGGACATTGGGGTCTGTGGTCAGCGTGTAGGTCTCACCGGTGACAACGGGGTTTACCTTCTGGTCTTCGGGCACAAGGTAGGCGGTGGGAATGGTGACGCCGTCATAGGTTTCGGCCACTTCGCCCGCGCCCTTGCCGCCGTAGAGGGCGAAGTGCTCCAGCGCGGAAAGGCCGGCAGCCTGAAAGGCGTCGTTCAGCATATCCATGGTCCAGCCCTTGTCGGGCTCAGCGGCCTGCATGGCGGCCAGCTTGGCTTCCATGTAAGCGGAGGTGTCGAACGCATTGGAGGGGTTCACGCCTTCGCTGGTGCCGTACATCTGATAGTGGGTCCAGGCGTTCATGCCTGCATCGTGGATGGCCACCTTCATGTTCGCCACTTCCAGATCGGTCACATCCGAAGGGGATTTCCCATAATACTGCGCCGCTTTGGCTTCGTAGTATTCGGTAGCGTTGAAAAAGCGGTTAGGAGCCACATCTTCATTGGCGCCGTACTGCAGGAAATGCTGCTGCGCGCCTTCCGCACCCAGAAAACCGGCATCGGCAAAGGTTTGCACCAGCTTGTCCATGGTCCAGTTGCCACTGGGATCAGTGGCTTTCATCTGGGTCAATTTGTTGAACATATAAACGTCGTAATCAAACCATGCTTCGATAGCCATGCATTCCTCCGGAGGAATAAAAAATATGCGGCCCAGCCGCGGTGAATTACAGCGCCCATCCTATGCATCCGTCAGGCCCGGCCTGAACGAAATGATGAGCCAACCCAAACAGGATGGGCCCAATCCTCCCGATAGAGAGGTCCCTTCCTTCATAAAATTGGGCACCATGCGGTCGCTTTTCGCAAAAGCGTTATCGCCAACAAAAACAATTTAAATCAAATTATTTCAAATTGTTATGATTTGAATTGTTTGACGTTACTTTTCATAAGTGTTCCAATAGGGTACACCTCTATGAGACACCGCTCAAAGACGTTTAAGCTTTAAACCGGCGGCGTGAACTTGTCAACTTTTTCTTTTGAGGTTGGTTTGTTGTTCCCGCCCGCGCCAAGCGACGCCGCTGTTCTGCGCCGTGCCGTTCCGCGCCATGCCACGGACCGGTACAGCCGTCCGGCGTCGCACTCCGTTCCTGTGAAAGCGAGGCATTCAGTATGCCCCTTTTTTCTTCCTGACGCAAACATCTATATATGGTCTGCCGGGATACGCCGTATTCCGCGGCAATGCGGCTTACCGGCTCCCTGACGGAAATGCGCCGCGCAATATCCTCCATCTGCTCCTGCGAAAGCACCCGTTTACGTCCTTTATACTTGCCTTTAGCCTTGGCGATGGCAATGCCTTCGCGCTGGCGTTCACGGATGAACGCCCGCTCAAATTCAGCCACAGCGCCGATAATATGCAGATGCAATTTCTGAAAGGGAGAACTGTCGCTTGAAAACGTCAGTTTTTCTTTATGGAAGCGCACTGTCACGCCCCTCTCCGCCATTTCTGAAAGCAAAGAAAGCAAATCCTGCAAGTTTCTCGTCAATCTGTCTATGCTGTGAACATGCAACGTATCGCCGCATTTCAATGACGCAAGACAATCCTGCAGCTCGGGCCTGTTTGTGTCTTTGCCGCTGATCATATCGGTATAGACTTTTTGCAGGCTGATTCCGTCTAATTGTCTGTCTGTGTGCTGATCGTACGAGCTGACCCTGATGTAACCTATATCCATATTCTCTCCTGCATTCGGGGTTCTGTGCCGACAAACCAAGAGGGCATAACCATCGTAGTTGATAGTTGTTATCAATGGTGTAGCCTTTCTTTTTCTCTAAAATATCTGTTATTTTATATATAATTCATATTTAAAATATTTTTTTCCTCATCATTAAGATAAATAATAATAGTAATTTTTTAAAGATAGCAGGCTTTCTTATTTTGTTCCAATAGGGCGTACCTTATTAAAACCAAAAAAATATTCTGGTATTTACCTCTCGGGCCTTCATTTTTTTCGAATGCAGCCTGATATCGCCGCAAAGACGTCACCCAGGCAGCTTTTTACTGCCATACGCTTTCCGGTTCAATACATGAGCGTGGACAAAAAAGTCCGGCATGAGTTCTCAAGCCGGACAGGCACTCGCAACAAGTGCCGCATGAGATCAATAAACAGGTAGAAAACGCCGGTTCTCTACCCCCTTAAAGCCGCAATCCGGAAAGATTTGCGGTTCTTGGTCGTTTCGTCATTTCCTCTAGACAAAGCCCCTCCCTGAAATTATAGTCTCCGTCGTATTGAACCACCCAATGGCGTCACCCGCTCGTTTCGCCGTGTCCGCCGGTTATGGAGGGGCATCCTCCCTTCATGCGCTTCTTCCGTGCCCGGCGGCTAAGGAAAGTGCTCTTTCATGCAAAATTTTCTGCGTTCGTGCCGGTATTTTTTCGGATATGCGTTTTTTTTCAGCATGTTCGTCAATATCCTGCAACTGACCTTTTCCATTTATATGCTGCAGGTCTATGACAAGGTCCTGACCAGCTATAATCTCTCCACCCTGACGGTCATCACCATCGCCGCCGTTATCGCCCTGGTGGTCATGGCCCTGCTGGAGTGGATACGCTCCCGTCTGCTGGTGCGCGCCGGCATTGAATTCGACCACATGCTGAGCCGCGACGTGCTGAAACTGAACCTTCAGAACGCGGGCGCGCCGTCGGGCAAGGCGCCCGAACAGAGCGGCAATCTGCGCGATGTGCAGAGTCTGCGCAATTTTCTGGGCGGCAACGCGGTGTTCGCCTTTTTTGACGTGCCCTGGATGCCCATCTATTTCACCCTGATCTTCATTCTGCACCCCTCCCTGGGTTTCGTGGCCATGGGGGGCGGTCTGCTGGTGCTGATTCTGGGCGTGCTCACCGAGCGGCTCACCCGCAAGCGCCTGGAAGCGGCGGGCCATCTGAACGCGCATTCCTTCAACCTGACGGGCGCGGCCATGCGCAACGCCAGCATCGTGCGCTCCATGGGCATGATCGGCAATGTCACGGCGCGCTGGGGCAAAGTCAACGACCTCATCATCCGCCTGCAGACGCGGGCCAGCCGGAGCGCGGGCCTGATCCACGCGATCAGCAAGTCCCTGCGGGTGGGGCTGCAGGTGCTCATCTACGCCGTGGGCGCGTACCTGACGGTCATGCACGAATCCACGGCCGGGGTCATGATCGCCGCCTCCATCGTCATGGGGCGGGCCCTGGCGCCTATCGACCAGGCCATGGCCACCTACAAGCAATCCCTTGAGGCCAGAGGAGCTTACAGCCGCCTGAAAACCCTGCTGGACTCCCCGCCCGCGTTGCCGGCCATGGACCTGCCCGACCCGGCGGGCGAACTGACGGCGGAAAATCTCTATTTCACCGCCGGGGGGCGGCCCATCATCAAGGGTATTTCCTTCCGCATGCCCGCCGGCCAGTCCCTGGCCATCATCGGGCCCAGCGCGGCGGGCAAGTCCACCCTCTGCAAACTGCTGCTGAACATCTGGGAACCCACCAGCGGCAAGGTGCGCATCGACCGCGCGGACATAGCCTCCTGGGATTCGGAAAAGCTCGGCCCCTTTCTCGGCTATCTGCCGCAGGATGTTGAACTTTTTTCCGGCAGCGTGGCGGAAAACATCGCCCGCCTGGGCGAAGTGGATTCCATCAAGGTCATCAAGGCCGCCCGCCTGGCGGGCGTGCATGAAATGATCCTGGCGCTGCCCAAGGGCTACGACACCCAGATCGGCGATCAGGGCGCGGCCCTTTCCGGCGGGCAGCGGCAGCGCATCGGCCTGGCGCGCGCCCTCTACGGCGACCCGCGCGTCATCGTGCTGGACGAGCCAAACTCCAACCTTGACGAAGAGGGCGAAGCCTCCCTGGCCCAGGCCGTGCTGAACCTCAAACGCCAGCAGACGACCCTGATCCTGGTGACGCACAAGGCCAACATCCTCTCCATCGTCGACAACATCATGATGGTGCAGGACGGCCAGATCGCCCTCTGCGGGGCACGTCAGGAAGTGCTGTCCAAGCTGGCGGAGATTCAGAAGCAACGGCAGGAGGAGGCGACCAAGGCCCGTTTGCTGCGGGAAGCCCTGGAGCGTCGGCAGGCCGCGTCCCCGGAAAAACCGGACGAGCTGCAGAGCGACGGAGAGGAGCCTTCCCATGCGTAAGCAACTGAGCCAGGCTCTGGCCGTCATCGACGCCAAGGTCATCAAACCCATAGTCAGCGCCACGGAAAAACGCCAGGCCAGCATGGGCGAAAACGTGGAAGACCCGCGCCGCATCATCCGCCAGGGCATTCTGGTGGTGGTCCTCTTTTTCGGGGCGCTGGGGCTCTGGTCGGTTTTCGGCCATATCAGCGGGGCCGTGGTGGCGCCGGGCAAGATCAAGATTGAAACCGAGCGCAAGACGGTGCAGCACCTGGAAGGCGGCATTGTGGACGCCATTCTGGTGCGCGAGGGCGAAGAGGTGCGGGCGGGCCAGCCGCTCATCATCCTGGAGTCGGTGCAGATCGACGCCAACGCCAGCATGCTGCAAAAACAGCTTGTGGCGCAGTCGGCCGCCCAGATCCGCCTTACCGCCGAAAAAGACCTCAAGGACGCGCTTCAGTGGCCCGAGGATTTGCGCCGTCTGGCGGAGAACAGCCACAGCGCCGACGTGCTGGACAATGAGGAAAGAATCTTCACCGCCCGACGTGACGCGCTCAACGCCCAGATTTCTCTGCTGAACACCCAGCTGGCCCAGCTGGACGCCCAGGTGGCCGGATTTGACGATCAGGTGAAGGCCGAACAGGCCATCATCGGCACCCTCAATGAAGAGTTGCGGGCCAAACGCCAGCTCTACAAGGAACGCTATCTGGAAAAATCGCAGATTCTGGAGCTGGAGCGCACCCTGGCCAGCCATCAGGGTAACCGGGGCCGCCTGAAACAGTCCATCGCCGAGGCAAAGCAGCGGGCCGCCGAACTCAACCTGCGCATCGAGGATGTGAAAGTCCGCTTTGTGGAAGAGGCCACCAGCGCCCTCGGCAAGCTGGAAAACGATATCATTCAGACCCGTGAGCGCATCCGCCCGCTGAAGGACGCCAAAAAACGCCTGCAGATCGTGGCCCCGGTCAGCGGCAAGGTGGTGGATCTCAAAGTGCATTCCAAGGGCGGGGTCGTGCGGCCGGGCGAACCGCTCATGGACATCGTGCCCCACGACAACCCCCTGATCGTGGAAAGTCATGTGCCGGTCAACAAGATCACGGAAGTTTACATCGGGCAGGACGCACTGGTGCAGCTCGACGCTTTTGACACGCGCCTGGTTCCCCATATGCCGGGCAAGGTCACCTATATCTCGGCCGACCGCCTGGAAGAACGCACCGGCGCGGGCGTGATGCCCTATTACCTGTGCTACGTGGAAATTGATCCCAAAGCTCTGACCGACGCCCAGCTTTATCTGTCGCCCGGCATGCCGGCCACGGTTTTCATCACCACCAAACAGCGCACGGTCCTTTATTATATGATGGAACCGCTGATCAAGAACTGGGACCGGGCTCTGAGGGAATGAGCATGCGCCGGTTTCTTCCCTTTATCCTCCTGTGTGCGGCGGCGGTTATCCCCATGGCATTGCCGGCCGCCGTCGCCGCCTTTTCCGCGCATGCCCCGCTGCCGGCGGCCAGCCTTTATGTCGGCGGCGAACGCACGGAGGGCGGCGAGCGCCGGGTGGAACTGTACCTGCTGGACGGCAATTTCTTCGTCCTGCGCCAGATCTCCGTCCCCCGGGGCGGAGAAGCCGTCACGCGGGACATGACCGGCCACTGGCGGCAAATGGAGGACGGCTCCCTGCTGCGCCTGAGCAACCGCCACGGGCTGTCGCTCCGGCTGAACATCGGCGGCGGAGGCAATCTGTATGGCGATTTTTTCCCGGCTCCCGGCGGATCGGTCCAAAGTTTCGTCCTGAAAAAGAGTCCCTTCCGCATACAGTCTTTCTGCCTCATGGGCAGGCTGGACCGCGCCGGGGGCCGGGCGGCGCTGACCGACAGCGCCACGGGGCGGATATTCACGCCTCTCGCCGGAGAGGCGCTGGCCGCCTTGCCCGGAGAGGATCCGCTTTTTGTGGACGTCGAGGTTCTGCCGGCGAAAAACGGGCTGCGCGTCCAGCGCGTCCGGAGTTTCTCCAGCCGTTTTCCGTCGCAGGCCCAGGCCGCGCCTTCCGCCGGGGATTTTTCCGCCGCGGTGAGCGGCACGGTCTGGCTGCTGCCGTCTCTGCCCGGTCTGCCGGCGGCCTCCTGCGTGTTCAACGGCGACGGAAAAGGAAACGGCGCTCTGGAAGTGACGGGGCCGGGTCTGCATCTGTCGGCGGACTATGCCCTGCGGGGAACAAGCCTGACATTTTCCGTCGGAGAGGCGGACGCCGGGATGCTGCGCGCCTGCGGGGCGGAAGCTCTGGCGCGGATGCTGGCGTCCGTGCGCTCCTGGTCGCTGGAAGGCGGCGCGCTGGTGCTGAACGCCGCCGACGGACAAAGTTTTCTGCTGGAAAAAGCCGCGCCGCGCGGTCCCATGTTCAGCCGGGCATTCAGCCGGACGCGCTGACGGGCCTGCCATGCCGTCGCAACCGACACATATGAAAGGACACGCCATGAGCACACGCCGTCGTTTCTTCCTCCTTTGCCTTCTGCCGCTGCTGGCCTGTCTCGGGCGGCCCCAGCCGCTTTTCGCGGCCCCGAAGGCCGACGGGACCTTCACCATGGAGCGGGCCGTGGCCCAGGCCATGCAGGCCAATCCCGGAGTGGAGGCCAAACTGCTGATGATGGAACAGGCCAAAATGAACGTGGGCGTGGCCCAGAGCTACTTCTGGCCGCGCGTCTCCCTGGTGGCCGGAACCAGCCGCGTGGAAAACTATGAAGAAGTGCAGACCTACAACAGCGACAACCTCACCAGCAGCAACTGGAATAAGGGCCTGCGGGCGTCGCTCTCCCTGTTCGCCGGTTTCGCCCACCTGAACAATCTGCAGAAATCTCGCATCGCCGTGGAGGTGGAAAAAGCCCGCCACCAACAGGCCCGTCTGGAGCTGGGCAGCAATGTGCAGTTGCAGTTTCTGCAGTTGCTCAAATGCCGTGAGGACCTCAAAAGCGCGCAGGAGGCCGTGGCCCGCATCGAAACCCAGCTCAAGGCCGCCGAGGCTTTCGTCAAGGTGGGCATGGCCCCCTACGTCAATGTGCTGCAGAACCAGACCGAGCTTTCCCGGGCCCAGCAGCAGGTCATCCGGGTGAACAACGACATCCGCAACGCGGAAGTGCAGCTCAACAAGTACCTGGGCTTTTCTCCCAACCGTCCCGTGAATTATGTGGGCAATCTCAAGGATTTTCCGGGCACCGTGGGCTACACGGAGGAAGAGGCCGTCAAAGCGGCGGTGCGGCAGCGTCCGGACCTGATCATGGCCCGGAAGTCCGTGGAAGTGGCCTACAAGGACATGAACATCGCCATGGGCCAGTATCTGCCCAAGGTGGACGCCAGCTATGACAGCATGAGTTCCAGCAAGGACTACGACGACAAACGCTATGAAGGCTACACCCGCAACTACTGGGCGGCGGGGTTGAATTTTTCCTGGGAAATCTTCTCCGGCGGCGGCACGACCTTTTCCACCCTGGCCGAACGCAAGCGGGCCCAGGCGCTGCAAAAGGACTATGAAGACGCCATGTCCGGCGCGCGCGCCGACGTGATCCGCGCGCTGCTGGACATCACGGCCGCCAGGGAACTTATCGCCACGTCCCGCAAGGGCGTGGACGCGGCGCGAGAGAGCTACGCCATGGCCAACAAACGCTATATGACCAATACCGGCACTATCACGGAATTGCTGGACGCCCAGCTCAAGCTGACCCAGGCCGAAAATGACGCCAGCCGGGCCCTGGCCGAATACCACAGCGCGCGCGTCCGCTTCTTTTACTATATCGGGCGCGAAAATCCGGGGCTGAAGTAGGACGGATTCAGGGCGACCATATGGCGGAAAATACGCTGTTCAAAAAATTGCGGAAGGCCTTTTTCTTCCGCGAGGACAATCACGCGCGTCTGGGACTTTTTCTCCGGCGCGGGCATCTTCCTGCGCGTCTGGCCAATTTCGCTTTCAATGCGGCCTGCAAGGCGGCCAGGGAC
>ERZ506979.1501-NODE-1501-length-10095-cov-5.202490_pt1 | contig 10095 bp, 7 predicted proteins | sample MGYA00512887_ERZ506979 | MGnify/ENA metagenome assembly ERZ506979 | reverse complement strand
GTCGTATGCCGCCGCACTGGCCTGTGCCTTCAGCGTGTTCCACCGCGTTCCCCAGTTTGCCTGCCGCCAGTCCAGCCAGCAGTTTTCTCCGCCCTGCCTGCGCACCGTACCGGCGCTCAGCGGCTCTTCCCGCATCCAGACCGGCATGGGGGTTATCCGGTTGAAATCCACACTGCCCAGCCCGGCTGTATCATCCTGTATGGCGCCAAACAGTGCCCGTGCCGCGCCCGGCGCGCCGAATACCCGTAGATAGTTCACATATTCTGCCATGCATTTTCCTTTCCGGCAGCCACAACACAGCGGCGCGGGATATCCCGCGCCGCTGTCTCCGCCATCGTTTCACTCTATGCTCCCCTATGGCCGCTCTCTTCCTGTGTACCAGTGATCCAGTCCTCAAGGCTGAACCACTCGGCAGCCGCCTGCGCCGTGTTGAACAGCTGCTGCCGCTTATCCCGGTCATTGAGCCGGACCGCTGTTTCGAACAATTCCCTTTCCAGCTCTATGACTTCCCGGCCTGTGAGTACCAGCGGGACGTCCCCTTCATCCGGCGGCATATTTTCCGCTCCCATTCGGACGGACTGCCGCCCGTGCCCGATCCGTTCGATTTGCCGGGCTGTCTCTTCCTCTGCAAGCCCCCAGGCTTCCCCAATGAGGCGGATGGCTTCCTCATGCTCGGCTCTATCCGCCTCCGCGCCGCCCAGCATCAGGAGCGTGACCGCTTCCTTCGCCATCATACTTTGAAGCTTTTTTGCATTTTCCCGTGTCATTCTCTATTTCCTCCAGCTCATTTTGGCGTTTTTCCGCCTTATTACCACAATGCCACAACGCACCGGCACATAGCTATCACCATACCCAACGAAGTTTGGGGTGCGGCCCTGTGCAAAGGCAACAAAAACGCGCCGTCACGCCCAAACGGTTATGGCCCCGTCCGCGTAGCTGCACCCGGCGGAATCAGCTCCCTGTGCCGACAGCGCGCTCAGTTCGGCCTCCAGCGCTGCCCACAGCGCCGCATAGTTCTCATCCAGGGTATCTTTCCCATTGAAGTCTTCCAGCCGTAAAACGGCCTGTACCGTGCGGCATTCGTCTGAACGTGCCAGGCCCAGGCTTCCCATGATGCTGTCGGCCTGATTCGTGGCCAGCAGCATGGCAAGCCCCCTGGTGATGGCTGAGGGCGTGTCAGGCGGCATGAGCGCGGCACGGGGCGCGCCATCCTCTTCTTCGCCTGCATCCACCGGACTTTCCGCGGCGTTTGCAGTGTTTTCTTCCGTCTCACCGGAATCTGAGGAAGCATCCGGCACGCCGGCGCCGCCCGCCTCAATATCCGGGGTGGGAACAGACCCGGACTCTTCCCGCTGCGCGGCGTCCGGGCCCGGCACGGTGCTGCTGTCCGGCATACCCGCCGCCTGGCTTTGGGACGCCGTGTACGGCATGGAGGATGCGTCCGGTGTGGACGGTTCTTCAGTTAGTCCCGTGAGGACAACGGCAAGCGCCGCCGTTACAGAACAAAGTGTCATTGCAATTGATTTTGTGTACAGATACATGTGCATCCCTCCTATTACTCTTCATCTGTGTCTTCTTCGGTTGCAGATTCCGACCTTCTGCGCCAGATGAGCATGGCCAGCGCCGTGCCGCACAGCAGCACGAACAGCACCGTCCACCAGTCCACCAATCGGAAGCGCCATACAAGCGGCTGCGTGAGGAAGAACAATACCACAGACAGTACCGCCAGCACCGCATTCACGGTTTTCTGGACAGCGTATCCCCGCGGCTCATCTTCTTCTACGTCCTCATCGACCTGTTCATCTTCATCGTTTGCATCTTCACCGCCGTCTTTTTTCCTGCGCAGCCACACAAGGATTGCAAACAGGATGGAGAGCAGCGTACAGGCAAGGTCGGCCAGCGTCAGCGCGCGGGCGTCCTCCTGCACAGGGACCTCCACCGGTGCCGCCGGGCCTTCCATCTCCGGATCTGGCTTCGACTCTGGTTCGGGTTCCGGCTTCGGCTCCTCCGGCTCAGAGGGCGCAGGCTCCGGCTCCACAGGCGCTGCGAAGCTGTCGACCGGCACGGTGTACTTCAGCAGGTTCCCGCACCGGTCCCACACGAAAAAATCGTAGTCTCCGTTCCGGTCCACTTCAAACACGAGCGTATCCACGCCATATGCCACACTGCCGTCTGGCCGCGTGATGGACTGGACGCCGCAGATGCTGCCGTCCGTTCCCAGGTTGATGTTCACCTTTCCGTCCCTGCCCGGCGTCAGCGTATGCGAAGCCGTGGGCGGCGTTTTGTCCAGCACGATGTCCCGTGCTTTTTCTTCGCTCACATTCCCGGCAACATCCCATACACGCACAACGATATGGACGATCTGTTCCTCCGTGAACTTCGGCGGGTCCGCCGGGTCGAACACCGTCCATTCTCCGTCGCCTGCTTTGTATTCGTACCGTTCGATGCCGGAACCGACGTCACCGGCGCTGGCGTTCATTATGATATCGTAATTGTAGTACTCGGTTTTGCCGTATTCCGTGATGATGGTGCGGTCGCCGCCGTCCAGCGGCTCAAAATGGAAATCCACAGTCGGGCGCGCGGTGTCCACGTTGCCTACTTCCGCGTGCAGTGTGGCCGTATTTCCGCCGTTATCGGTAATGATGAAGTCATACGTACCATTGGCGCTCACGGTAAAATCCGCCGCATCGCCGTCCACTACCGTGCCGTCCGGCATCGTGATGGACTTGACGCCGCTGGGCGCATAGCCATCCTCCGGCTCCGGGTCGGTGGCCGTCACATGGATGGCGGCAGGCCCGTTCGTCCAGATATCCGGCGTCACGGTATATTCCGCTTCGGGAGCGAGGTAATCAATATTGCTCACCTCGGTATGCAGCGTGAACGTGTTACCGCCGTTGTCCGTGATGATGAAGTCGTATTTTCCATTGGCGTCCGCAACGAAATCCGCGGTACCGCCCTCCACTACCGTGCCGTCCGGCATCGTGATGGACTGGACGCCGCTGGGCGCATAGCCGTCCTCCGGCTCCGGGTCCGCAGCCGTCACACGGATGGTCACGGGCTTGTTCGTCCAGTCACCGGGCATCACCTCATAGTCCGCAGCCGGCGCAAGCAGGTCGATGTTGCTCACTTCAACGGGATAGGACAGGATGTTGCCGCAGTAATCCCGCACAGAGAAATTGTACACGCCGTTTTTGTCCACCGTGTACTTCGCCTGCGCAGCATCCACGACGCTGCCGTCCGGCAGGGTGATGTCCCGCACGCCCGACAGGTTATCGTCCGTGGACAGGTCGATCTCCACCGTCCCGTTCGTCCAGTGATCCGGGGTCAGGGTTTTCTCCGCCACAGGCGCGGTCTGCTCGAACATGAAGCCTGCAAAAATGGCGTCGGACACATTCCCCGCGTTGTCCTCCGCCTTCGCGTAGATGTTTCCGAAGTATTCCTCCCGCATGGCGGGCTTGTCCAGCTCGTCATAGGTCAGCCAATCTGCTTCGAGAGAATCTTCATCTGCGGCAAATTGGTAATAGATGGCCTTGATGCCGCTGTCCGTCCAGCCGTCATCGGCCAGATCGTGGGCCAGCAGCTCCGGGCGGTCTACCTCATTGAAATGCGGATAGCCGAACATCCCCGCGGGCGCGTTGTCCGCTGCCGAATGCAGGATATCGTCCATCACGGGCCTGGAACGGTCGATGGTGTCGATGACGATCTTTTCCGGGCCGGGGTCTGGTGTTCCCTCACCTCCATCTGCATCCGCGTCCGCGGACACGCGCTGCACGTTGTCCTTCGCCCACAGATAGTACGTGCCGTTTTCCGTGATGTTGGCGAAAACATTGCTGTCCTGCCACTCAGCGGGGCGGTCCGCCGTGCGCGTCACCGCATACTGCCCAAGGCCGGACTCCGTATCATGGGCTTTTACCGTGACGGTCTTTTCCTGGCTCCAGCCCTTGTCCCACTCCACAGAATCAATGACCGGCGAATGCTTGTCGATGTGGTCGATGATGAACGGATACGGCTCGGATACATTGCCTGCCAGGTCGCGTGCGTAGGCGTTGTAGCTTCCGTTCTCAGTGAAAATGAAGGCCGCTTCCGCCGTGGAATCCACCCAGGTGATCGGGTCAGGGGCATGACGGCTTTTTGCATTCTTTCCGGCCCGTTCCCAGCCGATGGCCACAACGCCGCTGTTATCGTCCTGCGCCGTTACTTTTGTCCAATTTTCTGTGGCGTCCCAGGTGCGCTGTGTCTCCACCTTTACTACAACAGGCGGCACGATATCCAGCGCGGTAACGTCCACCTTTGCGGCGGCGGAAATATTCCCAGCCTTGTCCGCTGCCCAGATGTAGTAAACGCCGTTGTGGTCTACCTTGGGAGTGCCGGCGCTAAAGCTGTCCAGCGCAGGCGCTTTTTCCTCTGTGGTGACCGCATAGCCTTTCACGCCGCTGTCCGCGTCTGTGGCGGTAACGGCCAGCGTCATTTCCGTATGGCCGCTGTCTGGCTGCTGCTCCACCTTTGAAATGACCGGCGCGACCTTATCCACCAGCGCGGTCTTGCTGGCCGTGCCGGAAATGCGGCCCACATTGTCGATGGCGCGGGCGCTGACCGTATGTTTGCCGTGGTCCGCGATGGAAAGCACGCCGCTGTACGTCGTCCAGCTTCCGCCGTCCAGAGAATATTCCGTGCGGGCAACGCCGCTGTGTGCGTCGCCGTTGTCCTTGATGGCCGCCGTTACTGTGCTGTTCGTCCACTGTTCCGTGGAAAGCGTGACACCGGGCACATTGGGCGGGGCCGGGTCGATGTACACCTTTGCCGTGGCCGTCTGGCCGGAGGCGTTGCCCGCGCCGTCCACCACACGGGCGGTCACCGTTGTTTCACCTCCTGCCGTGATGGTCACGGTGGGGTCGCCCACGGGACAGCCCGTCCATGCCCCGCCGTTGATTTGATACTCGTAGTGATGGATGCCGCTGCCGTAGTCGCCCGGCGCCGCGCTCCAGTCCGGCAGGCTCGTGCCTGTGTCCGTGCCGCCCGAAAAACGCACCACCGCGCTGTCCCGCTGCCAGCCCGTGGGCGCGCTGGCCTGCACGCCGGCCGGCTCGGTGAGGTCATAGCCGTAATAGCAGCCCGCATACATCGGCACGTTGACCGGGATGTATACCCGGTCATCCGACAGCTGCCCGTTGTTGTGCCTGTGCCGCACCAGCGCGTAGCGGATGCTCATGTCCCCGCCCGCTGCCGCAATATCGTATCCATAGCACGGCATATACAGATTCGGGGACAGCGCCGTTCCCTGCGAATTCCCCAACGGGTCCCGCCCGCACACCGGGCAGAGCCAGATGTCATAGTTGTTGGGTGATGTGAAGATCTCCCGTGTGTTGACGGTCTGGGAGCTGCCGGAATACATGTACCCGATCACGTAGGTATATGGCGTGCCGTTTCGGTCCGCGCCCAGCGCGCCGCCCGCGGCGAACGCCGTGGACGCAAGCAGCGTCACACACAGCAGCAGCGCAAGAAAACTTGCGCTATACCGTTTCCATTTCTGTTTCATCCTTCTTTTTCCTTTCCAGTTGTATTTGAAAAGGGCGGCTGGTTTTTCCAGCCGCCCTTTTTCACAAAAGAATATATAGCAATAGTTTTTCGCCCGGAACACGCGGGGCCGGGCGCGCAGCACCTGGCTTTTGAATACCGCCCACAAAAATTTTTCCAGCGGCATCCCGTTGTAGGTAAAAAATCCCGCCAGCGCCAGCGGCGCGGCCCCCAGGATACATACCCAGCCCGTCGCTTCCGTTCCAAGCGTATCCACACATCCAAAGTACAATCCCACCGCTGCTCCCACAGCGGCAAGCGAGCATCCGAACTGCCGCAGCGACAGCCCGAAAAAAATGCTTTCATGGTATTGCCGTACTTCCTTCGGCACCTTTATCTCCAATTCTGTTTCACCTCGTTACAGGCTCATCATTTCCCGCACGATGCGGTCCGAGCCTTTTACCAGTCCCACAAGGACCAGCATGTTGAAGATCATTTCCGCCACATAGGTCCAAACCATCGAAACCGCTGAGCCTGACGGCACCGCGGGTGACCCGCTGCCCATATATGCGGAAAAGATCAGGCAGGACAGTACGATGACCGCACCTTCCAGGCACACGCCCACATATCCTTTGAGGAACGCTTTTCCCGTGGCCGCCGTCTCGCTGCTGCCAAATGCCGCGATGGGCACCGGGGCCAAAGCTGTGTAAAGGTAGAGTTTGAAAAAACGGCTATACACCGTCATGATCAGGATAAAGGAAAGTACGGTAATGAACAGGCTGCCCAAAATCGTCACGAGCCACAGCGGGATGGACGCGAGAAAGCCCACGTTTCCGATGGCCGCGCTGATCTCGCCGGGCAATGTACCCACGTTGCCCGCCATACCGCCCATCTGCCCGGCCACCGTGCTTACAATGCCGCCGCATATATCGAACACGGCCAGCATCAGCGGCATACAGTAGGTGACGGCGGCTTTTGCCGCCACAAAATGCAGAAAATACCGCAAAGCCGCCTCCGGACGGCGCAGCTCCTGAAAGTTCACCGTGTTTTTGAACAGCCCCATGGCGAAAAACAGAACGAGCAGGCCGTACCCGATGGCCTGCAGCGCGTCGTTGATCTGCACAACGATGTTCCATATCCCACCACCCTTAAATTCCTGCGGCGTCATGCTCACCAGCTGCCAGATCTCCGCCAGCTTCTCATTCCATGTCGCCAATGCATTTTCCAGATTCTCTACGATCCAGTTGTCATCCAAATGATTTCACACCTCCAAAACAAACAGGGCGGCCGTTTCCGGTCGCCCTGTTCGTCAAACTCTTTTCAATTCACCGAATCAACCATTGATAGTCCTGTCGGCAGTCTACAATAAAATCCACAAATACTTTACGCTCCGCAACTTGATATACCATTAAATAATGCTCTGCAAAAAGCAGCTTGCGATATTTATGTGGCGGCAAATATGCATCATTCAGTTCCGGCGCTCTTTTGGGAAACTGTGACAGAGAAGCAGCGCTTTCTTCGAACATTTGCACAAGGCGTTCCGCTGCTTCATCATTGAACTCCGCAAGAAAAGCCGCCTGTTCTACCAGCATTTGCATGGCACGCGGTCTAATTTCTACATCGTAAACCTTTTCATCCATGCCGTTTTTTTGCCTCCCGGATCGCCTGACGCATTGCTGCTGCTACCTCCTGAGGCGCATACCCCTGTGCGCCATTCAAACGGTCTTCTTCCGCGGCAAGAAGTTCCTCCCGCAATTTCAACATTTTTTCACGGCGGGAAAAGGCTTCGATATCCATTACGACCAAATCACCCTCGCCGCTTTTTGTCAAGTACACAGGTTCTCCTGTACTTTTGCACAGCTTTGAAATTTCGTTGTAGTTGTTGCGAATAGACGCCGATGGTTTGATGTTCATACTCCGCCCTCCCTTACAAATTAAGTACATATATATCTTACCCTCAAAATATTACCGCGTCAACTACACCGTAATAAAGTCCAAAATCTCCTTTGCAAACATGGTGAGCAGGCCGCCGAAAAATGCCAGAAAGCCGTTGGCCCGCTGGCTGGAATCATGGCTCTGTACCGCAAGACCGATCTGTACGATGCCGTAGCCCGCCACGATAACGCCCACGGCGCGCACGCACTGGAACACCAGGTCGGACAGGTTGTTGATGGTGTCCAGCGGCCCCGATGCGCCGCCCTCTGCAAAGGCCGGGACCGCCAGCAGCGCGCCCAGCAGGCACACCAATACAATACGCGCATATCCGATGCGCGCCTTATGACCGCGCTTTGCATCGCGCAGCGCCGCCGCGTCAGGCTTGTTCTTTTTTTCGTTCAATTTTCTTTTCCTCCAGTTCTTCTTTGCTGTGAAGCACCTCAAACGCCGAAAGCAGCTCCGGCGCAAGCGGCGTTCCCTTTTTCCATTCTTCCTGTACATCCTCTGCCGGAATACTGGCGGACAATGCGCAGTAATCCTCCGGCACTTTGTATGGCGGCGCACCGCCCATTTCCGTGTACCGGATATTCGGATGCCGGTTCAAGTCGTATTTCCGGTCCAGTACCGGGTATTCGCCGCGGATGAGCAGCAGCGCGTCCCGGTCCACCATGCGCAGCTCCTCCGGCGTCACAAGCTCCCGGCCCGTATTCTGGAAATTCCGGCTGGATGAGCCGCCGCGCCCCTTTGTCTCGCCGCGTGTTATGGTATCAATGGTCGCCTTCCCTGTCATTTTGCTGATATACGACAAACTTTCCTGATCGTTGCCGCCCAGGAACAGGAACGAATCGCAGTTGCCCACGACCTCCTCCCAGCTCTCCTTGTACATCGCCTTGATGGCGGAAAGCCCCTGTACCACCACGCTGCACCCGATGTTCCGGCTGCGCGCCGTGCGCAGGATCTGCAGATAGTTGTCCGGCTGCGGCGTATTCGCCCATTCGTCCTGGATGCACTGCACATGCACAGGCAGCGGCCCACCGTATTTCTGGTCGGCAATGTAGTAAAGCTCCTGAAACGCCTGCATGAGGTAGGAGACGCCGCGCCTTGCCGGATTTCTCCGATAGGTTTCGGCGCTCCCCCTCCCGAACCGGACGGACACCTCTCGGCGTATCCGGCTCTCCGTCTACAAAACTTAGGTTTGGATGCTGTTATAACAGCATGGGCATAGGGCAAGGGATTTTCGGCGGATGCGCAGCATGACGCGCTCCCACTCGGTTTCACCCTTTAGGTCTTTCAACTTTCGGACGTGGTGCATCACAATTTCTTTTGTCTCCGCACCACAAAGCTCACAAATGCCATTTTTCATTCGGCGGAGCAGACTGCGCTCCTTGGTGTATTTTCGGAAGTTTGGCATAATGTCTGAAAAATCCGGGGCCGCTTTTACATTCTGCTGAAATCCATCGTGGTAAAATTGGAGTTCCTTGTCGCCGCCCTTGGTGCTGTATTTCACAGAAAAGATACCGTCACGTACATATTTAGCCTTGATGTGCTTGTAGGTGGTACGGTATTTGCAGCCAAAGGTTTTGAACAGGCTTCCCCGCATGATTCTGTAAAAGCTGTTCAGAGCAGACACGTTTGCCGCCAGTCTGTAATAGTTGTAAAGCCCGCGGATTTCCGAATTGAATTTGCTTACAATTTGTGCGTCTGGCATATTGATGAGCTTTCCTCGGTAGGTCGGCTTCCATATCTCTTTTCCGTCAGGGCACTTTTTGATATACATCGCTCTGTATTCCAGCAGCTTATTGAGCCACTTTTCATGGGGGAGATACAGCTTGACCTGTCCGTTCCAGTGACGTTTGAGATTTCCATTTTTATCACGGGAGTAATCTTGGCTTCTTGATACAGTCAGGTCGTAGCCGAGGAAGCGTACCAGCTCCGCAGAGTGGGTGATTTTCGTCTTTTCCTCCGATAGTGTCAGATTTAGCTCGTCATGAAGGAATGCACGTAATTTTCCTTTGATGATCTCCGCGTCAGCTTTTGGCCCTATAACCCCGATGATGAAATCATCCGCGTATCTTACGTACTGGATTTTCTTGAAGATGGGGTCGATGGCTGGGAAACACGGGATGGAGAGCAGTTTTGCATAGAGTTCATTTACGCGGCCTTTTGCCCGCTGGACTTCGGCCTCGTCTCCTTGCTCCACTGCTGTTTTGCGCTTTTTCTCCCAATAGTGTGCCAACGCCAGAGTTTGCGAGTATTCTTTCTGCGGTTTGCGGTAGCTGTCCTGTCTGTCGTATTCCAATTTGAGCTTTTCTACGAATGTGTCCAGTTCGTTGAGATAGATATTTGCAAGGATTGGGCTGACCCCGGAGCCTTGGGGAGTGCCGCTGTAGGTGATGTTGTATTCCCAATTTTCCAGGTAACCTGCCCGGAGAAATTTCCAGAGCAGTTCGATGAAGCTCTCGTCGGTAATACGCCGTCTGACGATGCTGATGAGGACATGGTGGTCAATGTTGTCGAAACAGCCCTTGATGTCACCCTCTACGAACCATTTCACGCCTGTGAACGTCCGCTTTACTTCGGTCAGACACGTATGGCAGCCCCGATTGGGCCGGAACCCGTGAGAATGAACAGAAAATCCGGGTTCAT
>ERZ506979.1497-NODE-1497-length-10136-cov-24.506398_pt1 | contig 10136 bp, 6 predicted proteins | sample MGYA00512887_ERZ506979 | MGnify/ENA metagenome assembly ERZ506979 | reverse complement strand
CATGACGCCCACCACCTTCACCTACCGCTTCAAGCTGATCCTCAAGAAGAACGGCTTGCCGCAGGAGCTGAACGTCCATTCCCTCCGGCACACCGCTGCCAGTCTGATGATCGCGGGCGGCACGGATGTGGCCACGGTGGCGGGCATTCTCGGCCACAGCCAGCCCTCCACCACGCTGGATATCTATACCCACGCCTTCGACAAGAATAAGCAAACCGCAAGTGCAAAACTACAAAAAGGGCTTGAGATATAATAATTTGACATCTTTGCGTGGCACTTCATGATTGCTGGCAACTTATAGTACGGGGATAAACGGATTCCGAATCGTCCAAAATGTGAGAACTCATGATTTGACTTCCAGCATACATGAGATACTTTATACCACTTGCCACAGCCATCTCTTCAGCAGCTGTCTGCTTTGCCTTAACCACAGTATCATCAATCTTGTTGTCACCTTTGACCTCGATAAGCTGATAGGAGCCGTCTGTCATCTTCGCAAGGAAGTCAGGATAATACTGGCGGATTCTGCCGGATTCCGGGTCATAGTAATGGACAGAGAGATCGCCCTGATTGGAGGTGAACATACCTGTGAAGTACACCTCCGCAACTTTGCCGCTTGTAATATACTGCATGAAGCATTCCTTCTCCGGCTTTGAGTCAAAACAATAGGTGTCGGCGTGGAAGCTCTTTGCGATTTCTTCAGGTTTAAAACCGGGATAACGATTTGTAAGCACGAGGTCATCCTTTGCGGAGAACTCATAGTATCCGGCATCCTTCGGCTCGTGCAGCAGCACCAGTTCTTTGTCCTCAGTTTTCAATTCCGAAGTGACATCAAACAGCGCATGAAATACGGCAGGGATAATATAGTCATCCAAAACAGCGTTATAGCGGTTGACCGCCTCGAGAACCGTATCGATCCCGTCAACGGATTCTCGAAGAATTCTGGCGGCGAGGATGCAGGAAATATTAAGATAACGGGCCACTTCTCCGGCGAGAGAAAATTCGCTATAACGCATATTCTCCTTGAAATGGTCGATATTCTTCTCTTTAACAGAGGTGTCAAGGGCGAGGCTGTCTCTCTCGTACATGATGCTGGCATACTTGGAGAAGTCCGCATCTGCCAGCTTGAAATCTACCGGCTCGGAGTATTCCTTTTCGTGGATCGTATACTCGTGCCATACCCGCTTGAGCGTGATTGTTCTCGGAGGAGGAAGCACCCGTACCTGGTATTTGTGTCGGTCATCCTTGGATGGATTCTTGATGTCTTTGATCTCCATATTAAAGTTCTTGTGGAGCTCATCATCCAGAGTGTCGTAGTTTTCCTTGGAGAGAAATACAGCGGCAGTCAAGCGCTCGTCTGTGATTGCACGGAGACAGCGCATCGTAGCCTGGAGAACAAATATTTTCGACTTTGGACTACGGAAAAGAGCCACGCCAAAGAGAGAACGGCAGTTCCAACCTTCCTTGCCTTTTTCAACAAGAATAATGAACTGCTTTTCATTTCCTTCCGAGCTGGGAACATCGAGATTGTTGAAATCTCTGATGTCATCGTTTTTCGTGTACTTCGCATCGCCGACATTCAGCAGAATCCTTGAGGCAGGAATGCCGAGGTCAGCCAGGATTTTCTCCAGAACCGGCTTGACTTCCGTTGCCGCCTCTTCTACGCCGGAAGCATAGATAGCGAGTTTCGGATTCAGTCCTTCGTAGGTCTTTCCGCCATACCGTTCCCAGAAGGTTCTCACTACTGCGGTCAGAAACTCCTCATTCTTGACATTTTCAAAACCGATGGGATCAGCGTCTTTCAGGAAGCCGTTCCAGATAGATTCACGCAGACCGTATGCGTAGACGACTTCCGGTAGAAGCTGGTTCTTGACATACGGTGTACCGGTGTAGTTATAGCAGGCCACAATAGATGTGTTTTCCGCAAGCAGATTGATGGTGTCGCGCAGGCTGGTCTTATTGGCTCCGCTCGACCTAATCTGCTTTTCCAAATCTGCACCGAAAAGGTGATGCGCCTCATCGACATAGACGCCGAGCTGCGGCAGGCGGCAGAGCTTCTTGAAACGCTGGTTGTCCATCAGCGTGGTGTCATCCCACGCATCGTCATCATCGTTGTCTGCACCGTATACGGCAGAAAGCAGCGATCCGGTTCCGGCAAAGAGTGTCTCCGTAGGCGTGGATTCCTTGCGCTTTTTCTTCACGATGATCTTCTGCGTATTGGAGATGATAATATTGAAATCCGAATCGTCGATAGTGTGCAGAATCGTTCCGGCCTCGTCAAGAAAGTGAAATTTGATGTTGGAATCGAGCACACGGGCATACTCCGGCGGCACGACCTTCGTTTTGTCAAAGGTCATGATCTCACGGAGCGACTGGAGGACGGTCTTATCCGGTGCGAAGACCAGCGCATTGTGGCAGAAACGCTTGTCCCTCGGATACTTTTTCGCAAGCAGGAATTCATAGAAGATGCAGGTGGCCATGAGGATGGTTTTTCCAAGTCCCATCGTAAGTGCGTAGATATAGTTTGGATAGCTCTCACGGTACTTCTTCATCTGCTTGAAGAGCGTGTCGGTCTGCTTTTCAGTCGGGGCGTCAAAGAGTCGAATCTGACCGCCCTTACCAATGGAATAATAGGACGCATCGGAGAAGTGATCCCGTCTGTGACGCCAGTCGTCAAACATCTCATAGACCTGCTTGTTATTCATGAATTCCTTCACAAAAACATACATCTCCAACGCCTCAAACTGCGGCTTCCGCAGGAAGGCGTGGGGATTCTCCTCGCCGTCGTTGTAGGCGAGGAATTTTCTCGTGAGGTCATTATAACGGGAGCGAATTTTTCCTCGGTTCGTAGAGTAGTAATACCACAGCTGCTCGTTGAAGGAAAAATTCGGATCAAATCCTGCGGGCATTTAACGCACCTCCAATTCCAGCGACTCGGAGAGTAGGTCGGTGATTTTGACTTTGATGGTGCCGGAACCTTCCGGAATGTCGTAGATACCCTTTACCAGTTCACTCTTGCCGGGGACATCGGTCACGGCAGGCTGCATCACCACGCCGTCGTAGTTCCAGTCGATCATAACGGAATCGACCATCTGACGCCAGTCCTCCACGTACTCTTTCTGGAGGGAGAGCTTCTGCATCAGGTTCATCGGATAGAACGCACGGATGACCAGCTTGCCGCCTTCCCGGACGATCTCCGCCTCGGAGTCGCGCTTCAGCTGAAGGTCTGCCTTATCGCGGAGGATGTCCATGATCTGGATGTCTACCTTATAATCGGTCAGTTCCTGCTCCATTGCCCCCTTCAGGTCAGGCTCGTGTCCCATGCAGACGATGGTGATGCGCTCCACGGGCTGATTCGGATTTTCTTCCTTGCGCTTCTCGTAGGTTTTATACGGAAGGTTCGCAAGAAGCTCCTTCAAGTCTGCCTTGGTGGCAATGCGGTTGACTGGCATGATCTTCACCATCCTGCCATCCAGTTCACCGTCCCAGATATCGCTCTGCGGGAACGGCTGGATCTCCAGCGCTGCGATCAGCAGGTCACGGGCTTCCACGGGGTTGCGGAAGAAGTCATAGTTGTTGACGTTGTAGACCTCGAAACCGGTGTATTTCGTGTCATCGGCCGATCCCATACCGGTCTGGCTGTTTTCCAACTCTTTTGCCACAGAGAGCAGACGCTTGGTAGTCGTCTGGATTGCACCGAGATTGATGTCCGCACCAATAAAACGGCGACCAAGTTTCATGGCTACAGACTGCGTAGTACCGCTTCCCATGAAGCAGTCGAAGACAAGGTCTCCTGGTTGTGAAGAGGCTTCAATAATTAGTTCAAGAATTCTCTTTGGTTTTTGCGTTGGATAATTCAAATTTTCACTGCTTGTTTTCCGCGTGACGGATGTTTGCCCTATGTTCAAAACATCCTCTTCCCATACAGAATCCAAGAATCTATCTGTAAATTCATCGTATATTATTTTACCTTGTCCATCTCGTGCTACTTCTAATGCTTTTGTTTTTCCATTCCAAATCACACGGTTTCTTTTTACTGGCTTATCAAGCGGCACTTTTACACGCTCATAGTAATACTTCGGCGTTTTTGAATAGAAAAGAATGGTATCATGCTTCCTTGGGAGTGAAGTTGTAGCATTTCCTTGCATATAATCAGCATAATGCCACACAATTTCATTTACAAAATTGTTCGAACCAAACACTTCATCGAGGAGACATCTAAGATGGTGCACTTTGTGCCAATCACAATGAACATATATACAACCCTTTTCTGAGAGCAACTCCCGCATCAAAATTAAGCGCTCATACATGAACTGTAGGTATTCGTCGTTTGTCCAGATGTCCCCATATTGTTTTTCCTCAAATGAGGAACTATCAGATATAGTTTTTCCAACATTTTTGACCTCAATTTTTCGCTTATAATCTGCTTTGCTATCAAACGGGGGGTCAATGTAGATGAGATCAATCTTCCCACGATACTCCTTTAACAGATGGCTCATAACCTGAAGATTGTCACCCCAGAAAATCTTGTTGATCCAGCCGTTCTGCTCCTCGCCGTAGGACTCCCGCAGCTGTGCGGGGTAGTACTGCGTGGAGCGATAGGGGCGCTTGCCCGTCCAGCGAAGCTCGGGGAACCCCTTTATCGTCGGTCTCTGTTCAAATTCAAAAGTAAGCTGCTCATCCATTATAGTTGCCCTCCATTTTGTCGTTTCTTGCGTCATATCCGTATTTCGCGGCTATAGTTGTTATTTCTGCAGCTCTGATAGGAACGAGCTGCCGTTCCTCATATAAATCTCTGCCAAGCAGACCGTGAAGTACGATGTACTTATCCGTTTCGAGCAGGTTTGGATTCTCGCTCAAAAGGGAATTTACCCGTTCCAGCATAGCCGGGTTTGTCAGCTGTGCTAAAGTCGCATCAATGTCCATCTCTCCGGCATCGTAGAGTTTCTTTAGGCTGCTCAACATTCCGAGCCAATGATACAGGACTTTTCGCTTTTCGGCATAGGCTTCTTCCTGCGTCATCTTTGTGGTAGCTTTCGGCTGTCTTACAGCAACATCCGTACTTGCTTTTGATTTCGCAAGGACTGCATCTGCTTTCAGTTTTTTTGATGTAAGAGCTTCTTTTGTGCGGCGGTAGAACGGAACGATATGCTCATGCCACACATTCGGAAGCACTTCATAAAAGAAGATGTCAACGGCTCTATCAACGATGATTTCAGTGGCTTCCATCGCCGTGTCCCGGACGGTGTCTTTGATGTAGTCCTTAACAGGAGAACTTTTTCTGACGGGGGCAGCGGGCGGTGCAGAAGTTCTCTGCTGAACCATAGGTGTGTTTTCTACATAGTGTTTCAGTTCCCTCAGAACCCTGTGGGGCTTGCGATTCATGAGCCGTCCGTATTCATCAATAAAAGCCTCGTCACGTTTCCATTTCGCAAAAAGCTCATCATCGGGAATGATATATATGATATTATCTTTCCTAACCCTATGTTCAGCCATACCACAGCCCCCTTCTTTATTTGTTTCTGCAATAGAACCGGAAGTCACAGCCAGCACAGACCTTCGGGTCATCGGCACAGTGCCGGAAATCCTTTTTCATGATCTTATGTACCGTATCATCGAACGACGCCAGCGTTCCTTCCACGGCAGACTTCGTATACGGATATGTGATCGTCGGTACGCCGCCGTCCTCTCCGGTATAGTAGAGGTGCATCTTACTGACCTTCCGCCCGGTACGCTCCTCCACGAGATGGGCATAGATATGAAGCTGCCGACGGTACCGCTCAAGCCGATCCCGCATTTTCTCCATATCCGGTTTCCGTTCGGCTTTGAAATCCACAATCTCGACCGTGTCGCCCTCACCCCGGATCAGGTCGACCTTGCCTTCAATGATATAATCCGGCTTCACCAGAGAAACATCCACCTCTGCTTGCTGGATGGCAGACCAGTCGCCGTGCTGCCGCTCTACATAGCGGAGCACTTGCTTCAATGCCGCCTCGCGCTGAGGACCGGCGAGGTAGGTGTGCTCGGTTTTCGTCAATGACACATAGTTGGAGGCAAACCAACGGTTCACGTTTTCCTCGGTGATCGTCTGCTCCTCGTGCCTGAGTGCAGCACGGTGAACATCCTCTATCGTCTCATGGACAAGCGTACCGAAGAGCATAGCGTTGGCACGGACGGGCATGAACTCCAGTTCGCGGTAGAACTTGTACTGCAGGGCGCAGGTCTCATACACTGTGATGTGCGATGTGAACGAGTAGGTGCTCTTGACGTTCACGGCCTTCACGGACTTGAAGTTGAACTCCCGGATATCAAATGCTTCGCTGTCCACGGACTGAAGCTCGTCATAAACCTCTTTGAAGTAAGCGCTGGGTGTCCGCTTGTCCTCATTGCAGGTCAGTATCAACAGATCCTGCGCACGGGAGAAAGCCGTGTAGTACAGACGCCAGAAATCAAAGAATTTTGTGACCTCATACGGTTCAAATGCCGGGCGCTTGAAGTAGCGATCCTCTATCGTCATCATAAGGTCGTTTGTGGTTTTTCTCGGCACATTTGTCAGAGAATCCACAAAAACAATCGGGAACTCCATCCCTTTGGACTGGTGGATCGTAAGGAATGAGACGCAGCCGCTCGGCGCATACTCGGAATCATCCTCATACTCCGTGATACCGCCGTCATAGAGCAGGCGGAGATACAGATTAAAGAGCAGTTCCGTATTGGCATCAATGCCGCGTTTCCCGCGATACTTGTCGGCCGATAAGACATCCACCCGGTGGAGGTATTCAAATTTTCCGATGATCTGCGTCAGCTTTGCCAGATTTCGAGCTGGTCGGATATCGACAACGCCGACATCCATATCTGTATCCAGAATACCGGCAAAAGGCTGAAACTCAAACATCTGATACACGAGCCCACAGTAGGCGTAGTCCGTTGCGTCGGTCAGGCTTACATGGTCTTTTCCTCGGCGGCGTATCCATTTCAGCAGGTCGGTGTGCTCCGGCTGCATCAGATACTCATTCGCCAGCATGATACAGTTCCGATAATAAGTCAGGTGCTCAGGCTGTAAAAAGGTATACTCCCCGTTTTCCAACCCCTGCACATAAAACGGGAACATCAGCATAAGGCAGCCGAGCGCCAGTCGTATTTCGTCACGCTGGAAAAACATATCCGAACGCGGTGAGTAAACATTGATATGGTTCTCCTCAAGAAAACGAGCAAGAGCAGTCACCCTCGGATGTTTGACTGAGTTGAAGAGAAACGCTATCTGATTATAGTCCATCAGCTTGCCGGATGTTTTCAGGTTGTTGATAAACTGCAGGATCTTCTCATGCCATTCATCCTCGTCATTCACACCGGCTAATTTCACGACCGCAGGGCTGTGAAGTGCGGATTTTTCATGAGGTTCAATGCGTTTTTCATATCTGAAATTTTCCCAGCGAAACTTGAACTTTGCACCATCCGTGGTATCCATCCATCGGTTATAAAAATCAACGATGTCGCTGTTGGAACGATAGTTGATGACCAGCGGGATAATACGGCATTCGCCATTGGCAAACTTCTGCGGAAATTCCAGGATGTTTCGGATGGTTGCACCGCGGAAACGGTACAGGCCCTGGTCATCGTCTCCGACCACGCAGATATTCTTTCTTTCCCCGGCGAGGAGAAACACGAGTTGCTCCTGAATATAGTTCGTGTCCTGGTATTCATCGACCATGATATGCGTGATCGCAGAGCGAAGCTCATTCAGAATGCCCTCGTTATCGCAGAGAAGCCGATATGCCTCTATCTGGATGGAGGAGAAATCCATCAGATTCGCTTCCGTAAGAATTGTGCGATATTCCTGAAGCATCCGACCGAGTGATGCAATCGATGGGTCATGGTCAGACATCAGCTCCTCCGGCGAAACCAATTCTTCGGAAAGGTTGTTTACAAAGTTACAGATCGTTTCGGCTTGCTTCCATGCGCCACCGTTCGGAAGGACGATTTCAATCTCCGGAATACTTCTGAAACGATGGATATTCTGAAATACCATATACTGCTGGTCAAACGAATCCATCAAGCGGTAGTTTCGGCGAAGCCGTGTATATTCCAAATGCTCTTTCAGCATACGAAGGCAGAGCGAGTGGAACGTACCGATATACATTTCGTTGATGTTTGCCGTGATGTTTCGATTTGCAAGCTCGTTTGTAATACGTGTTACCAGTTCCTTCGCAGCCTTTTCCGTAAATGTGGCAATGAAGATGCTCTCCGGCCTTACATTGCATTCCTCTATGAGGTAGATTGCACGCTGCACGAGCGTATATGTTTTGCCGGTTCCGGGACCTGCCGTTATGAGGACAGGACCGTCTGCAGCCGCTATTGCTTTTCGCTGCCCGTCATTTGCGTTTCCAAAATCAAACATAGCTGATCACCACAATTCTTCATTGAATGATTCGTAAGCGCTTAGCTATACTACATGATTGTTAAAGTATACCATTATTTTAATCTATCAGCAACCATTATTCGTTTCTCTTGATGAACAGGCAAAGCGCATAATACCGCTATTCAATCACTTAAACGCGCAAGTCAGGTACCGCCTCCATCTGTTGCTAATAAAAATCCCCAAAAGCTATACAGCTTTTAGGGATTTGGTACGCCCGACTGGATTCGAACCAGCGGCCTTTAGAGTCGGAGTCTAACGCTCTATCCATCTGAGCTACGGGCGCATATTTGGTTGTCTTCTGCGGGAATAGTCGTCAAATAGTAGTCAACGACCACCCATTTTTTCTCTGCCGTTCCCGCAAACGCAGGTGCGGCAAGGCTTTGCGCCATATCTCAACTGGAGATGCCTGAAATGTCGGAGTCTAACGCTCTATCCAGCTGAGCTACGGGCGCATGCATGTCGATTTCATCCCGACTCATGAATTATAGCAGGTTTTTCCTCGGTTGTAAAGAAAAATTTTTCAGAAAGATTGTTAAAAAAGTTGACAAGTGGGTCTGTTTGTTGTACAATAACAGTGAGTTTTGTGGAGGGCGTCCGGCAGAGGAGGGTTATATCTGCCGGACAACCCGGTATAAAGAGGAAGATTATCATGAAAAAGCAAAAGATTTCTGACGCCGTCATCCATCGGCTGCCCCGGTACTACCGGTATCTGGATGACCTGTATAACAAGGGCGTGGTGCGCATCTCCTCCAGCTCGCTGGGGAGCAAGATGGACATCACCGCCTCCCAGATCCGGCAGGATCTCAGCTGCTTCGGTGAGTTCGGCCAGCAGGGGTACGGCTACAACGTAGCCGAGCTGCGGGCCGAGATCGGTCACATCCTGGGCATTGACAACGGCCACCGGCTTATCATCATCGGCGCGGGCCATCTGGGTCACGCTCTGCTCCAGAACTTCGATTTTGAAAAGGTGGGCTTCCAGGTGGACTCCGCCTTTGACGTGTCCCCGGCGCTGATCGACACCCAGATCCGGGGCGTTACCATCCGCGCTATGGATCAGCTGGCGGACTATGTAGCCCGGTATCAGCCCAACGTGGCGGTGCTGACGGTACCGCAGAACGTGGCCCAGCCCCTGGCGGATCAGTTGATCGGCCTGGGCATCCGGGGCTTCTGGAACTTCACCAATGTGGAGCTGTCCACCGACGTGCCCGGCGTGTTTTTCGAGGATGTCCACTTCGTGGACACGCTGCTGACGCTGAGCTACCGCATTTCCCGCGGCTGAGCGCACCTTTTCCCGGCCCCGGCATACTATGGGAATGAGACCCCACCATGGGTCCATATTCTTCATAGGAGGCTAATAAATATGTGCAATCAGGGTTCTTCCTGCTGCTGGTGGATCATCATCGCCATCATCATCCTGTTCCTGCTGTGCGGCAATTGCGGCAGCTGGGGCTGCGGGTGCGGCAATAACAGCAACAACAACGGCTGCGGCTGCGGCTGCTGACCGGCGGGCCCTGCAGGGGCTGTGACACCATAGGCAAGGGACGGGGTCCGCAAGGGCCCCGTCCCTTTTTTTGAATACGCTCCCCATCTTGCCGCGAAGAAACGGCGGGGCCCCGGAAGGGCCCCGCCGCGAGCCTGTCAAGAAAGTAGGATTGCATCCGTCTTCGGAAAGGAAGATCGTTACGAAAGAAACCCATCAGGGGTGTCTTTCGTTTTC
>ERZ506979.1496-NODE-1496-length-10138-cov-4.112863_pt1 | contig 10138 bp, 8 predicted proteins | sample MGYA00512887_ERZ506979 | MGnify/ENA metagenome assembly ERZ506979 | reverse complement strand
TGTCTGCAGTGGTGCGGATAAAAAGAGGGGCGGCCGCCGGGGGCAACCGGCGGCCGCAGAGAGGGAGGATGTTCCGATGGTTAGAGGGTTCTGTTCAAAGGAGGAGGTTTTTCGGGGGGTTCCCCGTGCCGCTCCCGATGGGGGCTGAGAGCGGCACGGAAATTTGTTTTTGTCTGTTTGTATATTTTTTCGTATATATCGACCGCCCGTCGGCGGATAAGCAAGTTGGTGGTCAGCAGGTTAAAGGTTGCATTTGGGGTTAATAGCGGCCCATGCCGTGTCCGTAACCCATACCGTGGCCCCTCATGTGGTATCCGGGACCGTATCCGCCGGAGCGGGCTTCGCCTGCGGGTTCGCCCACTTCCTTCTCAATACGCCGGGCCATTTCATCGTGCAGGTCACCCAGCTGATTGTTTAATTTCGTCAGTTCCGTGGCGGTTTCCCGCACTGCTTTCACATCAGGGTTTGTAGAGTTCTGCAGGGCGCGCAGTTCCTGCCGTTTTATGAAAATCTGGTCCTGAATGGGGTCCATGCGCTTGGCGTATTCACTTACGATTTTTGTATATTTATCCTGCTGCTCGGGGCTCAGAGCCGCGTTTCTGTTCCATCCGTAGCCGGGTCCGTATCCTCCGGGGCAACCTTCGCAGCTGTAGCTGTCATCAAAGCTGTTGTCGCGGGAGCGGGCCATGCTGTCCGTGACCAGTGCTCCTCCAGTCAGAGCGGCGGCCAACAGAGCGGACAAAATGAAACGGGAACTTACCATTATACTCTCCTTGCCATCCAATGCATTCAGGTTGTTTTTCTTTTTCTTTCGCGCCCGGTGTTCCGTGCGTGATGCCTTTCTTATAGCAATGCGCGTGCCAAAATCCGGGAGAACAGCTAACCTGCTATAATCTAATAACGTTTTACTGGTATCACAAGAATCTGGACAAATGGCCCGGCGTATGTTTTTTATACAGGTCCTTTCTCGATATGTATAAAATTTACACAGGTGGATATATTTCACACAGGGATCGGACAAGGCGATCGGGCCCGGCTGAAAAGCGCGCCGCACCGGAAACGCGGCGGCCCCCCGCCCCGGCGTCATGGCGGGGCGGGGGGCCGTTTGGGCCGCGACAGGGACGGCCTCAGTCCGATTCATCAGTGGGGACGATACCGGCATGGCCCATCCGGCACCCACGGCTCATGGGCGGGCCCAGGGAAATTCCCATTTCCCGGAGCATGCGTTTGTCCACTTCCAGCAGCGTGGCGCGCAGTTCGTCGCGCAGCATCTGCAGCTCCCGGCCCAGGCGGGGCAGGGTCGCCGGGGAAGTTTCCTGATCATAATTGAGACTTTCCAGTTCCGCCTTTTTTTCCCGGATGCGGGCGCGCAACTCCCGGACCCGGGGCCGGGCTTCATCAATAATGATTCTGGCTTTGACCTGCTGGGTCGGGGAAAGTTGTTCCAGCCATTCATCCATATCCTGAACATTGCCGAGGTAGCGCCCCATCCTGTATTCGCTCTGCCCGTCGGGCGGGCCGGGAGCGCCGTGCCCCGCGGCCACAGGCTGCGACAGGTAGAGGGCCGCCAGAAGGCAAAGCGAGAAACAAGTTCTGAGCATAGGTTGACCTTTTATTGTGCTTCGCTCCGGCACGCGTGTCCTCATCGGATTTTTTATGTGACTTTGTATTGTTCACCCATATCAGGCGGCTTTCCATGGCGCAAGAACCATAAGGCCGCCGCGTGCGTTCACCGTTAATTTCAGAAAATCTTGCAAAAAACGTGCAAAAATTTTAACCATGCAATAGTCTATGGGATGACAGGCATCGTCCGGACGGCTATAGTCGCAACATGAGTGCTGAGCAAGACAACGTCCGGCCCGCGGCCGACGGCCCCGATGCCGTCGGAACAGATGAGGCCCGCGCTTCCGACGCGCCGCCGCGCGAACTGGGCATGCGCGTGGGGGCTTCCCGCACGCCTCTGGGCCTGGTGCTGGGAGGCGCGGCTGTGGTGCTGGCTCTGATGGTGGGCCTGCTGGCCTTCATCTCCATTGAGCGCAGCGAAGCGGCCATGGCCCGCCTGCTGGCGGAAAAGGGCTCTTCGCTGATCATGGCCTTCGAGAGCATTCTGCGCTCGGGCATGCGTAGCGAAACCGGGGTTCGCCTTCAGGTGCTGCTGGAGGAAATGGCGGCCAGCCCGGACATTATCTTCGTGGCCGTGACCATGCCCGACGGCACCATTGTGGCCCACAGCAAGCGCTTCCGCCTGGGCGAGATCCTTCAGCTTGAAGGCCAGGAGCTGGACGAAAAGCGCATGCGCGACCTGGACCCGGGCTCGGCGGCGCAGTGGGGCATCATGAAGATGGAGGGCCAGCGGGTTTTCGTGGTCTACCGCTATTTCACGCCGGGCCTGAAGGACATTCCCAAGGGTTTCCCCATGCCCATCATTTTTCTGGGTCTCGACGTGTCGCCCTTTGAGATCACCCGCAGCCAGAACCGCGATTATGTGGCCATGCTGGCGGCCGCGACGCTGCTGGCGGGCCTGCTCTGTCTTCTGGCCCTGTACTATGCCCAGCGTGCCCGCGAGTCGCGCCGGCGGCAGTACAAGGCCGAGGGCGAGGTGCGCCGTCTGGAGGAAGAGGTGCGCCGCAAGGAAAAGCTGGCCGCCGTGGGCAATCTGGCGGCGGGCGTGGCGCATGAGATCCGCAATCCCCTGAGTTCCATCAAGGGCTATGCCACCTATTTCGGCCAGCGTTTCCCCGAGGGCAGCGACGACCGCGAGGCCGCCGCCGTCATGGTGCGCGAGGTGGACCGCCTGAACCGGGTGATTACGGACCTGATCGGCCTTTCCCGTCCCAGCGACGTGCGGCCGCGTCCGGTCTGCCTGGAAAACGTGGTGGCGCACGTGATGCGCCTGATCCGCCAGGACGCGGAACAGCGCAAGGTCACGCTGGAATACCGCACCTCACGGCGCGTGCCCAATGTGCTGGTGGATTCGGAACGCATGGGTCAGGCCCTGCTCAATCTCTGCCTCAACGCGCTGGACGCCATGCCCGATGGCGGGCACATGACCCTGGCCATCGCCAAGGGCAAGCGGCGGGTCTGCCTGATGGTGCGGGATACGGGCACGGGTATCGCCCCTCCCGCCAGAGCTCATATTTTTGATCCCTATTTCACCACCAAGGGTCAGGGCACGGGTCAGGGCCTGGCCATGGTGCACAAGATCGTGGCGGCGCACGATGGCGAGATCAGCGTCTATTCGCGTCCCGCCGGAGAGGACGGCCGCGGGGAAACCATTTTCCGCGTCTGGCTGCCGCTGGCTCCCAAAGAGGAATTCCCGGAACTGCGCTATCAGCGCCGGGGACGGAAAAAAAGTTAAGCGCCGTCCCCCACGGTCGGCGTATCCGCATATAATGCATAAGGAGTGGCAAGGGTGAATAACGGCATTCTGGTAGTCGATGACGACGATGCCCATCGCGGCATGCTCAGGACCATGCTCCGTTCCTGGGGATACACGGTGGATGAAGCCGCCGACGGCGACGAAGCCGTGGCTCTGGTGCGTGAAAAAGCCTTTGACGTGGTGCTGACCGACGTGCGCATGGCGCGGATGGACGGCATCCACGCCCTCAAGGGCATTCTTGAATATAATCCGGCCTTGCCGGTGGTCCTGATGACGGCCTATTCCTCGGTGGAAACCGCTGTGGAGGCCCTGCGCCTGGGCGCGTATGACTATCTGGTCAAGCCGCTGGATTTCGAGGCCCTCAAGCACACCCTGGAACAGGCCATCGAGCATTCCCGCCTGAGTGTGGAAAACCGCGAACTGCGCCGCCAGCTCACCGACGCCGCGGCCCGTCCGGATATTCTGGGCCGCAGCCAGGCTATCAAGGACATGTTGCAGATCATCAGCACGGTGGCCCCCACTGAAGCCACCGTGCTGATCACCGGTGAATCGGGCACCGGCAAGGAGCTGGTGGCCCGCGCCCTGCACGAGGGCAGCGCCCGGGCCGACAAGCCGCTGGTGACCGTGAACTGCGCGGCTCTGGCGGAAAATCTGCTGGAGTCCGAGCTCTTCGGCCATGAGAAAGGCTCGTTTACCGGCGCGGACCGGCGGCGCGAGGGGCGCTTCATGCAGGCCGACGGCGGCACGCTGTTTCTGGATGAAATCGGTGAAATGCCGTTGCCGCTTCAGGCCAAGCTGCTGCGCGCCCTGCAACAGGGCGAGGTGCAGCGGGTGGGTTCGGATGCGCCCATCAACGTGGACGTGCGCGTGCTGGCCGCCACCAACCGTGATCTGCGCCGCGAGGCGGCGGAAAAACGTTTCCGCGAGGATCTTTATTTCCGGCTCAACGTCATCAGCATCGAAGTGCCGTCCCTGTGCCGGCGCAGCGAGGACATTCCCCTGCTGGCCGCGCATTTCCTCCAGCGTTTCGCCGAGCGCAACCGCAAGACCACCAAGGGCTTCGCGCCGCAGGCCCTGGACAGCATGCTGCATTATTCCTGGCCCGGCAATGTGCGCGAGCTGGAAAACGCCGTGGAACGGGCCGTGATTCTCTGCAACGGCGACTTGATTACAGGCCGCGAACTGCCCGCCAACGTGGTTGACGCCTCTCCGGCGGAGACGGCGGACGCCGTGCCCGAAGGCGATATCTCCCTGGCCGGATTGTCTCTGGATACGGTGGAGCGCCGGGCTATTGAGGAAACCCTGCGCCAGACCGGCGACAACAAGAGCGAGGCCGCCCGGCGTCTGGGCATTACCCGGGCGACCCTGCACAACAAGCTGCGCAAGTACGGCCTTGAATGAGGCCATGTTCTTTTTGCCGCCAGTCGCGTTAAACGTCGCGGCGCGCCGCTCGTTTGCCTTGAATACGTGAAGAACAGCTGAAGGCGCTATGGCTGAAAAAAAAGTAAAACTGCCGCTGGAACAGCTCGGACGGCTGGCGGACTTCTGTAACGAGGTGGGCATGCTGCGGCATACGCCGCGCAGCGGCTACGCCTTTCTGGGCTCGGGCCGGGAAAACGTGGCCGAGCACTCCTACCGCGTCAGCGTGCTGGGCTACGCCCTGGCGCGGCTGGCCGGGGCGGACCCGGCGCGGGTGACCTTTCTCTGCCTGTTCCACGATCTGCACGAGGCCCGCACCGGCGATTTCAATTACGTCAATCATCGCTACAACCAGTGCCGCGCGCGGCAGGCCCTGGAAGATGCCACGCGGGGCACCGGACTGGCGGAGGACGTGCTCGGTTTCTGGGATGAACTGGCGGAAGAACAAAGCCCGGAGGCCGCGCTGGCCCACGATGCGGATCAACTGGACCTGATCTGCAACCTGCACGTGGAACTCGGCAAGGGCAACGCCTTTGCCGAAGAATGGCTGGACAGCGCGCTCAAGCGGCTGCGGACGCCCCTGGCCCGCGAACTGGCCGAGGCCATCCTGCGCACGGACCCCAACCGCTGGTGGTACGGCCAGGTGGAAAAAGACTGGTGGATTCACCACCAAGACCCGGCGCAATCCTGAGGAAGCCGCTTCCTCAGCGCACGATCACGGTGCCCAGCGGCGCGTCGTCCAGCAGATAGCGCCGCAGGCTGGACTGGGCGCGGCCGTCCAGAATCAGGGCGCGCGAGCAGCCCGCGTCCAGGGCGTTCAGGCAGGCTTCCACCTTGGGGATCATGCCGCCGCTGATGACGCCGTCTTCTTTCAGGCGGGTTATTTCCGCCCTGTTCAGACCGGGAATCAGGCGGCCGTCGGCGTTCAGCACGCCCGGCACATCGGAAATCAGCACAAAATACTCGGCCGCCAGGGCTCCGGCCAGGGCTCCGGCCGCGGTATCGGCATTGATGTTCAGGGCTTCGCCGTCCGGGCCCGAGGCCACGGGCGCCACTACCGGCACAAAACCGGCCTCCAGCAGGCAGCGGGGCAGGGCCGGGTCCACAGCCGTGACCTCACCCACCAGGCCCAGAGCCGGATTTTTGGGCCGGGCGCGCAGCAAACCGCCGTCGCGGCCCGAAATGCCCGCCGCGCGCGCGCCGTGCCGGGCGAAAGCGCTGACCACCGCCTTGTTGACCTGGCCGCAGAGCACCATTTCCACCGCCCGCATAGTGGCTTCGTCGGTCACGCGCAGGCCGTCCACAAAGCGGCTTTCGATCTGAAGCCGCGTAAGCAGGGCGCTGATCTGTGGCCCGCCGCCGTGCACCACCACAAGGCGCATGCCCTGTCCGGCGAGATGGGCCAGATCCGTGGCGAAGGCTTCGCTCAGCTCCGGTTTGTCCATGGCGTGGCCGCCGTATTTGATGACTACTGTGGGCTGTGTCATGGCTGTTCCCCGAAAGTGCAAGGTTTGAAAGCGTTGCGGCGCATGCCGCGAGGAGCGAAAATTAGCATTCGCGGCCGCCGGGCGCAAGTCCGCCGCGTCCGCCATTGCCTTGCGCCGGTAAACAAGGTAAAAAAAGAGGAATTGTATCTTCCCGGAGTTTACATGCCCCAAGACTCATCCCGGCAGGACCTGCTCAAAGAACATTCCTGGATACAGGAAGCCATGGATGCCGCCAACACCGGCCTGTGGGTGATCATGATCGACACCCACGAAGGGCGTTGTTCCATGCTGGCCAACGCGCCCATGCTGCGTCTGCTGGGGCTGGACGCACATCCGTCGCCCGAGGAATGTTTCACCTTCTGGCGTAGCCGGGTGGACAAGAGCTGCGACGACGACGTCAATGAGGTGGTGGAGCAGTTTCTGGCCGATACCCAGATGCACGAAGTGCGTTACCCTTACCACCACCCGCATTGGGGCACGATTTTCGTGCGTTGCGGCGGCCGCCGCATTTCCCCCGACGGGGACTCCCTGGTGAGGATAACCGGCTATCACCAGGACGTCAGTGAGATCCAGGCCATACATCAGTCCCTGCGGGAAAGCCTGTCGCGGCTGTCCCTGGCCTGCCGGCTGGGGCGGCTCGGCGTATTTGAACTGCGCTACAGCGAGGGAAGTCTGGAACTCACGGGCAACGACATTTTTTGCGGCCAGCTGGATCTGCCGGAGGATCTTTCCGCTGAAGAGCGCGTGGACGCGGTGGAAGAGCGCCTTGTGCCCGAGGACCGTCCGGTCTGGCGGGCTCTGTGCCGCCGTGAAGACTGGACGGAGGGACGGCAGGAACACACCGAGGTGCGCGTGCGGCATCCCCGGCTGGGTCTGCACTGGCTCAAGCTGGCCTATGCGGTCATGGGTTCCGGGGAGCATTGCCGCATCGCGGGCTATACCGACGACGCGACCGAGCACCGCCTGCACGAGCGCGTGTTGCGTGAAGCCAAGGAAGAGGCCGAAGCGGCCAATGCCGCCAAAAGCATTTTTCTGGCCAATATGAGCCACGAAATCCGCACGCCCATGAACGGCATCATGGGTATGGCCTACCTGGCCCTGAATACCGACCTCACGCCGCAGCAGCGGGATTACATCGAAAAAATCCACACCACCTGCGTGTCCCTGCTGGACATCATCAACGATCTGCTGGATTTTTCCAAGATCGAGGCCGATCACATGGAGCTGGAAAACCTGCCCTTCCAGCCCGCGCAGGAAATCGAGGCCGTGCTGGCGCTGCTTCAGGCCAAGGCCCAGGTCAAAAAGCTCCGCCTGGAAACCCGCATTGATCCGGACATTCCGCCCATGCTCTCGGGCGACGCCCTGCGTCTGCGCCAGATACTGCTCAACCTGGGCAGCAACGCGGTGAAATTTTCCAACCGGGGTACGGTGCGCATCAGCCTGGATCTGTTGTGCCGCACCGTGGATACGGTGCGCCTGCGTTGCAGCGTCAGTGACGAGGGCATCGGCATGAGCCCCGAGGAGCAGGCCCGGATTTTCAAGCCGTTTTCCCAGGCGGATACTTCCATCACCCGCCGGTTCGGGGGCACGGGGTTGGGCCTGGCCCTCTGCAGCCGTCTTGCCGCGCTGATGGGCGGTTCCATTGCCGTGGAAAGCGAGGAAGGCAAGGGCAGCGTATTCTATGTGGAACTGCCGTTCCGCGTGGCCGACGGAGAAACGTCCGTGGCCGACGCCGACGGCGGTCCGGAAGACCTCCGTTGCATCAAGGGGCTGCGCGTGCTCGTGGCCGAAGACGGCGACATCAACCGCGAAATCATGGAAGCCCTGCTGGACGGCATGGGCGCAAGCTGCATTCCGGCGGTCAACGGCCGGGAGGCACTGGATATCTGGCGCGCCCGGCACGCGGATATTGATCTTATTCTCATGGATGTACAGATGCCGGTCATGGACGGTTACACGGCCACCGGCGAGATCCGCGCCAGCGGCCTGCCCGGCGCGGCGGAGATTCCGATCATCGCCATGACGGCCTATGCCATGCGCGGCGACGCGGAGCGCAGCCTGGCCGCCGGCATGGACGGGCATCTGACCAAGCCCGTCGATGTGAATGAACTGACCCGGATGCTCACAATCCACGCCCGGCGGCGGCCAGGAGAACTGTGATCCGCAGGGCAGATGTATCCAACAACCTTTATGTTATTGACTGGATAGCTCGGGCAACGGACAAAAAGAGGCCGGCAAAAGTTGAAATCAGATGCGTCTGCCCTGCTGTAATCCGGGCCGCGCCTTGACAGGGTCGCGCGCTTGCGCGTAAGCCCGCCCTACATTCTCTCTTCAAGGAAAGCATAGTATGTCGGAAGTTGTCACCCGTTTCGCGCCCAGTCCCACCGGGCATCTGCACATCGGCGGCGCGCGCACCGCCATTTTCTGCTGGCTTCTGGCCCGTCATTCCGGCGGCCGTTTTCACCTGCGCATTGAGGACACGGACCTGCTCCGTTCCAAACAGGAATACACGGATTCCATTCTGGCCTCCATGCGCTGGCTGGGTCTGGACTGGGACGGCGAACTCACCTACCAGACGCAACGCGCGGATATCTACAACAGCTATGTGGACAAGCTGCTGGAAAGTGGGCACGCCTATTGGTGTTCCTGTACGCCCGAAGAGGTGGAGGCCATGCGCGAAGAGGCCCGTCAGCAAGGCCTCAAGCCGCGCTACAACGGCCATTGCCGCACGCGCGATCTGGGACCCGGCGAAGGGCGTTGCGTGCGTCTCAAGACGCCGCTCACGGGCAAGGTGGTCTTTGACGACATGGTCAAGGGTAAAATCGCCGTGGATGTGAGCGAACTGGACGACATGGTCATCCGTCGCGCCGACGGCATGCCCACCTACAATATGGCCGTGGTGGTGGACGACCACGAAATGGGCATCACCCACGTGATCCGGGGTGACGACCATGTTTCCAACACGCCGCGCCAGATTCTGATTTATCAGGCCCTGGATCTGCCCGTGCCGCGCTTCGGGCACGTGCCCATGATTCTTGGGCCGGACCGTCAGAAGCTCTCCAAGCGCCACGGCGCGCGGGCGGTCATCGAATACCAGAAGGACGGCCTGCTGCCGCAGGCCCTGGTCAGCTATCTGGTGCGTCTGGGCTGGTCCCACGGCAATCAGGAGCTGTTCAGCCTGGACGAACTGGTGCAATATTTCGACGGCGGCAATCTCAACCCGGCGGCCGCGGCCTTTGACCCGGCCAAGCTGGAGTGGTGCAACGCCCACTTCATGCGCGAACTGCCGCTGGACCAGCTGGCCGGGCTGGTGGAGCCCTTTGTGCTGGAGGCCGGTTTGGGCGATGTGCCACGGGAGCGTCTGGAGTCGCTTTGCGTCATGTTCCGCGAGCGGGCCAACAACCTCAAGGCCCTGGCCGAAAGTTTCCGGCCCCTGCTGGTGTCCGCCGCCGAGCTGGTCTACGTGGAAAAGGACGCGGCCAAACATTTCACGGACGCGGGCAAGACCCATCTGCGCGCCCTGGCCGAAATTTTCAAGGCCTGCGAGCCCTTCAGCGCCGAGGCTCTGGAAGCCGCGCTTAACGCCTATGTGGCGGACAATGGTCTGAAGTTCAAGGAAGTGGCTCCGCCCCTGCGCACGGCCCTGATGGGTTTCATGGGCGGTTCGCATCTCAATGAGATCATGGCGTTCCTGGGCCGGGAGGAGACGTTGGCCAGGTTGGCGCGGCCCGCCCAGGCATAGATTCGCTTTGAAACGCTTTGGCGTATTGTCTGCAGCCCGAAAATCAGGAGCGGGTCGCAGCTTTGCTGCGCCGTTAGCCGACTGATTTTCGTGCCTTTCCGCCCGGCGAGT
>ERZ506979.1490-NODE-1490-length-10166-cov-3.953615_pt1 | contig 10166 bp, 9 predicted proteins | sample MGYA00512887_ERZ506979 | MGnify/ENA metagenome assembly ERZ506979 | reverse complement strand
CTCTCTCTCTCTCTCTCTCTCTTGGCTGCTCCTATGAGTGGCCGCACCGGAGTATCCCACCACAGTTCTTCAATCAGGTCCAGAAAAGCCGCTTTGTCCCGGTAACGGTGACAGGTACCTCCGGCAGGCTGTTTTTTTGCGGGGAGTGTTCCCGCCAGCAGAGCCTCGGCATTATCCAGAAAAAGCTCTTCCAAGGTGGAGGAAAGCGCAGCATGCGTTGTTTTAAGTGTTTCCACAGCCGGGTTAAAAAGTACTTCCCGCTGTAATAAAATATCCCCGGTATCCAGCCCGGCATCCATTTTATGAATGGTAACCCCCTTGGGCGTATCCTCAAGAAAGCTCCAAAGATTGGGGTCGTTACCCCGATTCCACGGCAGCAGGGAAATATGCAGGTTGATGACACGGTCGTGCAGATAGTCCAGCATAGCCTGTGTAAGAATATATTGATAGCGGTAGCTGATGCCAAAATCAAAATGGTACGTCTGTAAAAAAGCCATATCCAACGGTTCTTCCCGCCGAATCACAGTATGCCCCAACTCATACAGGTGAGCTTCAATGCGAGGGCAGGCGGGACCAAGAAAAAGAACATTCATCTACGCGTCCTCAGAATATCGGCTCTATGCCTTGAGTTGCTTACATGGTGCCAGAACACGGGCAGCTCCCTGTGCGTCCACCAATTGGTCCAGTCGGGCAACCATGTGGCGGCAATACTGTGCATCCGTGAGCATAGCCATAAAGGCAACTCTTGAAAAGCGCGGCGCATAGCCTTTTTCAGCCAGCCAATAGCATATGTGGCGCTGATTCTCCGCGCCCAATATAGTCAGAAAAGGTACGCCCAGACAGCACAGTTCCCAACAGGTGGAGCCGCCTGCCGTGATGCACAAATCCGTGTCCAGCAGCAGGGACGGCATGTCGTCCACGCGCGGCAGAACTTCCAGCCGGGCCGGGCCGCGGGCAAAGGCTGCGCGAATACGTTCCGTGTTCATGGCACCCTGAATGATGCGAACGGAGTGGCCTGTCATCTCCGGCAGGGTCATCTCGGCGGCGATTTTTTCCAGATATTCAATAAAATTGCCGCCCCCCAGCGTCACAAGGATGTTTAGCGGCCGCTGGGGCCTGATACGCATTTGCGCCCTTTTGTGAGCATCCCGGAATTCTTGTCGTAAGAGCACATAATCCAGCCCAAGCAATTTGCGGCCAATATTGCCCTGATACGTCAGCAGCTCTGCACTGATATTCTGGTTCAGCAGCACATCACAATGGTATTCAGGCAGATGCGCATAGTCGTCGATGACCAGCAGTCGATAGCCTGCCCGCATGACGGCCAGCTGGCAGGCTGTGTCGAAGTGATAGCCGTCCAGGACAACCCAGATAGGAGCAGCCGCAGTTCCCGGAACCGGCAGACTGGCCGCCTGAAGCTGTCGCAGCAGACTGTCGGGAGCCTCCGCCACAGGCGGCATATCCGGCAGACAGTGCAGGGGAATATCCTCTCGTGCTAGACGCTCTCGTAGCCAGTCGACACCAAGACGGCAGATCATGTGCACGTCCAGTCCTTCCCTGCGGGCAGCCTGAGCCAGCGCAAGACAGCGCATGACATGTCCGGTTCCCATGTGAGGGGCGGCGTCAGCGCGGATGAGGAGCACGGCGTTAGGCGACATCAGAGGGGAACAGCTTCTCGCCCTGTCTGTATGCCCTGCGGGATCGCTTGCCGAGTACAAGATAGTCAAGATGGGCCGGCAGTCCGTCTCCGGGGCGGGCGTAATCGAGCATATCCTGCGTCAGTGTTTCTCCTGCAATAATATCTCGTGCGGCCACAACACTGCGTCGCACTACTGATGGTTGGGCGCGTTCCTCCGGCGTCATAATGCGCCGGGGATTGCCGAGGGCAATTTCCACCTCACGGATGGTTCGCACAAAATCCTCAGCTTCCTGCGGTTCCAGCGACATGATATGTTCCGGGCTGCGGATGCAGCGATTCAGGGTAATGGTTTTTTCCAGCATGTCGGCACCAAGGGCCACGGCAGCGATATCCATAGTCGTGCCAGGGGTATGATCGGAGAATGCCACAGGGTAGGGGAACATCTGCCGCAAGGTCTGCACCGTACGCAGATTGATGCTTTCAAGGCGCGCAGGATAGCCGGAAGGGCAATGGTTGATAATGAGGTTACGGCATCCGGCCGTTTCCAGAGTATCGACAGCCTGTTCGACTTCACCAAGCGTCGCGCTACCCGTGTCAATTTGGACTACCCAGGGAAAACGCGCCGCCTGTCTGAGCAAGTGGTGGTAGTTGATGTCGCCCGAGCAAATTTTAACGCACGCGCAGCCTGCGTTGGCAAGAAACTCCATTTCTTCGGCATTACTGGCGGTGGCAAAGAAAAGGAGATTTTTTTCTTTGCAGTAAGCGATAAGCTCCACCCATTCGGGAAAAGTCAGCTCTCGACGGGACAGGATTTCCTGTAGAGACTCCGTGATCGTTTCCCTTTCTCCGGTGTGTCTGTTTTTCAGCACCTCATAGGTAAACAGCGTATCCTTGGAAGGGACGATTTTTTTTGCGTCAATTATTTGAAATTTGATGGCATCAGCACCCGCTTGAACGGCCATATCCACAAGCAACTTGGCTGTTGGCAGGCCGTCATGCGTGGGACCTGCTTCAAAAACAATACTGACGGGCCGTTTTGAGGGGTGAGGCGTGCAGTCAAATATCACGGGTGAGTCCTTCCTGTTTGAGCAGATGGGCGCAGGCTTCGAGAAAAGTGAAGTCTTCAGCGGTATCAATATCTATGGAGCGCAAGGCAGGCATCCGGTAGCCCTTGATCCGGGAAGGGTAGAAGGATCGGTATTTCCTGAGCGCCGTCACCGTAATTGCATAGGTGCTGCCGTTGCCGATAAGCCCTTCGGGGACCTCTTGTGATTTCCTTGTCACAAGTAGAGGAAAGGCGGGCACAAGAAAACCCTCGGCGTTCTGGTACAGCATCTGATGAGGCGGATGATCATAGCCGGAGACCGCATGAACGGCATCAGTACCTGATGTTAGAAGTTTCATGACAGCGCAAATGTCATCAGCAGTCCGAAGCGGTGCTGTCGCGTACAAACAGCAGAGAGCATCATAGAATGTCCCCGCCTTTTCGGAGCGTGCAAGAAATTCAAGGCAGACATCCGCACAGCTTGCCATATCTGAACCAAGTTCTTCTGGTCGCTCATCGACAGAAAAACCGGCAGTACGTACAATATCTGCTATTTCCTTGTCCTCAGTCGATACGACGACAGTATTGAAACAGCCTGAATCCCTCGCGGCTTCACATGTCCAAAGTACCATTGGTTTTCCCATAAATGGCAGGATGTTCTTACGGGGGAGACGTTTTGAGCCACCCCGGGCAGGTATAAGGGCAAGTCGTTGGTTCACGCTAGTTTTCCTGTGCTACAGATTCTAAGTTTGTGATTTACAAAGGAAACTGCTGCTTTTATTGTTATAGTTATGGCGTAATATGGTGTATTTGTGTATATAAAAATATATAATTATATACTAACTTCCTTATATTTTATTCAGAAGAAGCTATGTACAATTTACAATACGTTCAATATCTGTTTCCGTCATCCCTGGCCAGAGCGGCAGGGTCAGGATTTCCCGATAGGCGGCTTCAGCCACTGGGCAGAGGCCTTCCCGTGTGCCGACTACCTGCTGGTAATAGGGATGCAGGTGTACGGGGACGTAATGCACGTTGGCCCCGATACCTTTAGCGCGCAATCGTCGGAATATCTCATCCCGGTTCGGGGTGCGTATCACATAGAGATGATAGGCATGCCGTACTTCTGCCCGGCGTTTGAGCGGCTGGAGACTTGCCAGGTTTGCCAGGGCGGCATCATAGACCTGGGCCAGTTGATTGCGTTTTTTAATCCAGCCTTCCAGTTTTTTGAGTTGGGAACTGCCCAGTGCGCATTGTAAGTCCGTAATGCGGTAATTGTATCCCAGTGCAGTCATTTCATAAAACCAGGCGCCGGATTTTTCTCGCTGGTTGGCCGTGGTCGTAATACCATGTCCGCGAAAGGCCCGCATGCGTGCGGCAAGCTCTTCGTCGTTGCTAACGGCCATACCGCCTTCGCCGGTGGTGATGTGCTTGACCGGATGGAAGCTGAAGACCGTGATATCGGCCAGCGTACCGACTTGACATCCTTTATAGGCGGCGCCCAGAGCATGGCAGCCATCGGCCACCAGCGCCAGATGATATTTATCGGCAATGGTGCGTAAGGCATCCCAGTCACAGGGCTGTCCGGCATAATCCACCGCTATAATGGCCTTGGTGCGGGAAGTAATGGCCGCTTCCACGGCAGCCGAATCAATCAGCAAGGTATCGGCATTTACATCGGCAAAGATGGGCGTTCCTCCTTGATAGAGGATACAGTTGGCCGAGGCTGCAAAGGTCATGGGAGGGACGATGACTTCGTCGCCGGGACCAATGTTCAGGGCGAACATGGCCGCGTGTAGGGCCGCCGTGCCGCTGCTCACGGCTACGCCGTAGCGTGCGCCCGTATAGGAGCAGATGTCCGCCTCGAAGCGTTCCACGGCCGGGCCGGTGGTCAGCCAGTCCGAGCGCAGCGCGCTGACCACAGCCGCTATGTCGTCATCATCAATGATTTGCTGGCCGTAGGGGATAAAATGGGGAGTATTCATGGTTAGCTGATGTCAACTCCTTGTTCCTTCAGGGTATCGCGCAATTCCGGAACGCCCAGCCAGCGTTCGTTAGTGCCGGAATTGTAGCTGAAGCCTTCGGGTACGGGAATGCCTTCGGGTCCTCGGTAGGCAAAAGTTTCCGGCTTGATGACATAGTACTGGCCGATATCGATGGTATGGCGGGAATCCTCGGCCGTGATCATCGTTTCGTGCAACTTTTCACCGGGGCGAATACCGACCTCAACGGTGGGCATGCCTGGCGCAATGGCTTCGGCCAGATCCGTGATCTTCATACTGGGTATCTTGGGCACAAGAATCTCGCCACCACCGGCCAGCTCAAAGGAGCGCAGCACCATGTGCACGGACTGCTCCAGCGTGATCCAGAAGCGGGTCATGCGCCTGTCCGTAATGGACAGGGGGCGGCCTTCGTTACGTTGCTTTATAAAAAAGGGAATAACGCTGCCACGGCTGGCCATGACATTGCCGTAGCGCACCACGGAATATATGGTTTCGCAGGCCGTATAGGCATTGGCCGCAATGAAAAGTTTGTCCGAACAGAGCTTGGTGGCGCCATAGAGATTGACCGGAGCCACAGCCTTGTCCGTGGACAGGGCCACGGCCTTTTTCACACCGCAGTCGGCCGCCGCATTGACGATGTTTTCCGTGCCCCCGATGTTGGTGCGGATGCATTCCGTAGGATTATATTCCGCTGCGGGCACCTGCTTGAGAGCCGCCGCATGGATGATGTAATCCACACCCCGGAAAGCCCGGTACAGACGTTCCCTGTCGCGTACGTCACCGATGAAATAACGCATGCAGCCATACTTTTTCGGGGAAAATACCTGCTGCATTTCAAACTGCTTGAGTTCATCACGGGAAAAAACAATAAGCCGTTTGGGCTTGTGCTTTTTCAAGATAATTTCAATACATTTTTTGCCAAAAGAACCGGTACCGCCGGTAATGAGAATGGATTTTCCATTAAACATATCTTTTCTCTCGTCAGCGGCATGACGCCGGATAATTATTACATTATATGCATGTAGTATGCCATTACACTTTAAAAAACAGTTATGGACATGCTGTTGTGTCCTCAAGAGGTAAACCAGCGATCCATATATGTATCGATCCATCTGCTCTCAGAATCTAAACAGGAGTGCTGTTCATCATTTTCAAAATAGTCAAAAGTGATTTCATTGCCGCTTAAAATCTGGTCTGAAAGCTTGTTTAAAGCCGGGTAACGTATATTTTTGATTTCTTCGACGCGACGAAAAAGAGCACGTACCGTATGTGGCGATGTTTGTGTAAGAACTTCAAATGGTATATTAGATAAAAAGAATCTAAAGTATTTATGGCGTAAGCTTTTCCGAAAACATTCTTTCATTTCAGATCTGGAAATATCTTTTTCATGGAACCGATAGAGAATCCTTTTCATGGCTGCATTGCTGTCAGCTATAAATATTCCTTCATTCTTCGTTATCAATTTATGGAAAGCCATGCTTGGCTTGCCTCTATGCAGTATTTCCGCAGCGCAGGAACTGCAAGCAACCAGGCCAAATTCGGCAAGTCTCATAAGTTGGTAGGTATTGACTTGGTCATCTGCTGCAATGACAGTAACATAATGATGATTGCGCTGCCGTAAAAAAGACGTGAGCTTATCAGCCCAAGGCACGCGCTTGGTTCCTTTGGCGCCGCTGTTGGGATGCATGCGTATGACCAGATGTACATCGGAAAAATCGGCTATAATCTGGATAATACGTATGAGTCCATCCAATTGGGTGGGGAAGTCCGGATACTCATAGCCTCGAAATGCGGCCATTTCATCATCGGAAGAAACAAAAAAAGCCCAGACACGCTTGTCTTTTTCAATATTTAGATGGGCGCGCAGGTCGTCATACTTCGTTGTAGGGGAGTGTCTGTCCCAGTTGAGGCCCGTGTCGTCTGTTTCTGCTCGCAGCATGATGGACTGCGTTTTTTCCAGTTGATCCGGAGTCAGGGGCACGGCCAACAAGGTTTCAGGTGGGATGATCGTCATGGGATGGAGTTTTGAAGACGGGTCGTGGCGGACTACGCGCAGAGTATTGGGCAGTGAGCCTCTTTCGTGCAAATAGCAGGGAATTTTCCGGGCTTCTGCCATATCCAGCAAAATGGAAAAAGGCAAGAAACGCCCGTTGAACATAAGCACGCGGTCATATCGCCCTTGCTGTAACAGGCGCTCTAAGGCTAGGGCCGTTTCAAGGGCGAAGACAAGCATGCCCTTGTAAACACTCACATGTGTTGCTTTGTGGCAGTTGAAGGGATTTTCCCGCAAAAAGCTGATAAACGTTGACAAGACCCAGCGCCCTATCGCTTTGCCTTCATAGTCGGCATATGGGTATTCCTCAGGAGACAGGCTTTCCACGAAGTCTGTTGCCACAGCATGGTCATCCGCCTGTGCAAAACGGCTCAGCCAGATGTAAGGCATGTTTTTGTCAGCGGCGAATACTGCAGATCTTTGCTGGCAATAAGCGCAATTTGCCTTTTCATGAAGATATAAATAACAATATTCACTTTTTATGTCACAAAATACATATATAATATTAGCTTTTTTTTCTCTCAGAGATTGTAAAATCCCCATTTCAATGTAGCCATGTAAATCCCAGGCTGCTGAAAATGGAGCAAAGCAAAGAATATTCAAGGAAGTACTCCTTATTAAAATTGACTTGGACGATGCTCTTGCCGTTGCAGCATATCCACACGGAAGACTTGCGTGAGTCGGCGAGAAATCTCAGCCTCCAGCGCGGCGGGAGAGGTCAAAAGGGTATGTTCATTGGCCTTCAGTAGCTTATTGCCGTATAGAGCGCACTGAGCAGGTGTAACACCTAGCGCCTGCGCATCACAGAATAAGAGTGCGATATGGCATTTTATATTTTCTGTACTAGCTTGCAATCCAAGCTGTTGCAAAATTCTGGAGCGAACTATATTTGCATTTCGAAACTGTTTTTCTTCGTATAGGGGACGAGGAATATCACTAAAGCGATAACGTACCAGTGTCTCTGGAATATTTGCAAATATAGCTTTCTTGACTGTTAATAGGTCAGCCCAAAGTCCATAATCTTCTGTTGGTGGGAGTAATGGATTATACCATTTATTTGTTTTTGTTAAAATAGATTTTCGCAACATGGTAGTTGGATGAAATATGCTGCAATCAAAAAATAAGGCAGCACGAATTTCATCGTTATCCTGTGGGTGTGACAAGCGTTTTTCGCTGCCATATATAAGCATGTCGCCGCCTAGTATTTGAACCTCGGGATGTTCTCTCAGAAAGGCGGTCTGCACGGCGAGCCTTGTTGGCAGTGCATGATCATCGGCATCCATTACGGCAATAAGCGGAGAACGGGCCGCCGTAATGGCCCGGTTACGGGAAATGGAGCGTTCTTTATTTTCGAGATTGTATAGAAGTCGTATACGCGAATCCATGCGCTGCCAGTGTTTCAAAATCTCAGCAGTATTATCAGTGGAAGCATCATTGACGATAATAAACTCAAAATTTGAGAATGTTTGTGCACAAATGCTTTGTAAACATTCATTCAAATGTTCTTCTCCATTATATACTGACATAATTACAGATACTTCAGGGCGCAGTTTCATATATTCCTCTTGAATTTATAATAAATATAATTTTATAGCAAAAAATAACTCTTCAGAAATATTAACTTTTTTATGGGAGCATTCTAACGAAAAACGCTGGTCACCAAGATACAAAAATCCCCTCTCTTTTGAATGTTGCCTGCACCCGTTCATGCTCGCAACACAGGCGGGTAAAGAGTTGCTTCTGTCTGGCATTCAACTGGCTCCTGGTCAGACCGGCCAGTTTTGAGTGGCGAGTTGCAAGGAAACCTGTCGCTTTTTCAAGAGGACGGCAGGAATGAGCGTCAAAGCTTCCGGCCCGCAAGAGGTATTCGCCAGCGAAGTAGCGTTCCGCCAGAATCAGATGGGCATCATCTGTCTTCGCCTGCGCTGCAACAACCGCGGCCTTCAGGACGGCTTTGGCCGATTCGTCCAGCAGCCTCAGAGCGAACTGGGGGCTTTGGGGGTAGAGCCCGTAAGCGCTGCTGATGCTTCCGGCGGCGTGCGCCAGCCAGCCGTAGAATTTCCCGGCCTGGGGGAAATCCGGCCTGTTTTCCAACAACATACTGATTTTAAAGCGGATGGCGCCATCATGGGCCAATTGGCGAGACATCTGGCTGGTCATGCTCTGTCCATGCTGTCGGTAAATGACCATACCGTCGGCATTGGTTCCGAAACGTTTGCCTGAGGCGGCGCAACGCAGCCAGTAATCCTGATCTTCGCAGGCCTTGAGGTCGGGATCAAAAAAACCGATCTCGCGCGCGACGCGGGTGCGCAGCATAAAGGTATGCACCGGTGAGATGTTACTGTGGCAGAGGTGCATATCCAGATGTGAGGATTTGAGCGGCCAGAGGTAGGTGCTGCGATTCGATTCGACTGCCTGAAGGCTCAGGCAGACGCTGGCGTCCAGTTCCGGATGGGCGGCGAAATTGTTCAGATGGCTGCTCAGGGTGTTGGCGGTCAACAGATCGTCGGCGTCAAGAAAAACCAGAAAATCTCCCTTTGCCGCGCGTATGCCGGTGTTACGCGCTTCGGAGAGCCCCTGGTTTTCCTGATGAATATAACGAATGGACGAACCCAGCCCTTGGGCCACGACGGCGGTGTCGTCCGTAGAACCATCGTCCACGACAATAATTTCCACTGTCAGCTCGCCGCGTTTCTGACCAAGAACGCTGTCAACCGCTTCAGACAAAAAATGCCCATAGTTATAGCAAGGGATGATGACTGAAATGAGTGGCGGTTGGGTTGTCATATCCGTTTTCGCTCAACGATATTTGGGGCAATCGGCGAAGGAAAGTCCTTCCCGGTCTTTGGCGGAAATAACCGGATCTGCGTCAGACAGGGGCCAGTCTATACCTATGGCCGGATCATCCCAACGCAGGCAGTGCTCATCCTCGGGCGCATAATATGTCGTGCATTTGTAGACAAATTCGGCTTCCGGGCTCAACACCAGAAAACCGTGCGCAAAGCCGGGCGGCACCCAGAGCATATGGCGGTTTACGTCATCCAGCAGCGCCGTGAAGCTTTGGCCGAATGTGGGCGAGGAAGCGCGCAGATCCACGGCCACATCGCAGACGTGCCCCTGGATCACCCGCACCAGCTTGCCCTGGGGGCGCTCAAGCTGATAGTGCAGGCCGCGCAGGACATTTTGACGGGATTTGCTGTGATTGTCTTGTACAAAAACATGAGGGCCGCACTGGGCGTCAAATTCATTCTGCCGGAAGGTTTCCAGAAAAAAGCCGCGTTCATCGCCATGCACGGTGGGAATCATCAGCACGGGGCCGTTGGGCGCCAGGGTTTTGAATTCCATGAGTTCTCCGGTCAGCGCGTTTGCAGCAGGCGCAACAGATACTGTCCGTAACCGGTTTTAGCAAAAAACTGTCCGGCCAGA
>ERZ506979.1489-NODE-1489-length-10168-cov-5.586077_pt1 | contig 10168 bp, 7 predicted proteins | sample MGYA00512887_ERZ506979 | MGnify/ENA metagenome assembly ERZ506979 | reverse complement strand
TGAACCTGATTGGACTCAGCAAAGTCTTTCAGATCCTGAACGAGCTTATCGAACGTTGCGTCGTCGGAAGCCATGATGATCTGCGGGATACGCATCTTGCACTCATCGGTGATAGCCTGTCTTGCCATACCGAGGTCATCGTTCGGATCGATCTCAAGAGAGAGGTTGGCGTTTTCGTCGGTCAGGAACTTCTGGCCGGGGACTGCCGGATGGATGGAATCTTCCGGAGTGAAGACGTGAGCCTGAATGGAGATAACCCAGCTTCTGGATTCTTCCGGCTGTGCATCGTTAACTGCATACTTCGTCAAGTCAACGTTATCGGCGTGAGCCGGCTGAGCCCAGAACCAGCAACCTGCTGCGTTCTTTTCGTCAGAGCTAAGCTCTTCTTCCGGCTTCTTGAGGATCGGGTTGCCGTTTTCGTCCTTGCCTTCCCAGAGGCCGCCCTCAGGACCGTACATCATGTTGATGGAGCCGTCCTTCGTGAGCATCCAAGAATAGAGATCGAAGATACGCTGCGGGTTTTCAGCCTTTGTGGTGATGCAGTTGACGTTGCTACCAGGCGTGCCGTTTTCTTCGCCATATACCCAATCTACGCCTTCAGCCGGCGGGAAGATCGGAGAATCCTTAAGCTCCCAACCGAGGAGATCGTAGGTGTTGCCGTCTTTCTCCTGAAGGAGGGTACGGAAGTGGTTGGTATCGTCCTGAGAGAAGTCATAGTACAGAACCGCTCCACGGCCGTTGGAGAGCTTCTCTACGTACTGATCGTTGCTGTCGGTATAAATGGTTTCCGGGAAGAGGCCTTCTCTAAACCACTGGTTAGCAATCTTCAGAGCGGAGACGTAGTTGTCGTCAAAGACAGCAAGCTTAATGTCGTTATCCGCCTGAGACCAGTATGTATCAACAAGGTTCGGGTTGCCGTAGGAACGATAGATAGCGGAAACGGTGTTGAAGCCGTTATCGTCCTGTCTCGGGAGCCACGGGAAGATGCTCTGGCCGTCGGAGGTCTTAACGCCCTTGTCCTTAGCATCCAGCATGAACTGGTGCAGGTCTTCGAGCGTCTTGAGCTCCGGAGAACCGAGCTGCTCATAAACGTCGTGGTTGACCATCCAGCTCGCGTTACCGCCGGTAGCGCCCTTACGAGCCCAGTTCGGGATACCATAGAGACCGCCGTTAACGGACAGCAGCTTCTGGGAGGATTCGAGGATGTCCTCATCAAAGGAGCAGCCTTCATACCTCAAGGTGTTGATATCGACGAGCTTGCCGAGGCTGATGAGCTTCTGCCAGTTCGCGTTACGGTCCATGATGATAACATCCGGCAGGTCGTCGGAGGAGATCATCAGGTTCAGTCTGGAATCCGCATCAGCTTCCGGGCAGGAATAGTTGACCGTGATGTTGAACTTTTCGTTCATGTACTTTGATGCAGCGTCTTCGCCCCAGGGCTTAACGGAACCCTGATAGCTGTAATATGCATCAAATTCGTAGTGCTCGGTGGTGTCGTCCGGGCCGGAGGAACCGGTTACCTCGGAGCTTGCGTCACCGCCGTCTGTGGATTCCGCTGCGGAAGATTCCGTTTTGGAAGATGTGCTGCTGCCAGCCGTGGAAGAGTTTCCGCCGCCGCCGCAGCCGGCTACTGTCAGAATCATGGATGCTGCCATGACTGCTGCCAGAGCCTTCAAGAGAGAGTTTCTGGACTTCATACTTTGCCTCCTTAAAGAATGCTTCGTCAATACACCTTGCATTGACAATTTATTTTATGATTAGCCCTTAACGGAGCCGATCATAATGCCTTTTACGAAGTAGCGCTGCAGGAACGGGTAAACGATGATGATCGGAATGATCGTAACAAACATCGTAGCCATTGTGATGGAGCGCACGTTGGTCTCCTTGCCCTTCAACATGTTGGCGTCGATGGTGACGCCCATGCCCGCAGAGGCCATCTGTTCTGCGAACTTCGCTTCGTTGACGATTCCGAGAAGGACGTTCTGCATCGGCTTCAGGTAATCCTGTGTAATGTACAGGTTTGCCTGGAACCAGTCGTTCCAATGCTGCACACCGAAGTACAGGGCGATCGTCGCGATGATCGGTGTGGAGAGCGGGAAGTAAATTTTAAAGAAGATGGTTATGTAGTTTGCGCCGTCGATGAGGGCGGATTCTTCAAGCGCTTCCGGCAGAGACTGGAAGTAGCTGCGCATGAGAATCATGTTCCACAGGTTGACGAGTGCCGGGATGATGTACACGAGGAAGTTGTTCTTGAGACCGAGATTGAGGATCAAGAAGTAGGTCGGCATGAGGCCGCCGCCGAAGTACATCGGGATAAGACACAGCATTGCGTAAACTTTTTTGCCTACGAGGTTCGTTCTGGAAATTGCGAACGCCAGCATACCGGTAATGAGCACGCCGCCGACCGTACCGATGACGGTACGTGCGATGGTGATGAAGTACGCCATCCAGATCTTCTGGTTTGTGAAAACCAGCTCGTAGTTTCTCCACGTAAACTTACGCGGATAGATGGTCAAACCACCAAGGGTGGTATCGTTGGAATCGTTCAAGGAAATCGCAAGGGAATTCAGGAACGGGTACAGCGTAAGAACAAGAACCAGAACGATGGTGACGATCATGATGATATCGATCACGTAGTCGCTGGCCACGCGCTTGGCGCGGATTTTGTTTGGATTTTTTGCCATCTCTCTGTTCCCCCCTTAGAAAAGCTGTGCTTCGCCGAATTTACCTGCTACGTAGTTGGAACCAAGGAGCAGTGCGAAGTTAACGATGGACTTAAAGAGACCGGCCGCTGCTGCGAAGGAGAAACGACCCTGGCTGACACCCAAACGATAAATGAAGGTATCGAGCACGTCTGCGTATTCTTTCAACATGGAGTTGCCCATCTGCTTGGTGAGCATCATGATCTGGTCGAAGTTTGCATTCAGGATGCCGCCGACCTGGAAGATAAACATCAGGATGATGGTCGGTTTGATGGACTTAATTGTGATATGCCACATCTTCTGTGCGCGCGTTGCGCCGTCGATATCAGCCGCTTCATACATATCCTGGCTGATGCTCGTGATAGCGGAGATGAAGATAATCGCGTTCCAGCCAAGCTCCTTCCAGATATCCGTGCACAATGTAATGCCCCAGAAGTACTTGCCTTCGGTGAAGAAGCCGATCGGTTCTTTAATGACGCCGATCCACATGAGGAACTCATTGATGGCGCCGCCGTCGGTGGACATGAGGTCAAACATCAACGTTGCACATACAACCCAAGAGATGAAGTGCGGCAGATAGCTGACGGTCTGAACCGTTTTTTTCAGCGGCTGGAAGTTCATTTCGTTCAGCAGCACTGCGAAGAAAATCGGCAGCGGGAAGCCAATGAACATCTTAAGGGCGCTGATGACCAGCGTGTTGCGCATGGCCAGTCCGAAGTACTTATCGGCGAACATGGTCTGGAAGTGTTTGAAGCCTACCCACTGGCTGAAGCCCGGGAAATCACCGAGCTGGAAATCCTGGAAGCTCATGACCACGCCGTACATCGGTACGTAGCTGAACAGGAGGACTAAGAGGATGCCGGGAACTAACAATATCTGCAGATCCCACTGGGCAAGCATTCTGGAAAAGACGTTCTTTTTGCGTAAGACCGTATTTCCACTCGCTTGTGCTTGTTTCAATCTCATCACGCTCCATTTCCACAAAAGATGGAAAATTTTTTACAAAAAGCAGAACTCAAAGCCTGCTTAAAGCCAAAATTTTTTTGAAACCCGACTGCCTTTTGCAGTTTTACGGTTTTCTCGCGAAAGCCCTGAACGATGTTCGGATGGTTTCCAAATTTGTCTAAATCTCCGCAACAACTTCTTCAGGAATTGTTCATATTATACACACGCATTCGTTACAATTCAAGGACAAATTGTGCAAAGCATATTGACAAATTGTGCAAACCGTGTACAATATAGGTACAAAAGGTAAATTTTATGGTGAAGCTGGTGGGCATATGTCACAAAGCACTATCTTAGACACACAAAAATGCGAGCATGAAACCGCATCCATTTTGAACAATTTTACTATCGCCTTCGGAAAGGTGCATTGGGGCTTCCCGGATTTCGAAAACTTGGATGAATTGTTCGAAAATCAGCAGTTTGTTTTGATGCTCTGCGTCAAAGCTTCGTCTGAAAAAAGCAATTTATATTTGAATAATGACATTTTTAATGTAATTACCGGAGGAGTGATTTGTGTGCGCCGCAGCGATAAAATCCTTTGGAATCACTGCTGCTGCGACAACATGCAGATTCTCTGGCTTCCCTTTACAATGAAATGCGTTTCCGACTGTTCCTGCGAAGACGCCGATGTTTTAAATGACTTTTTGTGCGGAAAGCTGAGCCCTGTCGGTTATAATACACAGCTGATCGATTACAGCGACTTTCTCAGAAAGCGCGTTTGCAACTATACCAAGTGCTGCCTGAACCAAGTTCTTTCCGGATTTATACTGGACTGCATTTTTACCCTTAAGCAAAATTACGACGGCCTCACCAACAAGGACAAAATCACCCAATACCTGCTCGACCACGCAACGGAGAAGATCAGCGTGCCGGAACTTGCGAAAAAGCTTTCGATTTCCGAACGCGCACTGTTCTATTATTTTCAAGATAACTTCGGTTCCACCCCGAGCAATTACATTAACCGTATACGCATGAACGCCGCCGCAGAGCACATCCACCGCGGGTTATCCGTGAAAGAAGTGACCGAAATGTACCACTTTTCGGAATCTTCTGCGTTCTGCCGGTTATTTAAGAAGTACTTCGGCATCACGCCGACGGAATACCGGCAGCTAGCAGAGAAATCGCAGCTGAAAATCGTCTCGCGGGACGAGCTGAAGGATTAACCGTATATCTTTCACGCGATCCATAGATAACAAAACACCGCCCGTTCGGAAAAGCTCCGAGCGGACGGTGTTCTTTATCACATATTATATTGTATTCGATCAGTCAATGACCTTGTTGTCGCGATCCGGAACAATCTTTTCAAGGAACTGCTCTACGGTCATGGCGCCGAGGTCGCCCTCTTTGCGCTTACGGATAGAGATGGTGTTGTTTTCGATGTCCTTATCGCCGACAACGACCATGTACGGCACCTTTTCGAGCTGTGCTTCGCGAATCTTGTAGCCAATCTTCTCGCTGCGGTCATCGACCTCGCAGCGGAAGCCCTTGTCCTCAAGCTGTTTCTTGACTTCATAGAGATAGTCGAGGTGGCGGTCTGCGATGGGCAGCAGCTTCACCTGTACCGGGGCAAGCCACAGCGGGAACGCACCCGCGTACTTTTCGATGAGCAACGCGAGGGTACGCTCATAGCAGCCGATGGAGGTACGGTGAATGATGCACGGGGTCTTCTGCTTGCCGTCCTTATCGGTGTAGACCATGCCGAACTGCTCGGCAAGCATCTGGTCAATCTGAATGGTGATAAGCGTATCTTCCTTGCCGTACACGTTCTTAATCTGGATATCGAGCTTCGGGCCGTAGAACGCAGCTTCGCCGATGCCGATCTCATACGGAATCTCGAGGTGGTTGAGGATGCGCTCCATGAGGCCCTGTGCCTCGTTCCACTGCTCTTCCGTACCGATATACTTTGCGCGGTCATTCGGATCCCATTGCGAGAAGCGGTAGGAAACGTCCTCATACAGACCGAGTGTCTTCAGCATGAAGATTGCAAGCTCCAGGCACTTTCTGAACTCGTCTTCCAGCTGCTCCGGTGTGCACATGAGGTGGCCTTCGGAAATGGTGAACTGGCGCACACGGATCAGGCCGTGCATCTCGCCGCTTGCTTCATTACGGAACAGTGTGGAGGTCTCGTTGTAGCGCAGCGGCAGGTCGCGGTAGGAACGCTTGCGGTTTAAATAAGCCTGATACTGGAACGGGCAGGTCATCGGGCGCAGGGCGAAGACTTCCTTGTCCTTCTCCTCGTCGCCGAGCACGAACATGCCATCCTTATAATGATCCCAGTGACCGGAGATCTTGTACAGGTCGCTCTTTGCCATGAACGGGGTCTTTGTCAGCAGCCAGCCGCGGCGCTGCTCCTCGTCCTCGACGAAGCGCTGCAGAAGCTGAACGATGCGTGCGCCCTTCGGCAGCAGGATCGGCAAGCCCTGACCGATAACATCGCTTGTGGTGAAAAGCTCCAGCTCACGGCCGAGCTTGTTGTGGTCGCGCTTCTTGGCTTCCTCCAGCATGGTGAGGTGCTCTTCCAGCAAGCTCTGCTTCGGGAACGCGATGCCGTAGAGACGCTGCAGCATCTTGTTGCTTGCATCGCCGCGCCAGTACGCACCTGTGATGGAGGTGAGCTTTACAGCCTTGACATTGCCGGTGCGCATGAGGTGCGGGCCTGCGCAGAGGTCCGTGAAATCGCCCTGCTTATAGAAGGAGATGTGCTCGCCCTCGGCAGCGTGCTCACGGATGAGCTCCTCTTTATAGTCCTGACCCTTCATGAGCGCCAGTGCTTCCGCTACTGGCAGCTCGAAGCGCTCGATCTCGATGTCTTCCTTGATGATCTTCTTCATCTCGGCTTCGATCTTTGCGAGGTCGTCATTGGTGATGGCCTGCGGCAGCTCCATATCATAATAGAAGCCGTTATCCACAGCCGGGCCGATGGCGAACTTTGTGCCCGGGTACAGGCGGTTTACCGCCTGCGCCATGATGTGGGACGCGGTGTGCCAATATGCCTTTTTGCCCTCTTTATCGTCAAACGTCAAAATCTCTACCTTGCAATCTTCGTTGAGCACGGTGCGCAGGTCGCACACCTCGCCGTTCACTTTTGCGGCACATGCGGACTTATAAAGACCCATGCCGATGCTTTTTGCGACTTCCGCTACGGAAACGCCGCTTTCAAATTCCTTTTCGCTGCCCTTCAGGTCAACCTTGATCATGATTCTCAATCCTTTCCTAATTCTCTGGTAAAATAAAAAGCCCCGGGATCCCTCACCGGGATCTCGGGGCGACACTGCGCGGTTCCACCCGAGTTCCTGCGTGTTAAAACACACTTGTGTTAACACACAGCTCGTTCTTCCGCCTTAACGCGGCGGCAACGTCCGCCTTTTCGGTAAACCGTTCGGCGGCGGCTCAAAGGTGGTATTTCGGTTTCGCTTTCCGCGGTGCTTTCAGCCGGTGGCAACCGCTCTCTTTTGAAAAGACCTGAACCCGAACTTCCTTATCAAAGCCCTTTTCTTGTCCCCATACTATCACCGTTTTTCTGAAATGTCAACACCCAAGAAAAGAGTTTTTCACATAAATTCTTCATTGTCTATTATCGTAGACGGTAAAATGTCTATTTACGCATACAATTTGCGTAGAGGTGATATACTTGCTTTGGGAAAATAATATTGTGGGGCAAACAATACGGTCTGTGCGCAAAGCAAAAGGCATGTCGCAAGAGGTTTTAAGCGGCTTTGCGGGCATCGCGCGCACGCATCTGACGATGATCGAGTGCGGGACAAAGCAGGCGAATTTCTCGACGATATGCAAGATTGCGGAAGCGTTTGATATGCGCCCCAGCGAGCTTGTCCGCAAAATGGAAGAAGCGGAAGAAAAGCGGGATAAATAGACCCGCAGAAAAAATTTTTCTTCTAAAAAGCAAAAAAATCGGCTTATATACTGGGCTCTTGTATAAAACAGAAAGAAACCGTAACTATTTCTTAAATTCTTTGGTTGACATATGCAAGGAAAAGAGATAAAATTGTATATGGAGTGTTTTACACTTTTTAAGTCAGCCGTGTTCCGAGCAGTTTATGCGGCTGTTTTTTGTGTGGAGCCTTCACAGGGAATAACGCACCCTGCATAACCTAATTTAGTAATTGAATATCGAAAACCTTAGCGAAGGAGGTGCCCAATGCCACAAGTACCAATTTGGGTTTGTGTTCTGATCGCAGTGTTGGCAGCCGCCGTGTGCGGTGCTGTCGCTTTCTTTGCGGGTGTGAATCATCGAAAAAGAGAAGCGGAAGCTGCCATCGGTTCGGCAGAAGACGAAGCCAAGCGGATCATCAGCAACGCGATCAAAACGGCTGCCGCAAAGAAAAAGGAAGCCGTGCTCGAGGGCAAGGACGAAATTCATCGTCTGCGCAACGAGTCCGAACGCGAAATGAATGACCGCAGAAAAGAAATTCAGCGTCAGGAGCGCCGCGTTTCCCAGAAGGAAGAATCTTTGGATAAAAAGATGGAAAATCTGGAATCCAAAGAAAACGCGGTCGAAAATAAGATGCGCAAGGCGGAGGAACGCCTGAAAGAGGCAGAATCCGTTAAGAAAAGTCAGATCGACATGTTGGAGAGGATCTCTTCCTTTACCGTGGACCAGGCAAAAGAGTATTTGCTCAAGTTACTTGAGGATGATCTTGTGCATGAAAAGGCCATTAAAGTAATGGAGTATGAACAGCAGACGAAGGAAGAATGCGACAAGCTGGCAAGAGAGATCATTTCGGTCGCCATTCAGCGCTGCGCGGCGGATCACGTATCCGAAGCCGCCATCAGCGTCGTTCCGCTGCCCAACGATGAAATGAAGGGCAGAATCATCGGCCGCGAAGGCCGTAACATCCGCGCCATTGAACAGCTTACCGGCGTGGATCTCATCATCGATGACACACCTGAAGCCATTACGCTTTCGAGCTTTGAGCCCGTAAGACGTGAAGTGGCAAGAATCGCCCTTGAAAAGCTGATCTCGGATGGCAGAATCCACCCGACCAGAATTGAGGAGACGATTGAGAAAGCCCGCCGCGAAGTGGATGCGACCATTAAAGCCGAGGGCGAACGCGCCGTGCTTGCTGCCGGCGTAAACGGCATTCACCATGAGCTTGTTAAGCTGCTTGGTCGGCTGCGTTACCGCACCAGCTATGGACAGAATGTCCTCAACCACTCTCTGGAAGTTTCTTACCTTGCCGGTATGATGGCTTCCGAACTGGGCCTTGACCCCACCATTGCAAGAAGAGCAGGTTTGCTGCATGATATCGGCAAAGCGCTCGACCACGAGATTGAAGGCTCCCATGTGGAGATCGGCGTGGATGTTGCAAGAAAGTACAAGGAAAGCGAAGCCGTTATCCACGCGATTGCCGCACACCACGGCGACATTGAAGCGAAAACGGTCATTGCCTGCCTGGTGCAGGCAGCCGATGCCATCTCGGCAGCACGCCCCGGCGCGCGCCGCGAGAACATCGAAAACTATATCAAACGTCTCGAAAAGCTCGAGGCCGTGGCTGCATCGTTTGACGGTGTGGATCGCTGCTACGCCATTCAGGCCGGCCGCGAGATCCGCGTCATGGTAAAGCCCGAAGTGATCAACGATGAGAAAATGACGCTGCTCGCCCGCGACATCTGCAAGAAGATTGAGGAAGACCTCGAATATCCGGGTCAGATTAAGGTCAACATGATCCGTGAAAGCAGAGCGGTCGATTTCGCGAAATAACATAGTTCGTCACAACGCTCAACCGAATCACAAGCAAAGCCCTCCGGGAGGAATGGTCGGGGGTCATAAGAAAGCAAAATTAGTTTTCGCAGGAACGGCATGGCTTCGGTCATGCCGTTTCCTGCTTCATCAGCTCGTCCACGGGGATAAATCCCACAAGGTCATAGGAAATGCGAATATTCTGCCGCCGTTTGCCGCTGCTCTTGTCCGGTGCTTCAATGTAGATCGCCTTCACAAGCTCCCGCAGAGCGTAAGGGGTCAGCTCCTGCAAATCCGCGTACTTGTGTACCCGCTGGATAAACTGCTCCAAGTTTTCAATCTGTCGTTCCTGTACTTCAATGTCCTGCTGCAAGGTCTGGATTTCTGCCTTGAGCTGCGCCTGTTCGTCCTCGTAAGACTGGCTCATCATGGAAAACCGCTCGTCCGTGATTTTCCCGGCCACATTGTCCTCATAGATTCGGATGAACAGCCGGTCAAGCTCGCCCATGCGCCGCTGCGCCTGTTCCAAACGCTTGATGCTGGCGCAGATTTTTTCCTCGCTGGCCAGCCGGAGCCGGTGTTCCATCGCAGCCCGGAAATGCTTCTCATACCGCGTCACATAGAAGATGACCGCTTTCATGTGCATCCAGACCAAATCTTCCAGAACAACCGCCCGGATGAAGTGCGCCGAACAGCTTCCCGTATTGCTGCGGTAGTTGGCGCAGACAAAGTGATCCTGCCGCTTCTCAAAGTAGTTGGTGGT
>ERZ506979.1488-NODE-1488-length-10176-cov-3.540065_pt1 | contig 10176 bp, 5 predicted proteins | sample MGYA00512887_ERZ506979 | MGnify/ENA metagenome assembly ERZ506979 | reverse complement strand
GGATGAATATCAGGATACAAATTACATACAGGAATTACTTGTGTTTTTGATTGCCGGAAAAAATAGAAATATATGTGTTGTGGGAGACGATGACCAAGGTTTGTATCGTTTTCGAGGAGCAACAATAAGAAATATATTGGAATTTCCAGGCCATTTTGCAGAAGGAGAATGTAAGCAGGTTAAACTTGTTACAAATTATCGTTCAGAGAGACAAATTATTGATTTTTACAATAAATGGATGAGCACAACAGATGGTAGGGCATATGATTTTATGTGGAAGAATTTTAGGTTTGAGAAGAAGATTGTTCCGCCGGAAGGGAAAAAGGATGCTAAAGTAGGTGTTATTAAATGTTCAGGAAAAGATTTGTTAGATGATTGGTATGAACAAGTGTATTCATTTATTACACAATTAAAAAGTAGTGGTGTACTAACTGATTACAATCAGATTGCAGTTCTTTGCAAGTCTGTAAAAGGGGATAAAATCATAGGTATGGTTGAATATCTTGAGGAACATGGTATTAAAGTTTATTCACCTCGTTCGGAAATGTTCTTTGAAAGAAAAGAGATAAAACAGGTAATAGGGTGTATGCTCTTATGTTTCCCAGAGTATGTTCGTAAGTTACAACAAAGAGATTTTTCGTATGATTTTGAAAATCTCTATAAATATTACGATACTCAATGTATAGCTGCTGCAAGAGAGCTTATTTTACAGTATAGAGATACATTGGGTAAATGGATTGCAGAGAAGATGCATAAACACGCTAATCTAAGAAAGGATAATGCAGATTACGCATTTACAGGATTACTGTATCAGCTATTACAGTTTGAACCATTTAGTACATACTTAGGGATAGATATGAAATCAGGGGTGATAGATGAAAGACCTGCAAGAAACTTATCAATTTTATCTTCAATTTTGGGAAAGTACGAATATCTACATAGGATAGATGTCTTCACGGAAAAAAATATTATAGAGTCAGTAGAACGTTTTTTTAATATGTATTTTCGCTTTCTATTTGATGGAGGAATTACAGAGTATGAAGATGATTCGGAGTATGCTCCGAGTGGGTGCGTTTCATTTATGACTATACATCAGTCAAAAGGAATGGAGTTTCCGATAGTGATTGTTGATTCATTAAATGGAACACCGAGAAGTAGTGGAAATCATTTGCTAGAAGAAATAGAAAATAAATATTTCCATAGAAAAGTTTTTGAGACGAGGAAAGATATAAAATTTTTTGATTTTTGGCGATTATATTATACGGCATTTTCAAGAGCACAAAATTTATTGGTACTCTCTTGTTGTGAAAAGAAAGGTCATGGAGCCACACCAAGCAAATATTTTGAAGAGTGCTATGAGAAGCTACCTGCTTATGAAGATGTAAATCTTTCAGAAATAAAGTTAGAAAAGGTAAAGCCTGTAAATATAAAGGATACATATTCTTTTACTTCGCACATTGCTCTGTATGAGAATTGTGCACTACAGTATAAATTTTTCAAAGAACTTGGATTTACGCAGGTAAGAGTAGGTGCAACACTCTTTGGAACATTAGTGCATGAGACAATAGAAGACATTCATCGTGCAGCTATGCGTCATGAAGAACAGACAATAGTGCCGGAAACAATACGAGAGTGGTTTGATACAAATTATATGACATTATCGAAGTGTGAGCATTCTTATTTAGGACAACCGCAGATAGAAGCTGCGTATAAACAGGTTTTGGGGTATGTTGAGAGAAATCAGAGTGACTGGAGTCGAATTCAAGATGCAGAGGTGGAAGTAAGTTTAGTAAAGCCTGATTATATATTGCTTGGAAAGGTTGACCTTATCAGGGGCGAAGGTGATACAGTAGAGATTGTTGACTTTAAATCCGAGAAGAAACCAGATGTTTTAATTGAAACAGCGGAGATGAATCGTTATAGGAGACAGCTTGAAGTGTATGCTCATCTTATTGAGGAAAAGACAGGTAAAAAGGTAAGTAAAATGCATTTGTATTATACAGGTGAGGATAATGGTGTACCTACAGTAACATTTAATAAGTCAACGGAAATGATTGATAAAACAATAAAAGAATTTGATGCAGTGGTTGAAAAAATACAACATAAAGATTTTAGTGGCAGAGCTAAAGATAAAAATCTTTGTACCAACTGTGATATGAGACATTACTGTAGAAGAAAAGGAGATTGCTAATGGACGAACAACTTACATTTGAATTTGAACAGAGAAAAACAATAAAAGGATATCCTGAACTACATTGGACAGGAAAGAGACCTTATACATCAACACAATATTATCCAGCTCAGTTAAAAGAATCTTTTGGAAAAACTAAAGACGGATGGATGAATAAGATTTTCTGGGGAGATAATCTTCAGGTTATGAGTCATATGCTTAGAGAGTATAGAGGAAAAATTGACCTTATATATATTGATCCTCCATTTGATAGTAAAGCGGACTATAAAAAAACTATTTCTGTAAAAGGGAAAAAAGTAAAAAATGATAGTTCTTCATTTGAAGAAAAACAATATTCCGATATATGGACGAATGATGAGTATTTACAGTTTATGTTCGAGAGAATTACTCTGATAAAAGAATTGATGAGCGAAAAAGGTAACATTTTTATTCATTGTGATTGGCATAAATCAAGTTATATTAGAATAATATGTGACGAGATTTTCGGTCCTGATAACTTGGTAAATGAAATTATTTGGAAAAGAAAAGGAGGTTCTTCTAATCCATCAAAACAGATGGACGTTGCAACGGATACTATTTTATGGTATAGAAAGACAATACTTGCAACGTTTAATTCACAATTTTCAAAGGATTCCCCAGAAACAAAACAGTATATAGAAGAAAGATTTAATAATGTTGATGAAAAAGGAAGACAGTTTATGAAATCACCTATAGTCAGTCCGAATTATCGAGAAAATCTAATCTACGAATATAAAGGATATACACCGCCAACAAATGGTTGGTCTATTTCACGTGAGTTGATGGAAAAATGGGATGCAGAAGGCAAATTATATTTTCCAGAGAAAGGAAGCAGAATATATCGCAAAATATATTTAGATGAATATCCAGGTCAACCCATTAGCAATATTTGGACAGATATTTATGTAATTAATCCTATGGCATTAGAGCGTTTGGATTATCCTACACAAAAACCAGAAGCTCTTTTGGAAAGAATTATTCTATTAGGTTCGAATGAAGATGATTTAGTTTTTGATTGCTTTATGGGGTCAGGTACGACGCAAGCGGTGGCAATGAAGTTAGGCCGTCGGTTTATTGGTGCAGATATTAATCTTGGAGCAATACAAACTACAACAAAGAGATTGATAACTGCATCCAAGGACCTGGATGATACAAAATATACTGGATTTGAAGTTTATAATGTAAATAATTATGATTTCTTTAGAAATCCAGTAGAAGCAAAATCTTTATTAATTGATGCATTAGGTATTCAAAAATTTGATTCTTCAACAGTATATGATGGAGAGTTAGATGGTTGGATGGTTAAAATCATGCCTACAAATCGTATTGCAACAAAGGCTGATTTAGAAGAACTCAAGGCTAATTTACCATATCATACATTTGAAAAGCGAAAGGAAGAAAATCCGAATGGCGTGGTAGAAAAAATTAAGATTATTTGCATGGGACATGAAGCTGATTTGAAGGCAGCATTGGAACAGGAACTTTCTTCGTATAATTTGGAAATAGAGATAGTTGATATCCTTAGGGATAAGAAAGATTTACAATTTAAGAGAGAAGCAGATGCCAATGTTGTTAAAGAAAACGATCAGATTATAATAAAAGAATTTTATCCGATGAACCTTTTACAGAAATTAAGTATGCAGAAAGAATCAGTTGAAGATTGGAGGCAGTTGGTAGAATCTATCTATATTGACTGGAATTATGATGGACAGACAATGAGGCCGACAATTTGTGATATTCCTGCAAAAGATGAGTTGGTATCTGGTATATATAAAATTCCAGCTTCAGCAGGTAAAATTAAAATAAAGATAACAGATTTGTTATCTGAGTCACTTGAGCTGGAGGTATAGATATGGCAAAAGAAGTTGGAATGGAATTTGCCTTTTTTGAGTTCCTTCGTTCATTCTATGTAGATAATAGAGGAATTATAAGAAATAGGTATCGTGAAATAACTAAGAAATATCTGGATTACAATGACAAGGAAAAGAACCCAGACGCATTTTTACGAACCCCACAGTTTGAAGCCTTAGAAATGTATGTGTTTGTAAAAGAATTTATGAATAATCAGCAGATGTATCAGATGTTTGATGACTGGTCAAAGAGACATGGTGTGTTTGCAGATAGACGATTCTATGATGAAGCTGGGCAGATGACATTATATGATGTTTATTCTCCAAAGCAGTATCATGATTATTTTTTGCAGATAAAGAAATATGCGGAAGATTATCCAAATTATATTTTTGCATTAACTATGGGACTAGGTAAGACAATTCTCATGGCTACATGTATTTTTTATGAGTTTCTTCTTGCATCAAAATGGCCTCGTGATGATAGGTATTGTCATAATGCATTGGTTTTTGCGCCGGACAAAACAGTATTACAATCGTTAAAAGAAATAGTAATTTTTGATAAGAGTAAGGTTGTACCTCCGGAATATATTGGTGTATTAGATGCAAATATTAAGGTGCATTTTCTTGAAGATAGTGGAACCACATTAAATACATTAGATGGTTCCAAGTATAATATAATTATTTCTAACACACAGAAAATCATATTAAAGGCTCAGCATAAAGAAAAAAGTTCTGTAGATAAGTTGTTTAGTGATCAGATACCAGGACAATCCGTTTTGGATGATGTTCTTGGAATATTACAGGAAATCAGTAACAACGATGATTTGATGTCAAATCAACGTTTTGAGAAACTTACCAGGCTTTCACAAATGGGTATTTATGTAGATGAAGCACATCATATGTTTGGAGCAGACTTGGAGAAGGCTTTGCACGAAAATGGTAAGGGCACTAGCCTGCGTAATACTATAAATGAATTGTCTAAGGAATTATCTAAGCATGGAAGTAAAGTGATTGCTTGTTATAATTTTACAGGAACACCATACGTCAATAATAAGATTCTTCCGGAAGTTATATATGCTTATGGATTGCAGGCGGCAATTAGAAATAATTTCTTAAAAGATACTAGTGTTATTGGTTATAGTAACGTAAAAAGCAAAGAATTCCTTAAAGCTATTATTGCCGATTTCTGGGCAAAGTATGGTGGAAAAGAATATGAGGGATTAGCACCTAAAATGGCTATTTTTGGTGCAGAGATAGCAGAAGTTCGTGATGAAATCAGACCAGTTGTTGAAGAAGTACTATCTGAATTGGGAATACCTCTTGATAAAATTTTAGTTAATGTTGGAGACGAAAAGATTACTAAATCTGAAGACATAAGAGATTTTAACAATCTTGATATAGCTGGAACAGCAGGCAGTAAGAAGCAGTTTATATTGCTTGTTAATAAAGGTAGAGAGGGGTGGAACTGTAGATCATTATTTAGCGTGGCTCTTTTTAGAAGTCCAAAGTCAAAAGTTTTTGTGCTTCAAGCAACAATGAGATGCTTGAGAAAAATTACAGATGAACAACTAACGGCCACAGTGTACTTGTCAAAAGAGAATATGGATATATTGGATGATGAGCTTAAAAAGAATTTTAGAACTAGCATAGAGGAACTTGTAGTTAAGAAGGATAAAAAACGTAAGAAAGTTGCTGTACGTGTGAAAGAACCACCTAGAACATTGCGCATGAACAGATTGCATTATAAATATTCTTTGGAAACTAAGCATTATGATAGTAGATTATCGTTTGGTTTGAAAGAAATAGAAACAGAAAATTATGATGCAACAATGTATGTTAAAGAAGGACTTACAACTTCGTCTGTTGTGCGTGAAAGCAATATTAACTATATGGTTAGTAAATTAGCGTATACTGAGATAACGTTGGTGGCAGAAGTAGCAAAATATTTTCCTGATATCAGATGCACAGAAGTTGCTAGGATACTGAGGGAATCAGAAGAAGGTATTGATAAAATATTAGTAGCTGTCAATGAACATAATGATATTATTTATGATAAAATTGTGCCAACCATATTTGAGGCATTATACCGGGTTAACAAAGAGATTGTAAAAGAAAATGTTGATGTTAAATTACTTAAGAAGCCTAAAGAAGGTGGATATTATGAGTTTAGTGGAAATGAGGATTTGATTATAATGCAGAATTCAGAGGATTCTGTTGTTGTGAAAAATAAAGACAAGAGTTTTCACGCAGATACTTATGTTTTTGATTCGAAGCCTGAGTTACAATTATTTTTACAGTTGCTTGCAAATGAGCACGTAAAAAAAGCTTATTTCACTGGAATGTTTACTGCTGACCAGACAGATTTTTATGTTCCATATATTGATCCGGAATCTAATAGATTAAGGAAGTATTATCCAGATTTCTTAGTAAAAATGGACGATGGAAGTTATTTGATTTTGGAAGTAAAAGGTGACAATATGATAGATGATCCAGTAGTGAAGGCGAAAGGAGCAGCGGCAGAGGAGGTTGCAGTAGAGAGTTCTATGAAATACGAAATGCTTAAAGGAACAGACATTATGGAAGGAAAAGCAAAGTTTTAGCTTAAACGGGTCTCATTCAACCTGAATGGCGGATAGTAATTAAAGATGATATTAATATGGGAAAATCAGGGATAATAAAAGATTTTGTTTTGCCACAAGAAATATATATTGGATGTAGACAGCAGGAAACAGTCGCTGAGAATAACAATAATCGTATGTTACATAATAAAAAAGAGAATGAGATGTATGCTGATCTAGATGAGATACTTCAATGGGCGGAGAATAACTATATTGATGTATATATGCCAATAATAAGTAGAAAAGAATATAAAATGATGGATAGAGCGTTACGATTGATTTAGCAAGTTTTAGCAGAGGTGGCTATATGTCAGATTTTGAAGAAAAATATGATTATCAGGAAATTATGGTAGAAGATATTTCGCAGATATATCAAATTGCAAATGATTATAATTCGTTCTATGATTTACCAAGATCAGGTAGAGGTGACCCAGGTGATGAACGAACTTACTTACAGGCATTTTATAGAGGACAAAGCGATTCTTCTTGGAAAATCACTCCAAGTATATGCAGAGATACATCTGTGGATGAGAGTATATCGGAATCTGGAGATTTACTATTTGAAGTAATGGCATATAATCAGCATTATATACATGCTACAAGATTAATTGACTTTACAATGGATATAAATGTAGCATTGTTTTTTGCTTGTTGTGAAAATATTGAAAAAGATGCGGCTATATTTATATGGTCATATTCTCCGTATGATCCTAAATGGACAAGAATAAAGATACAGTGTGAACTTGTTAATGTTAAAAAGCAACGTATAAGTGTAAGTGAATATGCAGAGATACTTTTGCAGAAATATCCGGAATTGAAAGACAATTATACTTATAAAAAGGATTTCTATACTGATTTAGTTTCTTATTTGGACCACGGCTTTATGATTATGCAACCACGTAATCCGTATTTGGAAAATATGAGAATACAAAGACAAAAAGGGTGTTTATATGTTTGTGGTGTGAAATTTGAAACTCCGATTGATAAAATGAGAACAAGTGTTAATGCGGGGAATAATATATTGTGCCCGCATGAGCCGGAAGCTCCTAAAGAATTGGACGGAGGTAATTTTTTGGTAAAGGTGGTCATTCCTGCAAGATTAAAAAATGTGATAATGAAACAATTGGAAGAAAAGGGAATTACAAAAGAAGCTTTGTTACCCATGTGATGTAAATAGGCACTTGTTTAATGTAGAAGGATGGTGAGAACTATGGATATAAAGCAGCTAATCGGCGAAACCACCGATTACGATAAAAAGGTTGCACTTGAGACAAAGAAACCCAAAAGCTGGTGCAAGAGTATAAGTGCATTTGCAAATTGCTATGGTGGTAAGCTGGTATTTGGTGTGGCAAATGATGATGCGTTGGTTGGTCTTTCGGATGCTGAAGGAGATGCAGAAAAAATTAGTGAGATAATTAAAACACACCTTAATCCGATACCAGAGTTTAAGCTTTCATTTGAAAAAGATAATGACAAGACATTCGTTATTGTAGAAGTTATGAAAGGGCAGCAGACTCCATACTATTATGAGGGTGATGGGCAACTTATTGCATTTATGCGTATAGGAAATGAAAGTGTTCCGGCGACACCTTCGCAGTTAAGAGAGTTGGTGCTTCGCGGAAGTGGTGAAAGTTATGATAGTCTGAAGTCAAGATATGATTTTAACAATATGTCCTTTACAAAATTAAAATCAGTATATAAACAGAGAACGGGGAATACATTTGAAGATACAGATTATGAATCTTTTGGGCTGATTGATGAAAAAGGAAATCTAACGAATGCTGGAGCACTTTTGGCAGATGAGTCACCGGTACGTCATTCCAGATTGTTTTGTACAAGATGGAATGGACTTACTAAAGCATCAGGAATAGTGGATGCACTTGATGATAAGGAATATACTGGCAGTCTTGTCACATTGTTGCAGGCAGGAACTGATTTTGTGAGAAATAATTCCAAGAAAGCATGGCGTAAGGTTGGTGACGGCAGAATTGAAATGCCTGATTATCCGGATAGAGCAGTGCTTGAAGGTGTAGTAAATGCATTGATTCATAGAAATTATCTGGAGATAGGTAGTGAAGTCCATATAGATATGTTCGATGATAGAATTGAAATATATTCACCCGGTGGAATGGTAAGTGGAATATCTCTTGAGGGGAAAAATCTATTGAAAATTCCGTCAAAGCGAAGAAATCCGATATTAGCTGATATATTCAGCCGTTTAAAATATATGGAGCGTAGAGGTAGTGGATTTAAGAAGATATTGGCAGATTATGAGGGACAAGTAGAATTTGATGAGACCAAGATGCCAGTCTTTGATGCAGATAATGATGATTTTACATTGACTTTGTATAATCTGAATTATGGCACTAATTATGCAACACAGGTGAATGAAAATGTCATAGAAAATGTCATAGAAAATGTCATAGAAATTTCGGAAGAAAAAATGAAGCAGTTAATGCCAGAGTATTCTAAGAAGAAGCTTACTAAAGCATGTGAGATCCTAAAAATGATTTCCAAAAATCCGAATATTTCTATTGATGAATTAAGAATAGCCTTAGATGTCACAGATAGAACAATTGCTAGATATATATCAGAATTAAAGGATAAAGGTATCATAGAACGAAAAGGTCCAGATAATGGTGGTAAATGGAAAATTAAGTAAGTGAATGACAGTAAATATGGCACTCAATGTGACACCCAAACTTTTACTCAAGAATATTCCGAAGTTAGTCTCAACGAAGTCTCACTAGATTTGAGACTGAGGAGGTTCAAAATCATGGACATAAGCAAAAGAAATTGGAAATTATTTCGAGAAAGATTATCAGGCAGGTTTATTAGGAAATAGATAAAATGTATGAGAAGAATGCACTAAATAATTTTAAAGATGTATTGGGAAAATATTGCGCAATTAATCAGTTTGTTGAATTGTCAAAAAGGTGTTTTTTGGTTGAACATCAAAACGAGATACAGAAAAGGGATACATTTGTGAAGTTAGCAACAGAATATGCAGTAACTCTGACAAATTATGATGCAGATTCGATGGTTTGCGAAATATGCAGAAGTTATATTGTTAATGTTCATTTGTGTTTTGAAACATTTTTGAAAGATGTATGCCGGCAGATAAATAAATACGGAAAGAATGAATATAAACCGAGAATTCAAGAAGAGTCATATTTATCATGTGCAGTCAGAAATATTTGTGGTAATAACTTATCTGATGATATGAAACCTTTGTATGAGTTATGTGAATACTATCGACTGATAAGAAATACTTCGGTTCATGATTTATGTGAGGTTGATTCTCATGAAAAAGAATATCGTAAATTACAAAAGTATAATTTTAAGACCGAGGCTAAATTTTCAAAGCTAGTAGCACCAAATAAATATGAAGAAATATCATTCGATGATTTTGTTATGTTTTCTAGATCTTGTGTTGAATTGGCAACATACATTTTTGAGAAAATGGCTTATAGATCGGAAGAGCGTCGTGTAGGGAAAG
>ERZ506979.1477-NODE-1477-length-10231-cov-8.484277_pt1 | contig 10231 bp, 6 predicted proteins | sample MGYA00512887_ERZ506979 | MGnify/ENA metagenome assembly ERZ506979 | reverse complement strand
CCCCTGGCGCCCTGGGTTTGTTTGGCGGCGGCGGGGCCAAGGGCCCCGCCGCCGCCAAACGCCGCCGCCCCCCCGAGGCCGCTGGGGTTTCTTACCGGCGCTGGACTGTTCCACCCAAAACGCCCCGGCCTTATATCCCTCCCGTACAGCCGCATAAAAAAGCCCCGGGGAAATCCCCGGGGCCCAGGAAAGGCAACCCTTTTCAACGGAACACGTCACCAAGGGCGCAGCCTTTACTTGGCGTAAGCCAAATTGCTGCCCAAGGTGTAGTAAACGCCGCCGTTCCAGTAGATCTTGGCCCAGCCGTTGGACATGCTCAACAGGGTGGCCCGGGTGCCGGCGGATAGGGTCCGCACGTAATAGGACCAGCTGGTGTTGTTGCTGGAATACAACGGCGCGTCGATCTGCATATAGACCTGGTTGCTACCAAAGATCACGTCGTTGCTGCCCCAGTTCCAGTTGGGGGGGCAGACAGAGCCGTAATAGCTGCTGGTCAGGTAGCTGGTGTACACATAAGCGTAACCGCTGCCCCAGATGATCTTGGTCCAATTGCCGCTGGTGCCCACACAGGACAGGGGCTGGCCCTGGCCCACGGTACCCAGGACGCTATAGCTGGTGCTGGGGCCGGAGCGGACGTTCAGCAAGGTGGTAGTATAGCGGGTATAGGTGCTGGTGGAGCTGCTGCTGCCGCCGCCGATATACCCGGTCTGCAAATACTTGCTGAATACATAGGCGCTGCCATTGCCCCAAACGACCTTGGTCCAATTGCCGCTGGTGCCGATGCGGGTGACCTTATCGCCCCGGTCCAGGCCGCCCACGATGCTATAGCTGGTGCTGGGGCCGGAACGGACGTTGACGCCGGTGGTGGCGTACATGGTCACCGAATCGCCAGGGATCACCACGGTGCCGTCCACGCTGGTCAGATACTTGGAGGAGACCCAAGCGTCCGCCCCATTGGAGGTGGAAACTTTGAACCACTTGCCGCTCTGGCCAATGCGGGTGACGATGTCGCCCTTTTCCAGCACGGCGATGACCCGGTAGTTGGTGCCTGGGCCGGAGCGCACGTTCAGGGCGCCGGTGTTGACCTTATAGCGGTCGCCGCTGGGGGTCACAATCACGCAACCGCCGCTGGGATAGGATGCGCTTAAATAGGCGCTGCTCACGTAGCCCAGCCGGTTACCGGGCAGCTGGATCTGGGTCCAACCGTTGCTCACGGTGCCGGTAATGGTTACCTTTTCGCCCCGGCTCAGATAGCCCAGCACAGTATAGCTGGTGCCCGGGCCGGAACGGACGTTGACTGCGTCTGTGGCATAGGCGGTGCCGGAGCTTGGGCGGAAGGTGGCGTCTGCCAGGGCGATCCCCGCCACCCCTAGGCCCATGGCCAGGGCAAGAACCAATGCCAGGATCCGATAGGTTTTCTTGTTCACGGTATATCCCTCCCTTTGTGTGAACCTTGCTTTGAGGGCAAGCCCCCGTCTACACGTTCTATTGTATCCTGTTTTCCTAAAAAAATTGTGTATAAGGTTTTAATAATCCGTTAATTATGGCAGAAATTTGGCAGGTCTATTTTTATTGTACCCCTTGGCCTCCCAGCCTGCAAGCAAATACAAAAAATCCCTTAAGATTCGCTGCGGTTTTTGCGTTGCGTTTCTTGGCAGGCCGTTGCGCAAGGGGTTGCCCTGGGGAAAAGGGCGGGACATATCCTGAAAAAAGTCGGTTTTTTATAGCCCGGGGGTTGCGATGCAACAGCATAAATGTTATAATACAACAAAATATCATTGTTAAACATCAAACTTGTATTTTGATCTGGGAGGTACGCCATGGCAACTGCGGTCATTATGCCCCGGCAAGGGCAATCGGTAGAGAGCTGTATCATCGGGGAATGGTTTAAAAAAGTCGGGGACCCGGTACAGGAAGGGGATATCCTATTTTCCTATGAAACGGACAAATCCTCCTTTGAAGAGCCCGCCAAGCAGGCGGGTACCCTGCTGGCCATTTTCTATGGGGCGGATGACGATGTGCCCTGCCTGACCACCGTGGGGGTGATCGGGGAGCCCGGGGAGAGCTATGCGGAGTTTGCGCCGGACCAGGCGGCGGGCACAGCGGAGGCTCCAGGGATGGAAGCCCCGGCTGCAAAAGCCCCGGCTGCTGCAGCAGTGGCGGCCCCGGCGGTCCAGGCGGAAGGGTCGGCACTGCGGGGGGTATCCCCCCGGGCCCGGAACGCGGCGGAGCGGCTCCATGTGGACCCGGCCCAGGCCCAGCCCACCGGCCCCAACGGCCGGGTGATCGAGCGGGATATCAAGGCCCTGGCCCAGGCCAGCCGCACGGGCACCGGCCTAGGGGGCCGGGTCACGGTGGCGGATCAGGCGGCGGCGCCGGCGGCCCAGGCTGCGCCGGCGGCGCAGGGGGCGGATACGGAATACCAGGACGTGAAGCTGCCCAACATCCGCAAGGTCATCGCCAAGAGCATGTTCCAGAGCCTGAGCACCATGGCCCAGCTCACCCATACCACCTCCTTTGACGCCACCTGCATCATGAACTTCCGCAAGGGCCTCAAGGCGGCCCCGGAGCAATTGCAGGTGCCCAATATCACCCTCAACGACATCATCCTCTTCGCCGCGTCCCGGGTGCTGCCCAAGCATCCGGACTTGAACGCCCATTTCCTGGAGGATAAGATGCGGTATTTCCGGCATGTGAACCTGGGCATCGCCGTGGATACCCCCCGGGGCCTCATGGTACCCACCCTGATGCGGGCGGAGGAAAAGAGCCTCAAGGAGATCGCCGCCGAGGCCAAGGCGTTGGCTGCGGCCTGCCAGGACGGCTCCATCAACCCGGATCTTTTGCAGGGGGCATCCTTCACGGTGAGCAACCTGGGCACCCTGGGGATCGAGCACTTTACGCCGGTGATCAATCCCCCCCAGACCGGCATTTTGGGGGTGGACTGCATCGTGGAGCGGGTGCGCACGGTGGATGGCCAGATCGCCGTCTATCCCGCCATGGGCCTGTCCCTCACCTATGACCACCGGGCCCTGGATGGGGCGCCGGCTTCCCGGTTCCTACAGGATATGCGGGCGGCCCTGGAAAACTTCCAGGCCCTCTTGATCGGATAAGGAGGAATGGAACATGGTATATGATCTGATCGTGCTGGGCGGCGGCCCGGCGGGCTATCTGGCGGCGGAGCGGGCCGGCCACGGCGGCATGAAGGTATTGTGCCTGGAGGGCCGTTCCTTTGGGGGCGTGTGCCTGAACGAGGGCTGCGTGCCCACCAAGACCCTGCTGTATAGCGCCAAGCTCTACGACGGTGTGAAGCATGGGGAAAAATACGGGGTCACCGCCAGCGGCCTTGCCATCGACCATAGCAAGGTGGTCCAGCGCAAGGACAAGGTGGTGCGCACCCTGGTGGCCGGGGTCCAGGCGGCCCTGAAGGCCAACCATGTGGAGACGAAGCGGGCCTTTGGCAAGATCGCCGGCCGTACCCCGGAGGGCTACGCCGTGGAGGCGGCGGGGGAAACCTATGTGGGCAAGCGGCTGCTCATCGCCACCGGCTCCAACCCGGCGGTCCCCCCCATCCCCGGCCTGAAGGAAGGGCTGGAGCGGGGCTTTGTGATGACCAACCGGGAGATCCTGGATCTGCGGGAAGCCCCCGGCCGCCTGGCGGTGATCGGCGGCGGGGTCATCGGCCTGGAGATGGCGGCCTACTTCAACTCCATCGGCACAGAGGTGACCATCATCGAGATGCTGGACCACATCGCCGGGGAAAACGACAAGGACCTGGTGGCCCTGCTGCAAAAGCACTATGAGAAAAAGGGCATCCGCTTCCTCCTTTCCGCCAAGGTCACCAAGGTGGAAGGGACCGCCGTCCACTATGAAAAGGACGGCCAAGCCCAGGCGGTGGAAGCGGATAAGGTGCTCCTGTCCATCGGCCGGCGGGCCAATACGGCAAACATCGGCCTGGAGACCATCGGGGTGCTCACCGAGCGGGGGGCCATCGTCACCGATCGCCATATGCGCACCAACCAGCCGGAGGTATATGCCGCCGGGGACGTGAACGGCCGCTCCATGCTGGCCCATACCGCCTACCGGGAAGCGGAGGTGGCGGTGAACAATATGCTGGGCAAGCGGGACGTGATGCGCTACAACGCCATCCCCGGGGTGCTGTATACCAACCCGGAGCTGGCCGCCGTGGGGGAGACGGAGTACACCGCCAAGCAAAAGGGCTTGGACGTGCAGGTGGTGAAGCTGCCCCTCCAGTATTCCGGCCGGTATGTGGCGGAAAACGAAGGCGGCAACGGCATCTTCAAGCTGGTGGTGGACCAAAAGCAGCGCACCGTGCTGGGGGCCCAGGCCCTTTGCAACTATGCCAGCGAATTCATCGTGGCGGTGGGCGCCTTCATCGAGCTGGGGCTCACCCTGGAGGAGATCAAAGAGGTGGTATTCCCCCATCCCACGGTTTGCGAGATCATCCGGGAGGCCGTTTTCCAGGCCTAAGGAACCCTGAACCATCATTTTTATATAAAGGAGAATAGCCATGACCAAATCCCTGTTTGTGGACCCAAAGGCAGCGCGGGGCGCGGCGCAACCCATCCGGTTCCCGGAGATCCCTGTCAACGTATATCAAAAGACCGTCAAGGACGAGCTTGGCAACTTCACCACGGAGGACTTTTTGCATATCTATCGGGATATGTGCTATATCCGGGAATTTGAGACCATGCTCAACCTGATCAAGACCACCAGCGAATACCAGGGGGTCTCCTATACCCATCCCGGCCCCGCCCACCTGGGCATCGGCCAGGAGGCGGCCTATGTGGGGGAAGCCTATCACCTGACCCCGGCGGATTACACCTTCGGCTCCCACCGGAGCCACGGGGAGATCCTGGCCAAGGGCCTGCGCTCCATTGAAGTGATGGAGGAGGGCGCCCTCCAAAAGGTCATGGAGGAATTCTTCGGGGGCAAGACCTACAACGTGATCAAGGATGACGCCAAATCCATCCGGGAGCAGGGCATCGACTTCCTGCTTTATGGCATGATGTGCGAGACCTTTGCCCGGGAAAACGGCTTCAATAAGGGCCTGGGCGGCTCCATGCACGCCTTCTTTACCCCCTTGGGCATCTATCCCAACAACGCCATCGTAGGCGGCAGCGGCACCATCTCCGTGGGCGCGGCCCTCTACAAACTGTGCAACGATAAGGAAGGCGTAGTGGTGTGCAACATCGGCGACGGTTCCATCGCCTGCGGTCCCGTGTGGGAGGGCTTCATGATGGCTACCATGGACCAGATCAAGTCCCTGTGGCCGGAGGGCAAGCGGGCCCTGCCCATCATCTTCAACATCAACGATAATTTCTATGGCATGGGCGGCCAGACCCGAGGGGAAACCATGGGCTACGACATGGTGGCCCGGATCGCCGCGGGCATGGAGCCCAACGCCCTCCATGCGGAGCGGGTGGACGGCTACAACCCCCTGGCCGTGATCGACGCCTATGCCCGCAAGCTCCCCGTGGCCAAGACCCAGGGCCCGGTGCTGCTGGACGTGGTCACCTACCGGATCAGCGGCCACAGCCCCTCGGATTCCTCCAGCTACCGCACCAAGGAGGAGATCGAAGCCTGGCAAGAGCAGGATTCCATCGTGTCCTTCGGCAAGCAGCTGGTGGAGGCCGGGGTCTGCAAGGAAGCGGACCTGGCCGCCATCCGGGAAAAGGTTGCTGCAGATATGCTGCGCAACATGAAGCTGGCCATCGACGAGACCGTGTCCCCCCGGATCGACATCTTCGGCGCGGAGCAGAACTTCATTGGGGACCTGATGTTCTCCAACCAGACCGTCCGCTCCATGGACGAAAGCCGGCCCAGCGATATGCTCCTGCCCAAGGCGGAATGCCCCCGGGTCCAGCAGATCGCCAAAAAGCACCGCTTCTACCTGGACGACAACGGCAAGCCCGTGCCCAAGGCCAGGGTCTATCAATACCGGGACGCCATCGCGGAGCCCATCATCAACAAATACTATGAAGACCCCACCCTGGTCTCCTTTGGCGAGGATGTGCGGGATTGGGGCGGCGCCTTTGCCGTCTACCGGGGCATGACCGAGGCCATCCCCTATTACCGCCTGTTCAACAGCCCCATCGCAGAGGCCGCCATCGTGGGCGCGGCAGTGGGCTATGGCATGAGCGGCGGCCGGGCCATTGCAGAGCTGATGTACTGCGACTTCCTGGGCCGGGCCGGGGACGAAGTATTCAACCAGCTGTCCAAGTGGCAGGCCATGAGCGCCGGTATGCTGAAGATGCCCGTGGTGCTCCGCATGAGCGTGGGCTCCAAGTACGGCGCCCAGCATAGCCAGGATTGGAGCGCCCTGTGCGCCCATATCCCCGGCCTTAAGGTGGTATTCCCCGCCACCCCCTACGACGCCAAGGGCTTGATGCAAGCCGCCCTCAACGGCACCGACCCGGTGATCTTCCTGGAGAGCCAGCGGATCTACGACGTGGCGGAGCAGTTCCACCAGGGCGGCGTGCCCGCCGAGGAATATGAGATCCCCTTCGGCCAGCCGGATATCAAGCGCCCCGGCAGCGATGTGACCATCCTGTCCATCGGCGCCACCCTGTACCGGGCCTTAAAGGCTGCGGACATCCTCCAGGAGAAATACGGCCTGGCCGCCGAGGTCATCGACGCCCGGTCCATCGTGCCCTTCGACTATACCCTGGTGATGGAGTCCGTGAAAAAGACCGGCCGCATCCTCATCACCGGCGACGCCTGCGAGCGCAACAGCTTTATGCGCCACCTGGCCTCCAACATCGCGGAGCTCTGCTTCGACGACCTGGACGCCCCGCCTGTAGTGGTGGGCGCCAAAAACTGGATCACCCCCGCCCATGAGCTGGAAAACGCCTTCTTCCCCCAGCCCGAGTGGATGGTGGACGCCATTCATCAGCGTATGCTGCCCCTGCCCGGCCACGTAAGCACTCACAACTGGACCGAGCTGGAGCAGATCCGGGAGAACAAGCGGGGCATCTAAGGCCCCTTCTCCCGCCTTTGCGATAGCCTTTTTGGGGGCGCTGCCCCCAAGCCCCCGCCCGCTTTTGAAAAAGCGGGGGAAAACCAGCTGGAAAGCCGCTTCTGCTTTCCGGCGGATTGTGCAGGCGAGCCGCCCATCCGGGGCGGCTCGCTCAATCGTTGGCGGCAAGCGGCGGCGGGGGTATTCCACAGGGCCATGGGAATGTGGGGCCCGCAAGGGTTACGGGGGGGCCAGCCAAACAAAACAGCTTGTCGAAAAACCTCTGGCGAATGGAAGATCGCGGCCCTTTTAGGCTATAATCGGATTTGGCGACACAAGGTGAATTGTCCCGAAGGGACAAGAGAAGGCCCCCTGGGGGGTGCGCGTCAAATCCGCAAAAAGCCTTGCGTAGCAAGGGTTTCCTTGCATAGCTCCCTGGCCGCGCCGTAGGCGCAAGGGAGCTATGAACACCTCGAAAAAGTGGCGCAAGCCACTTTTTCGACAGCCAAAAGCGGGGACATTTGCCCCCGCTTGCCGTTGGTTCGTTGGTTTGGGTTTAGCCCACCGCCTTAAGCACGAAGTACAGGTTCTGATAGCCGCCGCCGGAGGAGCCTGCGCCGTTGGCGCTGGCCCTGCCACCGCTGTTGCCATGGTCGCCGCAGGTGTACATGACCATGATCTTGTCGCTGCTGCTGGCGGAGGACAGGGTCTTGCCCTTATAGGAGGAATTGGCGTAGCTGAGAACCTGGGTGAGCCAGCTCTGCTTGGCCGCGCCGGTCAGGTTCCAGCCGCCCAGCAGGATGTAGCTCTGGGCTGCCTTCCGGCTGGATTCGCTCTTCATGGTATCCTGGTTCAGCTCGAAGAAGCCTACCACCTGCCAGGTGCTCTTGCCGCCATAGGTGATCTTGAAGGTGGAGCTGGCGCCGATGTTGGAGCAGCTGGCCCGGCAGTTGCTCTCCTCGCAGGTGCTCACGCCCAGGAAGTAGTTCTGCACGTGGTGCAGGTCGTGGAGGCCGGTCTGGCTGGACTGCATGTTATGGCCGGAAATGACCGCAGTCTCCGCGTTCTGGGGCACCAGGGAGAAGAAGTAGTTCTTGGAACCGGAGTAGGTGTTGTAGTAGTAATCGGTCTGCTTGGAGTTCAAGCCGTTGCAGTAGATGCTGTTGTCATACAGCTTGCCGTAGGCGGAGCCGATCTTGGTGCCGGGGATCTGGACGATGGTGCCCCAACGGTCGGCGCTGGTGCCTGTCACCGTGGCATAAGTGAAGCCGCTGGTGGAAGCGGAAGCCGGGCTGAAGTCCTGCTTGCGCACATAGCCTTGGTAGCTGCTATACTGGGCGTAATACCAGTTGCCGGTCTCGCCCAGGATGGAGAACGCCTTGCCCTTGACGCCGGTGAGCTTCTTCACCACGTTGGAACTGGAGGTGGAGGAGGAAGGCGTTTTACGCATATAGATGGTGCTGTCCTTGGACACCATGGTCTGGGCGGTATCGTACTTATTGTAGGAGCCGGACGCGCCCGTGCTGTCGCTGCTGACGCTGCCGGAGGTGGATACGTAATCCCCATGCACATAGCCGGTGGTGGTGCCATAGGTCACCTTATACCAGGTATCCCCATCGGAGCCCGTGGTGGAGCTCAGGATGGAAATGGTAGCGCCCTTGGGCAGGGTGCCTAGCTTGGAAGAAGAAGAGCTGGCGCTGGAACGGAAGTTCACGCCGCTGGTGCAGTTGGTGATCACGCCCGGGGTGCCGGTGGTGCTGGTAGTGCCGCCGGTGGTGCCGCTGGTGGTGCCGGAACCGCTGCTGACCGTGCCGGTCACGCTCACATACTGGCCGCTCACATAGCCGGTGGTGTTGTTATAGGTGACCTTATACCAGGTCTTGCCGTCGGAGCCGGTGGTGGAGCTAAGCACGATCACAGGCGCGCCCTTAGGCAGGGTGCCAAGCAGGGTATTGCCGGTGCCTGCGCCGGTACGGAAATTCACGCTGCTCACGCAGTTGGTGATCACGCCTGCAGTGCCGGTGGCAGTGCTGGTACCGGTGGTGCCGGAGGGGCCGGTCACCGAGCCAACGCCCACGATGGAGCTGCTGGAACCGGAGCTGCTGGTGGTAAAGGATGTTTCGGGAATATAGACAGCGTAGGGGGTTGAGGTGCTGCTATCCCGCACCATGATCTTGGCATAACCGCCGCTGGTGCTCAACACGTTCACCTTGGTGCCCGCAGGCAACTGCTTGGTGGACTTGGTCAGGGTAAGCGTCCCCGACGCGCTGCTGCTGGGCAGATAGATATTGGTGGTGGTGATCAGGGTCACCGTACTGCCCGGGGATACTGCGGCGCTGGCTACGGACAGGCAGCTGAGTACAAACAGCGCCGCCATGGCCAGGGCCAGTATACGAAGTTTCTTTTTCATGGTCTTGTCCTTTCCTTTTAAAGAAATTGGTTTGGGTTTCCTTTTGTATTATTCTTTACCGTTTCCGGTAAGATTATCCGGTTCGTCTTCCTCCTCGTCAAAGACGAAGGCCGCCCGTAAAGGGTCCTTCGAAGGCATGGGCTGGCCCTTGGCCTTGGCCGCTTCCGCGGTAGGCCGGCCCGCCTTGGCCGCTTCCCGGTCCGTGGACTTGGAGGAGTATACCATCATGGGAATAATGGAAGCAAGGCCGATCGCCCAGCTGATCCAGCCCAGGGTCGTCCCAGGCACCAGGACCCCAAAATATTCCAGCGCGCTGGTCACCGTCAATATGGTACCCGAAATGGCCGATAGGATCCGCAGCTTCTTTACATATTCCGCCCGGGGTACCTTGATATAGTCGTTTTCGAAGATCTTTCCCTTGCCCATGGCCGCGCAATACAATAGGTATACGCCGATGATGAGCTGCAATAAGGAGAACATATTGTCCAAGTCTGTTTCCCTCGTTTCTTGAATTTATTTTACCAATGGGTGGTTCCCCTTGCAAGGCTTGGGACTGGCGAAACCCCATTGTTCAAACTTTGTTTACACAGGGTGCTACGCGCACGGCGGTCCTACGCGGACGGCGAGCGTCGCGCACAAACGGGCGGGGTTGTCCTTCGGCCTCAGCCCGCGGCGGCGCGGTTGTGCCGCCCGGGCCCGGTGGCCGTGGGCCCGGGCTTTTCCGGCTTTGGACGGCGATATACCAAAGGCCGGCTTCCGATCCCGTGGGGCGGGAAGGGGGCGGCGGATCATGCCCAGGCCGGGCAGAAGCGCCAGCGCCCCGCGGGGGGGGCGGCGGCGGGCGG
>ERZ506979.1475-NODE-1475-length-10247-cov-4.360871_pt1 | contig 10247 bp, 11 predicted proteins | sample MGYA00512887_ERZ506979 | MGnify/ENA metagenome assembly ERZ506979 | reverse complement strand
CATCGTACGGCAGCAAGCTTGCTTAAAAAAGGGCTCTTTCCCGCTGTATCGGGCGCACAAAAGGCGGACTGAACTCCAAACTTCACGCTGTTTGCAATGGCGAGGGCAAGCCAATCCTCCTTTTGTTGTCTCCCGGCCAGACAAGTGACTACAAGGGAACTGCGCAATTGTTGAGCGCCTTCCCCAAGGCCAAGGAACTCCTTGCTGACCGAGGATATGATGCCGATTGGTTCCGCAATGCCTTGCTCGAAAGAGGCATCACGCCTTGCATCCCTTCCCGGAAAACCGGAAAAGTAGCTGTTGCCTACGACAAAGATCTGTATAAACAACGCCACAAAATTGAAAACATGTTTGGTAGAATCAAAGACTGGCGACGTATTGCAATGCGCTATGATCGATGTGCCCACACATTTTTCTCGGCTATATGCATCGCAGCCGTTGTTATCTTCTATCTCAATTAATGAGTCCTGAGCCTAGTCAATAAATAAAGATTTTTTAGATGCGTCTGCTCTGCATAACAGGCTCGTTCTCCTTGACATAACACGAAAATCCATCTCGTGACGACAGCCTCTGGCATGGGCGCCGATTACCGGGGTAGTTTTCAGCGTTCCCCGTCCGGATCGGAGACGGGCAGCGCCCACCAGGGCAGTTCCCGCCAGGCGCGGGTGAGGGCTTTTTCCATGTCCGGCCAGTGCGGCGAAAAGCGGGCCAGCTCGGCCCGGAAGGCCGGGGAATGGTTCATCTGGCGCAGATGGCAGAGCTCGTGCCAGCAGAGATGCTCCAGCAGGGGCACGGGCAGAAGCAGGGCCCGCCAGTTCAGATTGATGCGTCCCGCTGCCGCGCTCGTGTCCCTATTGCCTGTGCCGCCGCTGTCGTTTTCTCCGCCCAGCAGCTTGTCCAGAAAGGCTCTGAATCCGCTGACGCCGCCACGCGGGCGGGCCGGTGCGCCGTGCCCGGCGCGTGAGCAACTGCCCCAGCGGCCGCGCTGATCGCGCACGCTCACCCCGGCCAGGGAAAATCCGGCCCCGGCGGCCAGTTGCAGAAGATGGGGCGGCAGCAGGCGGGCGGCCTGACCCCGGCACCAGCGGCGCAGGGCCAGAGCGCCGAGAGCCGCGTCTTCCGGCGGACCGAACAGACGCAGACTGCCCGGCGTTTCCAGCAGCAGAAGGCGGCGCGCCCCCCGGCTGACCAGCAGGGAGCGCGTGCAAGCCTGGCTGCGGCGTCGGCCCTCGGCCAGATCGCCGCTCATTTCCACCTGAAATTCCAGGCCCGGCAGGGGTAGAACAATGGCGCGCGGGAGGACGGCCTCAGGCGCGTGGCGTTGGTGCCGCCGCCAGGCCCGCTCCAGCCAGGGCAGAAAATGGGGCAGGGCCTGCTTGATGGCGGCGGGGGGCCAGCGTCCAGGCACGGTCAGCAGCAGGCCGCCATCCGGGGCCAGACTCAGACGGGCCTGACGGGCGCGGGAGGAGCGCCGCACGCGCGCCGTAAGCCGGGTGCCGTCGGCAAGAATGAAGTCCGCTGTGGGATTTTGGGCGTCCGGCGGGAGGGGAGCGGCAGTTTTTGCAGGCATGACGGCAGGCTGCCACAGGCGTGGGGGGCTGTAAAGCGGCGGATTGCGCCGGGCGCGCTTTTGGCGTGAAAGTTGCTTCATAGGGGCCGGGGACACTCAGCGGGAGAAAAAATTTCCCAGCCAGCACAGGAGCGCAGCCATGGAAGTCGGATCCGCATACAATGCCAACAGCCTTTGGGATCTTAACGCCATCACCGACGTGGATTCGTCCGCGCGGAAATCCTCGTCCGTGAGCCGGAGCGGCGCTTCCGGCGATACGGTGGATATTTCCGACGAGGCCAAAAAACTCTTTTCGGAAAAGATCCACAAGTATGACGGCGGCAGCGCCACGGCCACGGCGGCGGACGAAGGCCGGGACGGCGGGTCCGGCGGCGGAGCGGGCGGTTCGTCCGCTTCGGGCGCCGACAACACGGAAAGCATCAAAAAGCAGATTGATTCGCTCAAGAGCCAGTTGATGAGTCTGGCCTCGCAGATCAGCGGCGGCGCGGCGGACGCGGGGATCACCGGCAAGATGAACGCCCTGCAATCCCAGATCGCCGCACTGGAGGCGCAGCTCAACGCCTCCGAACAGGCCTGAGCCCGCAAGCCGCGCGTCGGGACGGAAAAATCTTATTTTTCAAGCTCCTCCCGACGCCGGCCGTCTGCGTTTCGCTTCGGCGGAGCCATGGCGGCCTTGCTTCTGATGGTTCGCTTCGAGCTATCAGAGCAATAACTAAAGCTTTTTTCGATGTGTTCACTCTGAATCGCGCACGGACATGCCTTGACAGACAAATTGATAGCGGTTACGAAAATGTGATGGGGGATAGCGGGTCTATCCCCTTGTTTTTTTCGACGTATGCAAACTGTTCAACCATGCCCGGCATGATTTGAGTTGAGGTAGTTATGAAATCACTGAAAGGCACCCAGACTGAAAAAAATATTCTGACCGCGTTCGCCGGCGAGTCCCAGGCCCGCAACCGTTACGATTATTTCGCCTCCAAGGCCAAGTCGGACGGCTATGTGCTCGTGCGCGACATCTTTACGGAAACCGCTCTGCAGGAAAAGGAACACGCCAAGCGTCTCTTCAAGTTCCTGGAAGGCGGCGAAGTGGAAATTCAGGCGGCCTATCCCGCCGGGGTCATCGCGGACAGCGAGGCCAATCTGATAGCCGCCGCCGGCGGCGAGAATTACGAGCACACCCAGATGTATCCTTCCTTCGCCGCCGTGGCCGACAAGGAAGGCTTTTCCGAAATCGCCGCTGTCATGCGCAATATCGCCGTGGCCGAAGCCTATCACGAAAAGCGTTTTCTGAAACTGGCCGACGACATCAAGGAAGGGCGCATGTTCATGCGTTCCAAGCCCACGGTCTGGCGCTGCCTCAACTGCGGCTGTCTGGTGGAGGGCGCCAACGCGCCGGAGGTCTGCCCCGCCTGTGCCCATCCCAAGGCCTATTTTGAGGAACTGAACTATACGTTTTAATCCGGTCTGTTGATGCAAAACCCGCGTTGCGCCCCGGTTCCGAAGAGGCATGCGCGGGTTTTTTGCGCCGCGCGCCGGGCGTCGCCACGACGCAATTATCGGAGATATGTCTATTATGTGGGATACACTGGTTCTTTGGGTTCATCCCGTCATGCAGAGTGTGGCTGTGCTCATCGGCCTGCTGGCCATGTGGCAGGGCTGGAAGCGCGTACAGATGCTGCGGGGCCGCAAGGTCATTTTCCCCTGGCGGACCCACGTGCGCCTGGGCACGCTGGGCCTGTTGCTCTGGACCGCCGGGGCCTTCGGCTTTTACGTCACGCACAGCCTGTTCGGGGCCACGCATATCACGGGCATCCACGCCGTCCTGGCCTGGCCGATTATGGCCCTGTCCGTTCTGGGCCTGATTACCGGCGGGATCATGAACAAATACAAGAAAAAACGCTTCTGGCTGCCCCTCATTCACGGCGTGGGCAACACCATCCTGATCGTTCTGGTGCTCTACGAGTGCTGGACCGGCCTTGAGCTGTACGACGCGTTCATGGCGTAGCGCGTTCGTATATTTATAAACGTAAGGCCCCAGCATCCCGACGGATGCGGGGGCCTTTTTGTGTCTGCGGGAGAGGGAGCCTGGCGCGCGGGCGGGGGTTTGCCCGCCCTGTGCACGACGTTTTTTACTCCGCTCCCATTTGGGCCGCCTCCCGGCGGGGGGCAAAGGGGGCCGCCAGTGGCTGCGCCCCCACGGGGCCTCTTTTGCGTATTCCCCCGTTGACCCTGTCGGGCTTTCCAATGCTCACAGTCAACGGGGGCTGCGCGGCTTTTGCTGCGAGAGCTTTCTTTGTCTGCTTTCGCAGACTCAGGTGATCTCCCTTCGCGTCGCGCAATTGCCATTAGCGGATGGATTTCGAGCCAAGGCTTTGCCTACTCTCGAAAATTGACGCGCGGCGCTCAAGGAGCGCAGCTCGCACGCGGGCAAGCTCCGCCGCCCGCTGCGCTCATGCGTGACGCCATAAATATAGGGGGTCAGATGGTTTGGGAATAGGCGTAAACCTTAGATCGAATAGGACGAATACCGGACGAATGCCGTACTAATGCGCTACCATCAACAGCAAGGCGTCACCGGAGCGGGAAGAAACCGCCACCGGGACGCCTTTCCTTTTGGATTGTGAAAAGTGTAAACCTTAGCAGATTCCGTCAGATGATTTGTGAAATTGCCAAGCCGGGGCGGGAAATGCGGTACATGTTTTAACTTGCACATAACATTGACTAAAAGCGCAACAGGAAGAGGGAAAAGCTATTTTTCCAGGAAAAACAGTTGCAGGTTAGCAAAGGCCGAACCTGCAACTAAGAAGTGACAAGGTGTTTTCTCGTAGCTCTAATCTGCATCGAGTTCTTTTATTTTAACGGCAATTGCCATAATCCTATTATGCATTTCTTCATAATATAGGTTTGCAATGGCTGAAATTTGCTTTTTTGACATTTCAAGTCCATTTTCTTGTAATACATATGCGACAATTATTTCTAGTAACATGGAATCATCACCAATAGATGTATATTGACGATAACCTCTTCCATGTGTTTCATAAAAATGTGGAATACCGCTATGGTCAGAATCTATACCGTATTTACCTTCTCCAAGAATTAGCCAATGCGGGTTTACATCAAATTCACGACAAATTTTTGATGTAATAGAGATGTCTGGTTCGCTTTCTCCCCGTTCATAACGTCCTACTGTGTTCACATGTACCCCAATTATACGGGCAAATTCTTCACGTGACATTTCTCCTCTGACACTTTTTAGTCTTTCAGCAATGCTGCTCATGGTATCCTCTTAGAAAAGCTGAAAATACCATGTATGGTATATTTATTCATTTTTTATTGACAAAATACAAAAAATGAACGAAGAATACCTTGCAAGGTATTATTACCAAGTAGTTGTGGAAATATTACCCGCCCGCGTGTTCCCGGTCAACGAGGTTGTTCGGACACGCAAGCTGCCGGGAAGGCGGCGTTTCGGACAAGGAAGGGCGGACGGCCATGAGTTTTACCCCTTACCAGCTTCCCTTGATGGGTGACGACAGCCAAACCACACGGGCGATCCATGTGGCGGGTTTGGTGCCGTCCGTCAAAGCCTCCATGCAACGCGCCCTGGCTGCCGTCACCCCGCCTTTATCCCGCGAACAGCTTGTGGACCGCATGAACGCGATAGCCAAGCAGGCCGGGGCAAAAATTACGTCTGACAAGTCCCGGACGCTGACGCTGGCGACGCTGGAAAAGTGGCTTTGCCCGAACGACACGGAACACGTTCCGTCGCTGATGGCGCTGGAAGTGTTCATGCTGGCCGTGGACAGCCGCGCCCCTCTGGACGTGCTGGCTTCTTTGCACGGCTATCGCCTTATCAGCCCGGAGCAGGCGAAGATTTTGGAATACGGGCAAGCCAAGCTTTCGGCCAAACGTGCCGGTCGCGCCATGCGCCGCCTGGAAGAGGAGATCGGCCATGTATGAGCGTCAACTGTATGAAGTTCCGCGCTTCCTGACCACGGAAGAAGTAGCCGAAATGGCGGGCATGACGGTACGCGCCGTGAAGTACAACGGTACGCGGAAGGGCTGGTCTTACGGCATGGGCCGGGACGGCGTGCGCTATTGGGACGTAAGTTCTTTTTCGTGGGACATGCCTGAACGGTTGTTTGACGGCTTTTTACGCCATGATGCGGCTATCAAGCCGCTTCGTGACGCGGCGCAAGAAGAAGCGCTTCTGTTCTGCGATATTCTCGCGCCTATCAGAGTCAACGCCGAATACATGACATACTACGGCGACGGCGTTCTTTTGTGCCGGGCACTTGAGATTATTCAAGACGCTGTGACGTTCATGCCCGGCCTGTATCTTCCCTATGCCTGTACCGGGTTGTATTTCCATACGGGCATTGCATGTGAAACTCTTGAAGCCTTCGCCACGGGAAAAGAGCTTGCAACGCCGATTTTCGGCATTGAACGCCGTTTCTGGCTTCCCATTCTTACGGAATGGGTTCGGCGTCTTTGTTTGCATGGACAGAACGGAGCCGGACAAGGGGCGCTGCGTGTGAAGGAACCCGCATCGGGGAAGTCTTTGCGTCACATGAAACCCGCCGTTGCAGTCGCGCAATAGGGGAATTTCATGCAGGCCGCGCCGGACTTTTCCACCTTCTTTTCCACGGGGGAACTTGCCAAGATGCTTGGCATTTCCCGTCAGGCCGTGCGCCAAAAGGCGGACGGCAAAAGGTGGAAACCCGTAGCCCGCAAGGGGCAAGGCGGGGGCTTGTGCTGGCTGTTTTCCGACCTGGACGAACAGACGCGGAATCGTGTTTCCCATTGCTGGCACAAGCAATGGAAGCGCCAGCAGCAGGCCATGAAGCCGGAAGACCTGGAACGCGAAAAAGTCCGCCTGCAAATCATGGAAGAACAGTTTTTCCGCAAGCCCGGCAAGGCGCAAAGCAGGGCGGAAAGACGTTACCGGCTTCTCCTTGAGGCAATGGAACTGATCGACGGCGGCATGAAGGTCCTGGAAGCGTTCGCCATTGTGGCGAAGAACAACGGCGTGAAGGCCGCGAATCTGCGGAACTGGTACTACGGAACAGACAAGAAGCCGGGGGTGCGCAAACTGCCGCGCCATGAATGGCTGTACGCGCTGATGGATCACTATGTGGGCCGCCAAGCGGAACGGAAGCGGACGCACTTCGGCAATGCGGAAATCAACAAGATGATGCGGGGGACTGCCCCGGACACGCACGCGCAATCCGTTGAGAACATGAACCGGCGGATAGCGGCGCTGGGATAGGAAAAAGCCCGGTGCGGGAACACCGGGCTTCCGGGCGCGGGCCTTCAAGAGGCTCCGGCCCTGTTACAGAGGCTATGCTTGCGCAACCTTGAACAGCACGGAGTCTATATGAACATGCGGGAAAATGCCACGGAAACAACGCCGGATATGCGGGAAAATTCGTTGCGGGATGCCATACGCGAGGAAATGCGCCGTGGCGGCGTGAGCCAGCCCCGGCTTGCGCGGGAATCGGGCATATCCGTACCCCGAATCAACCAATGGCTTTCCGGGAAGTACAAGGGCGACAACGCGGCCATTGAAAAGGCGCTGCAAAGCTGGCTGCGTTCCGCCCTGGAAAGCCGGGAACAGGCGGCAAGCGGCTGCATTCCCGCCGCGCCGGACTGGATGCCCACGCCCACGGCCAACAAGATACTTCTGGCGCTCAAGTATGCCCACAAGCTGGCGGACATCACCGTCATTTACGGCGGGGCCGGACTCGGCAAAACCCTGACCGCGCAACGCTATCAGGAAGACAATCCGAACGTGTGGATCGCCACCATGACGCCTTCGGTCATCAGCGTGACGGCCTGTCTTGAGCGCGTGGCCTACGCCGTGGGCGTGAACCATGTTCCGGCGGGCGGGGCGCAGGCGGAACAGGCCATTGTCAGCCGCGTATCCGGCTCTGGCGGGCTGATTGTCGTGGATGAAGCCCAACACTTGCCCGTGACGTGTTTGGACGCTCTCCGAAGCCTGTACGACGCTTCCGGCGTGGGACTGGCGATTATGGGCAATGAGAGCGTGTACACGCAACTGACGGGCGGATCGCGCAAGGCTCACTTTGCCCAACTGTTCAGCCGGATAGGTCGGCGTGAACGCCTGACGAGCCCCACCGCCGGGGACATCGACGCCCTTCTTAAGCCCCTCGATCCGGCGTACATCATCTGACGGAGACGGCCATGAGCAATCAAATTGACGCGATCATGATGTTTGTGGAACGCGGCTGGCATCCCTACACGGGACAAGTGGACGTTGCCGTGTATCAACAGCTTGAATGCCCGGCCCCGTTGTTCGCCAAGTGGTTCTATGAGGGGCAGGAAGCGCAGGAAGCCCTGTGCGTAGGCTGCGAACGTCAATGCCGGGTGGACTGCACGGAAGGCTTTAAACCTGCCCCAAAACGCTTTCAAGCCCTGTATAAAGGCTATTACTACTCGCTGACGCCTCTGGAAATGGTCAAAAGGCATACTTTGTTGCGTGTGGAACAGGCGGCTTACTGCCTGAATATCGCCGAACGCACGGTACGAGACATGATTGAAAAAGGGGAGCTTGTAGCAACCAAGCGAAAACCTGTCCGCGTTCGGTCGGAAGAAGTTTTACGGCTGATGAATGATTTTGACGAATAGCAGCGCAACTTTACGGAGAACTTCCCATGAGAGACGATAGAACCCAACATCTCAACTTGCCTTTGCCTTCCCTGGAGAACGAATTGCAGGAAGATTGCCCGCGCATCCGGGAAGCCTTGCAAGTTCTGGACACTAACGCCGGGGACCAGAAAGCCGAAATTTCCGGGCTGGAAAAACTGACCGACGAACAAGGGAAAAGCCTTTCTTCCCTGGAAGGCCGGGCTACGGAGCTTGAGAACCGCGCCGCTGCATGTGAAGGCCGGACGTCCGCCCTGGAAAAAGGCGTTGCCGAAAAGGCCGATGCCGCCGCAACCACGGGCGAACTGGAACGCCTTGAAGCGGACAAGGCGACGCGGGAGGAAATGGCGGCCCACGATGCCGACAAAGACGCCCATGATGCGCTTGTCCAGCGCATCACGGTAGGCAGTCTTTCCCCTGTCATCGGCATATGCTGTGTGGAAACGGGCGGCGGCGCTGGCCTGTGGTGCAATGTCGACGGCGAAGGACAGCCCGTCAGCCCCACGCGGCGCTATTTTGATTATCATCCCACCTACAACGCCTTGCGCCGTGTTCTTGTGGACAGTCAGGTCATGCAGGAACACCACAAATTTTACTACAAGGCGTTCACCATCGCTTCCGGCCCGTTCCAAGGCAAGACGGCCCGCGTCATCAGCCCCGGCCAGCAGGACGGCTTCAAGCCGTTCCCGTCTTTCATGCGGGACGGAAAAGAAGCGGATGTATGGTACTGCGGCACGTATGCGGCCACGGATGAAGGAGGCACGCCCAAAAAGCTGGGAAGCCGACCGGGCAAAATGCCGTTTGTGAGCGTGGATTTTCCGACCATGAAGTCTTATTGCCACAATCGGAATGTGGGCGGCGTAAACCGCTTTGAAATGTGGAATATTTATCAGGTGTCGGAACTGCAATTGCTGGCCCTGATAGAGGCCGCCACGCCCGATACGCAGGCCGTGTACGGGCGCGGGCGGGTGGATGCGACCAGCGCGGCGACAGTGGACGCCCTGGACGTTGCCACGGCTTCTTGGCGCGGCCATGTGGGCCTGTGGGGGAACGTCTGGCAGATGGTTGACGGCATCGACGTAACCCCGGCGGGCACGCTTCGTCTGTGGAAGAATGACGGGGTACGGGAATTTGTGGATACCGGTTTTGTCTGCCCCGCCTATGACGGAACGAACGTGGCCTACATGCAGACGTTCAAGACGGGAGCCGGGGCCGGGTTTGACTTTGATGATATTTTTTTCCCGGCCACCACGACAACCAACATCTTAGCAGGAACTGTTCCTGATGGTTTTTGGGGCAGATGGGGTTCTGCCGGGAACGTTTTATACCTCGGCGGCGCATGGAGCAATGGGTCGGGTGCTGGCCTGTTCTGCCAGGATTGGCTCGAGACGCAGGCCCTCGCCGGCACCTACATCGGTTGCCGCCTCGCAAAGGTGTAATACTGTCAACTGGTTACTGAATTACTGTACCCGCCGAAGGCGGGTAGGAAAATTTTTTGGAAAACGGGTACACGGAGGGCGTATGAATTTGCGGATGCGACACGGTGATGAGTCTAGCAGCCGTAGCACGGGCGATGCCCGGAGCGCCATGTGGGGTTGCCGCGCAAGCGGACGCTAGGCCCCACCATCCGCAAGGCCACTGCCTGAAAAGACAGTGGCCTTCTTCCGAACAGAAAAATTCACAAACCAACTGGCAGAGTTTCACAAACCTTCTGGCCGCTTATACCATAAAAGCGGGGGGCAGGGGGTTGTAGGGGGCCTGGGGGGGGCTTAAGCCCCCCCCAGGCCCCTGCTCCCCACCGGGAGGCGGCCCAAGCTCAAAGCGGAGCGAAAATTTCTGCACCCGCGGGCAAAAAAGACATCACCCGGACGACAAGCCCCCCCTCTCCCCCCATCACCCCAAAATTGTTGACGCGGCGACCATAAGCCGCCGCGCCGTTTCCCGCGCCCTCACAGGAAGGAGACAAGGACGCGGGGCGGGAAAACCGCACGCCGGGGAAGCGAATTTCGTC
>ERZ506979.1468-NODE-1468-length-10281-cov-3.173284_pt1 | contig 10281 bp, 9 predicted proteins | sample MGYA00512887_ERZ506979 | MGnify/ENA metagenome assembly ERZ506979 | reverse complement strand
GCCAAAGGTATCTTTATGACGGATAGCAGTCCACAGACCACCATGTCCGCCCATACTCAAACCGGTAATGGCACGCCCCTTGCGGTCGGTGATTGTCTTGTAATGTCCGTCGATATACTTCACCAGTTCCGATGAGACAAAAGTTTCATATCGGAAAGACGGGTCTTTCGGACTGTCCCAATACCAGCTGGTACTTCCGTCCGGGCAAACAAATATGATTCCTTTCTCATCCGCAATCTGAGGCAGATTGGGTTTAATCTCAATCCACGTCTTGGCATGTCCGCCAAAACCATGCAAGAGATAAACAGTAGGACACGCCGTAGCTTTCTTTCCCAATGCCGCATCCGGAGTGACTACTACTACCTTGATATCCTTGTTCATGGAAGGACTTTTCACTAATAACGTATCTACTTTGGCAGCAAAAGAAGACGCTGCCCCAACTAACAAAAGAGCGATTAATAGAAGTTTTTTCTTTTTCATTGTGTTTATAATATGTTTAGATCCAATCATTCTTCATCTTCTCCCGAAGGTTGAAATTCGGCAACAGGTGTCTCAAAAGTCTGATGACACTGCTGGCAAGTATATTCCCAATGATTGTCCCCCGGAGGCGCCGCTGCCAGCATGGAAAGTACAGCTGCGCCAACAGCACGCAGTTTGTGTCCTTTTCTCAATACGAATTTAATATCGGACGAACCGCAATAAGGACAGAGCGTCAGTTCTTCGGGCCAGCTTTGGTTCTGCCTCAGCACCTGAACGGCTTTCTCATAATCTTCATCCGCTACCAGAATATCCACTCCCGCAATACTGCTCACGCAACTTTTATACAAAGTAGAAAAGTTCTCATTATGCAGAATAGATTCAATGCCCTCATTCTCCAGCGCCCCTTGAAGGATATGCGCCTTCATCGCGTCATTACAGGTAATCAATTTTACGGTTTTCATACTTAACCAGATTTTATTATTCCCACAAAAATAGAACATAAAATTGAAATGTGAAACTATTTTCCATTAACTTTGCAGTCGCTAAACTACAAATAACATGAAAAGACTACTGTCGCTTCTGCTGTTTTGCAACATAACCATATCCTTCCTTCTGGCACAGCCTGTCCACCAAGTGAAGGGAACAGTCATTGATAAATCCAGCCGTCAGCCGTTGGAATTTATCAATGTAATGATTGTCGGACTCAATAAAGGCGGAGTGACGAATGCCGAAGGTAAGTTCTCGATCGGGCAAGTACCGCCCGGCATCTATCGCCTGCAAGCGTCCGCTATCGGATACAAAACTGTCACTACCCCCGAATACATACTTTCGACCAGAGACCTACATATACAAATAGAGATGGAAGAGAATCAGACGGAACTGGAAGGAGTGACCGTCACCGCCTCCCCTTTCCGTCGGGACATTGAAAGTCCGGTCAGCCTGCGCATCATCGGATTGCAGGAAATAGAAAAGAGTCCGGGAGCCAACCGGGACATCTCACGCATCGTACAGTCTTATCCGGGAGTTGCCTTCTCACCGATAGGATACCGTAACGACCTGATCGTACGCGGTGGATCGCCTTCCGAAAACCGCTTTTACCTGGACGGAGTAGAGATCCCTAATATCAACCATTTCAGCACACAGGGAGCATCGGGCGGTCCGGTAGGTATCCTTAATGCCGACCTGATACGGGAAGTGAACTTCTATACCGGAGCCTTCCCGACAGACAAAGGAAATGCGCTCAGTTCCGTGCTCGACTTCAAATTGCGCGACGGGGACATGGAACGCAATTCCCTGAAAGCTACTCTCGGAGCTTCCGAAGTCTCCCTTGCCTCCAACGGACATTTGGGCAAAAAGACTTCCTATCTGGTTTCCGTCCGTCAGTCCTACCTGCAATTCTTGTTTGATATGCTCGGACTGCCCTTTCTGCCGACTTTTACGGATGCGCAGTTCAAGCTGAAAACAAGGTTTGACGCCCGGAATGAATTGACTGTACTAGGGCTGGGCGGTATTGATAAGATGAAGCTAAACACCAAAGCCGACGATGAAGACAACGAATACATCCTCAGTTACCTGCCTAAGATTCAGCAGGAGACGTTCACTCTCGGAGCCGTATACCGGCACTATGCGGGGGCGCACGTTCAGTCGGTCGTTGCCAGTCACAGTTATCTGAACAACCGGAACACCAAATATCAGCAGAACGATGAAAGCGATCCGGAGCATCTGATGCTCCGCCTCCGTTCTACGGAACAAAATACTCAGCTCCGTCTTGAGAACAGTTCGTCTTTCCGCAACTGGAAAGTCACCGTCGGAACCAGTCTGGACTATAGCCAGTATAGCAACACCACCTTTCAGAAGGTATACACCGACCGTGCGCAGACGTTCGACTATCATACCTATCTGGGCATCATGCGCTGGGGACTTTTCGGAACAGTCAATTACACCTCCATAGACGAGCGTTTTACGGCTTCTCTGGGACTGCGTGCCGATGCCAACAACTACTCGGCAGCCATGAAAGACCTGTCCGACCAGCTCTCTCCCCGCCTGTCGCTCTCCTATCAACTGACGGAGCACTGGTCGCTGAGCGGAAACGCAGGACTCTATTATCAACTGCCTCCCTACACCGCTCTCGGCTTTAAAAACAATAACGGACTCTATGCCAACAAGTATGCGCTCCGCTATATGCAAGTCAGCCAGGGTAGCGTAGGACTGAACTGGAGAAAGGGCGATACCTTCGAAGTATCCGTCGAAGGATTCTATAAAGATTATGACAAAATTCCTCTTTCCGTAGCCGACGGCATTCCGTTGACCTGCAAAGGAAACGATTACGGAGTGATTGGCAATGAGCTGCTTACTTCCACCGCACAGGGACGGTCTTACGGAGCAGAGCTTCTCCTTAAATGGCTGGTCGCCAAGAAACTGAATCTCGCCTCATCTTTCACGCTCTTTAAAAGCGAATATCGTACTGATAAGGAAAGCGAATACATCGCTTCCGCATGGGACAACCGCTTTATTTTCAACTTGCGGGGAACTTACAACCTCCCCCAGCACTGGAGCGTCGGAATGAAAGTCAGCTGTATAGGCGGTGCCCCCTATACTCCTTATGATGCCGACAAGTCATCTCTAGTAACAGCCTGGAATGCACAGGGAAAACCGTATTACGACTATACCCGATACAATGAAGAACGACTCCCGGCCTTCACTCAGGTAGATATCCGCATAGACAAAACATTCTATCTGAAGCGCTGTATGCTGGGTTTCTACATCGATCTGCAGAATATCGCGGGCAGCAAGCTGAAACAGGCAGATGTATTAATGAGCACCGGAGTAATCAAGAATCCGGACGCACCGATAACCGAACAACGGTATGTCATGAAGTCGCTCAAGCAAGAAAGCGGTACACTGCTGCCGACTTTGGGAATCACGTTTGAATACTAACACTATATTATATAATAACAAACTAAAAATTCACTATGATGAAAAAACAAATTGCATTAGTAGCCCTGTTATTTTTGGGCATGAGTTGTTTTAACGCTTCAGCACAATTCGGAAAAAAAATCAACATTGGCAAAGCTCTTCAAGCAGGCAAGGATGCCGTACAAGCAATCACCTTATCGGATGCTGACATCGCTGCCATGAGTAAAGAATACATGGAATGGATGGACAAGCATAACCCACTGACCAAACCGGACAGCGAATATGGAAAACGTCTGGAAAGACTGACCGGAAATATCAAAGAGGTAGAAGGCATGCAGGTTAACTTTGGCGTATATGAAGTAGTGGACGTAAACGCTTTCGCCTGTGGCGACGGCAGCGTACGCATCTGTGCCGGACTGATGGACGTCATGACTGACGAAGAAGTAATGGCAGTAATCGGTCATGAAATCGGCCACGTCATCCATACTGACTCTAAAGACGCAATGAAGAATGCCTATCTCCGCTCTGCCGTAAAGAATGCGGCAGGAGCAGCCAGCAGCCAGGTCGCCAAACTGACTGACTCTGAACTGGGAGCAATGGCAGAAGCACTTGCCGGCGCACAATACTCACAGAAACAAGAGTACGAAGCAGATGCCTACGGCGTAGAGTTCTGCGTAAAAAACAACATCGACCCTTATGGTATGTACAAATCACTGAATAAACTTCTCGAATTATCCAACGGAGCTCCCGCATCTTCCTACATGCAGAGAATGTTTTCTTCACACCCCGACACTGCCAAACGTGTAGCCCGTGCTAAAGAACTGGCTGATAAATACAAACAATAAAAAAGACTCAAGATCAGAAATAACAAAAGAACATATTCCGAGAGCATTTACTTTGCAACCTCGGAATATGTTCTTTTGTTATTAAGCCCCCCTCATTTCAAAGAATACATTATCATTCCGCACCAATTGTTTATTAAAAAATCATTAATATACAGCACATATTTGCATGATGTCGTGATTTCATGTAATTTCACGGCAATAATCATTTAAATCCATTTATGGAATTTCTTATCATACTTCTCTTACTTGTACTGAATGGCATCTTTGCCATGTACGAAATTGCGCTGGTATCATCCAGCAAAGCACGTCTCGAAACTCTCGCCGGAAAAGGCAACAAATCTGCACGTGGAGTACTGAAACAACTGGAAGAACCCGAAAAGTTCTTGTCCACCATTCAAATCGGTATTACCCTGATCGGTATCGTATCCGGTGCCTATGGTGGTGTCGCTATCGCAGACGACCTTGTTCCGCTCTTCTCCCTCATACCGGGAGCGGAAGCCTATGCACGTAATCTGGCCATGATCACCACTGTGGTAATCATCACCTATCTCTCTCTTATCATCGGAGAGCTGGTTCCCAAATCCATTGCCCTCAGTAATCCGGAACGGTACGCAACCTTGTTCAGCCCGATTATGATTTTATTGACGAAAGTATCCTATCCGTTCGTCTGGCTGCTCAGTATCTCCACCCGCCTGCTGAACAGAATCATCGGCGTAAAAAACGAAGAACGCCCGATGACACAGGAAGAGATCAAAATGATTCTCCACCAAAGCTCCGAACAGGGAGTGATCGACAAGGAAGAGACGGAAATGCTGCGTGATGTGTTCCGTTTCTCGGACAAACGTGCCAATGAACTGATGACGCACCGCAGAGACCTTGTCATCTTCCATCCCGACGATACAAAAGACAAGGTGATGAAGACAATCGAAGAAGAACACTACAGCAAATATCTGTTGGTGGACGAGCGGAAAGACGAGATTATCGGTGTGGTATCCGTCAAAGATATTATTCTGATGGTAGGCAATAAAAAGGAGTTCAATCTGCGCGAAATAGCCCGTCCGGCTCTGTTTATCCCCGAAAGTTTATATGCAAATAAAATTTTAGAGCTGTTCAAGAAGAACAAAAACAAGTTCGGAGTTGTTGTTAACGAGTATGGTAGTACAGAAGGTATCATTACCCTGCACGACCTTACCGAAAGCATCTTCGGAGATATCCTTGAAGAAGACGATACGGAAGAGGAAGATATCGTCAGAAGACAGGATGGTTCGATGTTGGTGGAAGCCTCGATGAACATCAAGGACTTTATGGAAGAGATGGGAATCTTATCTTATGAAGACCTGGAGGACGAAGACTTCACGACCCTCGGAGGATTGGCAATGTTCCTGCTGGGCGGTATCCCGAAAGCCGGAGATATCTTCACCTACAAGAACCTGCAATTCGAAGTAGTGGATATGGACCGTGGACGGGTAGACAAACTGCTGGTCATCAAACGGGACGAAGAATAAAGAAAAAATAACCCGAGCAGTAAGCTCACTATATTTATATTAACTTAAAGCACTTAACGATGAAAAAAGTAATTATGTTAGCAGCAGTCGTAGCTGCTTTGGCATCTTGCCAGTCAAAAGCCAACAAAGCCGCAGAGGCAGAAGCAGACAGTCTTTCTATAGAAATGGCTCCGATCACAGAAGTGACCGAAGTTTATGAAGGTACACTCCCTGCTGCCGACGGTCCGGGTATCGACTACGTATTGACTCTGAACGCTGCAACTGACGGTGTAGATACCACGTATACACTGGATATGACTTACCTCGATGCAGAAGGTCAGGGTAAGAATAAAACCTTCTCTTCTAAAGGAAAACAACAGACTATCCAAAAAGTAGTGAACAAAAAACCTACCAAAGCTGTTAAGTTAACTCCGAATGATGGTGAGGCTCCAATGTATTTTGTGATTGTAAATGACACTACCCTGCGTTTGGTAAACGATAGCCTGCAGGAAGCTGTCAGCGATCTGAATTATGACATCATCAAGGTAAAGAAATAACAACCTAAACCCTAACCAGTAAAATCATCCTCGCTACAGCTATCTGTGGCGAGGATGATTTCGTTAAAAGGGAAGTCTGACACATCCCCCTTTTTATTTCTATCCCAATACTCCTTCTCCCTCCTGCAGGCGTTTCAGACGAAGCAATGCCTCTATATAATAATAGTCTGCATAGATAATAGAAGCGTCTATCTCCGAATGAGCCGGCCAATGGCCTGTGCTATGAAGCAGGAAAGCCGGATTACTTTTACCGCTCTGATAATTGTCGGAACTCAGGCTTGTCAGCATTTCGATAGCGGCATCCTTGTAGTGTTTGCCCTTCCCATTGGGGAGATAGGCAGACAGTTCGAGCAGTGCGGAAGCAACTACGGCAGCCGCCGAAGCATCACGCGGAACATCGGGTATGCCTGGAGCACTGAAATCCCAATAAGGTACTTTGTCTTCGGGCAAGCGTTCCAGATAGACATCGGCTACTTTCTGCACAAAGTCAAGGTATTTGGGATCTTTCGTTTCACGATAGACTACGGTATAGCCATAAATAGCCCATGCTTGTCCACGTGCCCACATTGTGCTGTCCGCATATCCTTGATGAGTCACTCCTTTAATCAGGTTACCTGTAATAGTATCATATACTGCTACATGATATGAGGTATAGTCCGGACGAAACTGACACTTCATAGTCTTGTCGGCATGAGATACAGCGATGTCGTATAAGTAAGGATTCCCCCCGTTCTTTGCTGCCCAGAAAAGCATCTCAAGATTGATCATATTGTCCATGATGGTATTGTGGGGCCAGTTGCGGGGTTCTACTTCCCGCGGCCAGGACAGCATCGTGCCGACTACCGGATTAAACAAAGTAGCCAATGAATCGGCTGTGTCCAGAATCACTTGTTTGTAAGCGGGATTCTTGGTCAGGCGATATCCGTTGCCGTAGCTGCAAAAAACCAGAAAGCCCAGATCATGATCATAAGCCGGAATGCGGGAAAGGAACTCTAAGGATGCCGTAAACTTTTCGGCTTCTTCCAGTATATTCTTGTCTTGTGTATACTCATAATCATACCACAACACTCCCGGCCAGAAACCGGCACACCATTCTTCCTTCGTTGCTTTCCGACAATTCCAATGATGTTCGTCTGCCATGACATTACGTGGCATCATTGTATAGTCTATACCCGAGTCTCCTTTCAGTTCTACCAGTGAACGTTGGGTCTGTTCCGCGCAATAATCCAGAGCTTTATTCACATCCAACGTACCGGAAGTCCGATGGGCACATGCACAAAAGCCTAGTACTACAACCAACCCTGCTACAATCTTCTTCATTTTTTCGTTCTATATCTTCGTGTTAGTTTCTTATTTTTTATTCTCACTTATTCTTTCTTATCATTTAGTTACCCGGAACCAGTCTACATCCGCCCATCCGCGATTTCCGTCATTAGGAGTGACGCAGAATAAACCGACTTTCGCTCCTATCCACTTTCCCTGCCGGGCAGTAAAAGGTTCTCCCGCTGCTGTATACTTCTTTCCATCGAGACTATAGGCAAAGGTGCAAACGGCTCCCTTGGCAACCTTTACCCGTAAGTAAACGGTCTTCCACTCATTATCAGCCACTCCCGGCATTTTCAGATATTCCACCGGAAAACTCGCCAGTTCCTTCACTTGTTCGGGGTGCTGTTGTTCCGCATCTTTGCATACGACTTGTTGCAGGATAAACTTGTCGCCGGCTTTACGGACAGACAAATAACTATAATCCCATCCCATTACTATCATTCCGGCTTGCTCTCCATCCTGCTTGGCGGTAAACGTCAGCTTGGTAGTAGCCGTAAACTCTTCAGCGGGAAACTTTTGCAGCAACAGATTAGGCACTTCCCAAAAGTTCACGAACTCTTTGGAAAGGCTGCCTGCATAGAGTCGGATATATCCCAGATCGGTCGTAAATCCGTAGGTATCCTGTTTGTTGGCATGCCACTGCCACTGTAATCCCAAGTGCCGTGTATCGAACTCGTCACTTTCCGGAGGAGTAGTTACCGGATACATCTTTCCGACATTCGGCTTTTTATAGGTGGTGACAGGTTCTCCGCAACCGTCTTTGTCTTTATCTACTCCGATCACAGGCCATTCATTCACCCATTTCATCGGATTGAGATGAATAACACGTCCGTAAGCCCCTTGATCCTGAAAGTGGACGAACCACGATTCTCCTGTATTTGTATCTACCCAGCCTCCCTGATGCGGACCGTTGATGGTGGTCTTCCCCTGCGCCATCACGATCTTTGATTCATAGGGTCCATAAATATTCCTTGAACGAAGCACCAGCTGCCAACCGGTAGCTACTCCGCCTGCCGGAGCAAAAATATAATAGTAACCATTTCGTTTATAGAGCTTCGGTCCTTCTACCGTATGGTTCTTCCCGTCATTTCCATCGAACACCATTACCGGATCGGAGATCACTTCCGTTCCTTCCGCATTCAGTTCGCAAATAACCAGAATGCTGTTCACTCCGCTGCGGCTGCCGGCATAAGCATGTATCAGATATACTTTCCCGTCCTCGTCCCAAAGTGGCGTCGGGTCGATCATTCCTTTTCCGGCTTTCACCAATACGGGTTTGCTCCATGATCCTTTCGGATCTCTGGTCTTTATCATGTAGATTCCATAATCCGGATCGCCCCAATAAATATAAAACTCTCCCTTATGAAAGCGGATAGCAGGAGCCCATACACCTTTCCCATGCTGCGCTTTATCGAAAAACTCTTTGGGTTCCTGTACCGGCAGCGCATAATTCACCAGCGACCAGTTTACCAGATCACGGGAATGAAGTATAGGAAGTCCCGGTATGCAATTAAAACTGGAAGCCGTCATATAGAAATCATCTCCTGCCGCACATACGTCCGGATCGGAATAGTCGGCATAAAGCACAGGGTTCTGATAAGTACCATTGCCTTTATCAGCCACCCATGTCCGGGATATTTCCTGTGCACCCGCCCAAGTACAGCAAGCCATCATTCCTGCTATAAACAGAATCTTTTTACGCATATTACCTTACTAATAATTCTTTTCTAAATTCAAGTGTTATTCCTGAAAACAAGTTCTTTCTACCTTTAGCAGCCCATTCGTCTACATACTCTGCCATCGGAGACGACGGAGTAATAGGATAGATACACGATACCTCGCTGAACATGTAAGCTACATGAGCAGCTGCAGCGTTACCATCACATGTGATAAATTTCTTTTCTTTTGCCATTTTTTTAAACATTAACTAACAATAGTTGATCACTCTATTTAAGATTTTTACTTCTCTCAATACACAAAACCGGCAAGCCACAAGGGTATAACATTCTTTTTACCTCGTTCGATCATATCGGTCATCAGAATTACTGAATCCCGGACTCGCCCTTTATCTCCTTGTTGCCGTACAGAAATCTCGTATTTCTGGTTCACGAATAAATCTTCATTTCCCGAAAAATTCAATCTTGCCACGGCACATAATTGACTAATTAAAAATGTTTTCCGAATCATCAATGAATCCGTCTGATCCAAACAAACCGCATTCAGCAAATTGGGATTATGCAAAAATACTTGATTCGGTTTTAGCCCGTTCTCATCATCACTTTCCCGATCAAACAACAAAGTCAACAACCGAGCATTCTTCATGTAATGCAGGTAATTTAACACCGTTGCACGAGAAACACCGATCTGGGCACTCAACTTACTGATATTAATATTACTATTACCATTTGCCACGATAAAAAGTAATTGTTTCAATTTTGTCAAGTACTTCAGCTCGATTTGATTATTGTACGGAATATCAAACTCCAATGTTAAGTTGATGTTTTTCAGTAAATAATCAATATGTGATTTCTCCTCCAAATATATAGGATAATAACCATATTTCAAATAGTTATTAAAAAAAGCTAACGGACGCACCTTTTCAAGAATATCGTTCACGATTTCCTCGTGATGTTAGATCGGAAGAGCACACGTCTGAACTCCAGTCACTTGAGC
>ERZ506979.1462-NODE-1462-length-10312-cov-3.744370_pt1 | contig 10312 bp, 9 predicted proteins | sample MGYA00512887_ERZ506979 | MGnify/ENA metagenome assembly ERZ506979 | reverse complement strand
TTCCGGGAGGGGCGGTGCCGGATTTTTTCCTTTCCAGCCTGTTTGTGGTTGAAATTCCCAATTGTTTTGGGTAGAATTGGATTACAGAAAACATTCAGAGCGCTGCGGCTGGAGTGAGAAACAATGGTGTTTATTGCTTGGGAAATTTTAAACGATACAAAGCAGTATGGCCGTTTTGGCTATGTGCACGCAAAAAATAAAGAAAAAGCGCTGAAAAGGGCACGCATTTTGTTTTGGAAAAAGGGGTATGTTGCAGGAGTTTCGCCTCTTTGGTAGACGCCCGGCAGTTCCTGGTATGGTATAATGCCGTTCGCGCTCTCATGGCCGCATTCCGGTTGTAGTTCCCTAACAGTTCTTGGTATGGTATAATTACCCGTCCAACGCAGCCCGCCAGCTTGTCGTTGTAGTTCCCTAACAGTTCTTGGTATGGTATAATCCCGCACACCTGTCGTCGTTCAACGGGTATGTTGTAGTTCCCTAACAGTTCTTGGTATGGTATAATGCGCGGCGTTGGTATACAGCGGCAAGAAAAGTTGTAGTTCCCTAACAGTTCTTGGTATGGTATAATCGGAGGTAGAAAGAAGGCGTTGATACATGGGTTGTAGTTCCCTAACAGTTCTTGGTATGGTATAATCCGCACCGGGTAAAGGCACCGCTGCTTTGCGTTGTAGTTCCCTAACAGTTCTTGGTATGGTATAATAGACTGTTGCAAAAAGCGCTTCAGGCTGCGGCCTGAAGCGCTTTTTGTTCTTTCCGAAAAATCAAAACAGCGTAAGCTGTTCACATGCAAAGGGTGTGTCCGCCGGGGAAAATGGGCCGAGCAATATCTCAATCGACTGATACTGCTTTTCCGTCACTACCAACAGGCGCACAGCGCCATTGGCCGGCAGCTGCCCTGTCAGCCGCGCCCGGTGTTTTGTCACGGCATCGTTGCCGTTGCATACGCGGGCGTAAACCGAGTATTGAAGCATGTGATACCCATCCTTTATCAAAAAGTTGCGAAAAGCAGTGGCTTCCCGCCGCTGCTTTTTTGTTTGGACGGGCAGGTCAAAAAATACAAGCATTCTCATAAATCTACTCATAACCGTGGGGCTGCCATGCCAGCAGCTTCGGCAGCGCCAAAGCGCCGCCCTTTTCCATGCCGGTGCGCAGGCTTTGCACCAGCCGTTCCATGGCGTAAGCCACGCTGTGGTGCTGTCCGCCGGAAAGAATGTCAGCGTTCATCAGCCCGAACAGCGCGTGCTTGAGCGCGGGGGCGAGCGTGCTTGCCTCGTCCACATTGGCGGCTACATACAAATCCACAACCGGGCGGAACGGCTCCATAAGGTCGTCCGCCAGATTGTATTGGTTCAGTTGGCTGCAATGGTGCAGCCCCTCCCACGGCAAAAGCCCGTAAACTGCGGCGCAGCGGGCGGCATAGCCGCGCAGAATGGCATAGCCGTAATTGAGCGCGGCGTTGCGGCCATCGTCGGCGCTGCGGGTAAAGCCTGTGCCGAACAGGGCGGGGAAGTAATATGCGGCGGCGGCTGCCTCCAGATTGTCCTTATCGCCGCTTGTCACGGCGCGTGCGCGGGAATGCAGAAAGGCCGCTTCTTGTGTTTTGCCGCACAGCGCCAGACATTCCGCCTGGTTGTCGATTTTGGCGGTGACGAGCTGCTGCCAGAAGCGTTTTTTGGCGGGCAGCGTCAGCGAAAGCTGCGCGCGTGCCGCGGCAAGCTGGCGGCTGTGCTGCGCGTATGGCAGCAGCACGCCGCAGGGTAAATGCTTTTCGTCGCACACGAACACCGCCGTTCCGTTTTGCGCCAAAGCGGAGAGCGCGGCAGCCGAAAGCGTGGCGCGGCGGCTTTCCAGCATCAGCGCGCTGATGTCCTCGATGGGCACGGTGTGGCGCTCGTCCGTTTCCACAACAAGCTGTTCGCTGCGCGTGCTGATGTGCGCGGGGTTGCTGACGATCACGCATCGGTAGGACATAACCGCCTCCTTTTTTGATGAATCAGCGGAATTTCTGCCGCGTTTCCTTGTGAACGGGGAAGACGTTGCCCAGAACATCTACCTGGTATTTGTGGAAAGTTTTCAGTGTTTTGACGCCAAGGCTTGGGATGCCATAGGCATTGTCGTGCGTGCGGATGGTGATAGAAGCTGTAGAAATGCTTCCGCTCACAAAATATGCAAACGCGCTCGTTTGCGTCCGTGTTTTCTCCAGCGTGCTGTCCGCATTCTGCAAAGTAAACTTCAGCCCGCTTTTATGCTCCGCGTACACAAGGTCATTTGGATACAGCGAAAAAATAAAATCCTCCTCACGCATTTCTTTCCACTCGCTGTACGGCTTGCCTTGCACTACCGCCCGATTGGGCAACTCCGGTTTCAGCGTGTCCGCCGTATACACCGGCACCCAGTAATACCCGTCCCCGGGTACAAGGAACACATCGACGCGCACCATCGTGTCGTTGCTGGCCGCGCCGCCGTGCACGGGGACGGTGAGCGTGGCTTTTTCGGTTGTCTTCACCTTGCGCACCAGCGGGCCGGGCGTGCCGTCCGCTTTCGGCTTGTAAAACGGTTCCGCAAAGGCCTTTTTGCCGTCGCCGCCAAAGCGGCGCAGCTGCGCCTTGAGCGCCTCGTACAGCAGCGTATCGCTGGAGGGCATATAGTAGTCTTTGATTTCTCCGTCTTTGTCCAGTTTCAGCTCTGTCAGGGCCTTGCGCACCGTCAAGAGGCCTTCGTCTGCTGCGGCGGCGCCCTTGACGGTTTCCTTGTGGCCCGGGCCGGTCACCTTGCGGCGCGGCATGCGGGAAACGAACACCGGGCGGATATGCTCTGTGCCATATTCGCAGTAAAATGCCGGATTGATGTCCAGAAGCGGTTCGCCGGGCTGCTCGGAGAGCCGTACGATCAGCTCGTCGCGGAAGCGCGGCCAGGGCGCGGGAAAGCGCTCCTTTGTGCGGGCGTGCTGCGAACCGGCGCCGTCGGCGTCCTGAAAATATTCGCCCTCAATGTGCCCGTAATAGCCGGAGATGCGGCGGATCATGCCGTCTGTTGTGCAGGCGACGACGGCGGCGTCCAGCGCGTGGTGCAAATCGCCGTCCGCGCGCACCTTGGAAAGCCCCCAGCGTTTGCGCAGATGCGACGTTACCGCGCCGCTGACGGCGAAAACGCGCTTTTTGCCAAGCGCTTCGGACTGCGCAAATGCAAGATGGTCGGAAATGTAGTTGTACAAAAAGCGCGCCATGTGCTGTGTGTCCTGCAGATTGCGCTGCCGGAAGCCCTCGGCTTCGTCCCCGGAGAGCTTTTCGCGCAAAAGGTTCTGTCGCTTGCGGTAGTCGCGCACGCTGCTGTTTGTCCAGACGATAAAGTCTTCGCGCCGTTTGCCCTGCAGGTATTGCAGCGGCAGGCGGTTGCCCTTTTGCCGGTTTTCGGAGGAAAGCACCAGCACCTTGTTGCTGCGCCGGTCGTCAAAGCTGAGGCTGTACGGCACAATGTGGTCCACGTCCACATAGCCCGGCTCAAACAGCCGTTCCACGTCCAGCCGCCGGAGCGAATAGGCGCACACGCCGTCCTGCTCTTTCCAGAGGCGGTATTTCACAAGATCCTGCCCGGTGGGGGAGAGGAGATGGAACGTATCGCGCAGCTCCTGCATCAGGCGTTCGTTCTGCGCGGCGTTTTCGCGCATGGAGCGGTCCATCTCCTGCCGTTCTCCAAACGTTTTGCTCAGCTCGCGCGCAAGCTCAATGCGCACCCATGCGGGGCTTGCGTCCATCTCGCGGATGATGCCGTTCACCACTTTGATCGTCTGCGCAACGGCGCGGCGTACCACAGGGCTTGTGATCTGCTCCATTTCCGGGGCGGCGGCAGGCAATGTAAAGGCCCGCTCACCTGCGCCGTGGCCCTTGAAATCGTACCCGGCGGCACTGCAGGCCTGGTCGTAGGTCAGCCCCTGCTCCAGATGCGGGATCAATTTTCTGCAGGCCTTCAGTGAAAGGTGGCCGAATTTTGAAAAGCCCGTAAGGCCCGCCAGCGCGTCGATCTCGGGTGCTTGGAAACCGGCCTCCGTCAGCTTTGCGCGCAGCGTATCCTCATTTTTGTAAAGGGAAAGCGCGGTGGCGGCCGCGTCGCGTTGGGAAATGCTCAGGGAGGAAATACGGCCCTTTACAACGCCGTCCAGCGCCTTGCGCATTTTGTGGTATGCGGGCAGGCAGGCGAACTTTTCCTTTTTTTCGCTCTCTTCAAGCGTTTCGTTTGCCCGGCAGCGCACGCCGTTGAATTGCACCGTTTCCGGGAGCGCCAGCTCCTTGCGAATGCGGGCAAGGCTCATGTCCGGGGTTTTGTGCGCCAGCGAGAGAAGCTGTTGCCGCTGCGGCTGCGTCAGTGGGCGCGTTTCGCCGTTTTCCGCAAGGCGGATGTGGTTGAGCTTTTGCAGCAGCGAAAAGTATTCAAACGAATAGGCGGCTTTTGCCGCGCGCGGCTCATCCGGCTCGAATGTGCAGCGGCCCACCATTTTTTCCACCTGGTTGCCTCCGTAGGGGCTGTCGCCGCCCGGCCCCTCGTCAAACGAACGCTGGCGCAGAAGAATGGAAAGGTATTCTGCCTGCAGCTCCGGTGCGGCCCAGCTGCAGCCCATTGCACGCTGGCGCTGGAACAGCAGCGAGGCTTCCTCTGCCACCATGTCCCGCCCAACCGTGGAAAGGTATTCGTCGGCCTTGTTGCGTTTGTGAAGGGCGAAGGCCTCGTGCCGGTACAGCATTTCGCCCACGGTGCGCCAGCCGCCCTGGGCCATGCGCCGGCGGTTTTCGTTCACAGCGGCCAGAAGCCGCCCATCCTCGCCGTCCGAGGCGGTTCGGCGGTTGCTTTTAAACCCGCGGCGCTGGGCAAGGTGCAGCAAAATGCGCGAAAATTCAGCCTTGCCGACCGGTTCGTCCAACGCGCGCGTGCGCAGCGCATAGATGTCTTCCAGGCCGCCCGCTTCAAACATTTGCGCGAGCGCTTCCCGGGTGGAAAGGCCGCTGCGTTCCAGCAGGGCGTAAACGTCCGCCCGGCGCAGCGCCTTGCGGCGCAGACGGCGGCGCATCCCGCGCGCCATGCGCCGCGGCGCGGCAAGGCTTTCGCCCGTCTTGGGCTGCTCGGCCTTGTCGAAAATGCGTACACCCAGACGGTGCAGTCCAACAGGTTCGCCCGTGCCGTTCAAACCGACGACGGCCCAGCCGACAGACGCCACGCCGATGTCCAGCCCGATGCCATACAATGTGTTTTTCATATTACTTACCGCCTCTTTCACCAGCATTTGCATGAAAAGGTCCTGCTTTTTACGCTTCCATTTATATCATGACCGAATTACGTTGCAGCCGTCAATCAGCACAGTGGATAAAAATATCCGTGTCTTTTGGGCAAAAAAGATGACGCCCCGCTGAAAGCGAGGCGTCAGAGCTTTACGGTGCTAAGACCTTATCATAGCAACCATAACAGTTCTTGGTATGGTATAAGAACTGGTTTCAGTATAGCAGTTGTTTGCAGGAATGTAAAGCCTTCGACACGAAAATTTTTTGCCGGTTGTGCTTACAAGGAGGCGCCGCGCGCCAAGGCGCGCCTTGGAAAAGCCGGGCCGCCTTGGCGGATGAAAAAACAAGAAGGCGGCGCAGCGGGCGTATGAGCCGCCAATGCCAAAAGACCGCAAAGAATCAACGTTCTTTGCGGTCTTTTGGCTGGTTGGGCCAGCTGGATTCGAACCAGCGGAATGCGGGAGTCAAAGTCCCGTGCCTTACCACTTGGCGATGGCCCATTATTGCAGAACGGCAAATCCGCATGCGAATTTGCCGTTCCTGATTTTAAATGGGGTGGGAGATGGGACTCGAACCCACGACAACCAGAACCACAATCTGGCGCTCTACCAACTGAACTACACCCACCATATTTGGTGCGCCCAAAGGGACTCGAACCCCTGGCCCACTGCTTAGAAGGCAGTTGCTCTATCCACCTGAGCTATGGGCGCAAATGTAAGCCACGATCGGGACACTGCTTGGATATTTTACAATAAGACGACCGGAGTTGTCAAGGGTATTTTTGAAGAAAAAGCATATTTCATGAAAAAATCTTCAACCGCTTGACGGCATGGGCCGTGACGCGATAAACTGTTAGGCGGAACCGTGTGAAAATAAAGAACGGAGGATCAGAAAATGGAACTTGCATTGCAACAGGAAAAAGCAAAGCAGCTGCGGGCCGACATCGTGAAGATGACGTATCTCGCAAAATCCGGCCATCCGGGCGGCTCGCTGTCTTGCGTGGAGATTCTGATGGCGCTCTATTATAATATAATGAAGGTGGACCCCTCCAACCCGGGCTGGGAAGAACGGGACCGCTTCGTGCTCAGTAAGGGCCATGCCTGCCCCGCGCTGTATGCCGTTCTGGCGGACAAGGGGTATTTCCCGCGGGAGGACCTCTGGACGCTGCGCAAGTTCCACAGCCATCTGCAGGGCCATCCCGATATGCGCAAGACCCCGGGTGTGGACGCCAACACCGGCTCGCTGGGCCAGGGCGTTTCCATTGCCGGCGGCATGGCGCTTGCCGCAAAGTATAAAGGCGAGAGCCACCGCGTGTTCGTCATCACCGGCGACGGCGAGAGCCAGGAGGGCCTGGTGTGGGAGGCCGCCATGTCCGCCGCCCACTATAAGCTGGACAACCTTACCGTTCTGCTGGACCACAACGGCCTGCAGATCGATGGCACCAATGACGAAGTGATGGGCGTGGGCGATATGATGGCCAAATACGAGGCTTTCGGCTTCGCGTGCGTAAAAGTGGACGGCCACGACATCGGCGCCGTTGTGGAGGCGGTGAACACGCCGCACCCGGGCAAGCCGCTGTTTGTCTGCTGCGAAACGCACAAGGGCCACGGCGTGTCCTTCATGGAAGACCAGGTGGGCTGGCACGGCAAGGCGCCGAACAAGGAGCAGTATGAGCAAGCGATGAAAGAACTGGGGGTATCCGACAATGGCTGAGAGCAAATCCCTGCGTATTGCCTACGGCGAGGCGCTGGCCGAGCTGGGCGCGGAGAACGACAAGATCATCGTGCTGGACGCGGACCTTTCCAACGCCACCATGACCAACCGCTTTTCCGCGGTGTATCCGGACCGCTTTTTTGATTTCGGCATCGCCGAGGCCAACATGGCCTGCGCGGCCGCGGGCTTTGCCCACGAGGGGCTGATCCCCTTCATCAGCACGTTCGCGCTGTTCGGCGCGGGCCGCGCTTACGAGCAGATCCGCAATTCCATCGCGTATGTGAACGCCAATGTGAAGTTCGGCTTTTCCCATTCCGGGCTGTGCGTGGGCGAGGACGGCGGCAGCCACCAGAGCATAGAGGACATCGCCCTGATGCGCGTGATGCCCAATATGACGATCTTCGTGCCCTGCGACGCCGTTGAGGTGCGCAAGGCCGTGCGCGCGGCCGCGGCCATCGAAGGCCCGGTGTATATCCGCGTGGCGCGCCCGGTGTGCGAATGCTTCACCGACGAGAGCACGCCCTTTGTGCCCGGAAAGGCGAACATCATGCGCGAGGGTGGCGACGTGGCCATCATCGCCATGGGCCTGATGGTGGCCGAGGCGTTGAAGGCCGCTGACCTGCTGGCGGCGGAGGGCATCCGGGCCACTGTGGTGAACATGCACACGGTGAAGCCGCTGGACGAGGATGCGGTTTTGTCCGTGGCTGAAAAATGCGGCGCCGTTGTGACGGCCGAGGAGCATTCCGTCATCGGCGGGCTGGGCTCCGCGGTGGCCGAGGTGCTGGCGGGCAGGTCCGGCGCCAAATTCGCGCGCGTGGGCATCGAGGACCGGTTCGGCCAGTCCGGCACGCCCGCGGAGCTGTTTGCAGACTACGGCCTGACAGCGGAGAACATTGCCGAAAACGCCCGCCGCCTGGTGAAGTAAGCGCGAAAAAACAGGTTGACTTTGTTTCCGTTTATTCGGCTTTTTCGCTGGATTCTTACAAAAAAATTACAGTTTGCCATTCTTTCCCGCAAAACCCTTAAATTTACAAATATTTTTCCTGAAAACTGCAACATTTTGGCCCTCTGCGTCGTATACTAAGCAGAGGACACAAAAAGCAGTGTCCCGGATTGAAGCGTGGACGGCGGCGCCAAAGGCGCAGCCGACGGAAAATATGCGGAAAGGGCGTGTGGAATTTATGACGACTTCGATCACTTCTTTTATGGACAACCTCAAACAGATTTTTGGGCTGGTTTATTCAGACACGCCCACCGAATCCTACGAGGAAAGCGAAGAGTACGAGGACTGAGCTTTGTGCGAAAGCGCAGCCGGCCTTTATAAAAGCGTCCCGGGCGGTTTTGCCGCCAACCTCTGAGGGACACCGGACGCTTTGTGCTGCGCAGCCGGTTTCCCTCAGTTCTCCTTTCCGGCGCATAAAAGGGCAATTTCGCGCACTTCGCACACAAAATTGCCTTTTGCACTGTAGAGGTATTTGCCCGCCCGGCGCACGTCCGGGCGGGCAAACGTTTTTTTATCTTTTTCGACAGGCTGGGGCGGGCACCTTTTCAGGTGCCCGCCTTTTTTGCGTTTGGCCGTTTGCACGCCGGCAAAACGCCCGCCAACGTGTCTTTCGCGCGCCCGTGCGGAGAAACGCTGCGGTTCCCAAAGAAGATACGCCCGGAGACGTGTTTCGACACGGTCAAAAACGGTTCGGCGTCGAAAACTTTCACAGAAAAAGGGTTGATTTTTACAGGGACGCCCCTTATAATTGAAACAGAAGTGGGGCAAAGTGGGTAAAAGTGGGGAAACTCCCCCATGTGCCGGGAAGGTGGTGGCTGGAAATGCTGATCGGCGAGTACAGCTATGCCATCGACGACAAGGGGAGGCTCAATTTCCCGCCCAAATTCCGCGAGGCCATGGGCGGCACTTTCATCGTCACCCGCTGGCTGGACGACTGTCTGGTGGCGTTTCCGGAAGACGAATGGGAGCGCATTTCCGCACTTCTGTCCGAAAAAAGCATGGTGAAATCCCGTGACGTGCAGCGCTTTCTGTACGCCACCGCCGTGGAGGCGTCGCCGGACAAGCAGGGGCGCATCCTGCTGCCCGCCAACCTGCGCCAGCATGCGAAGCTGGAAAAGGACGTTACGGTCATCGGCGTGGGCCGCCATGCCGAGATATGGAACACGCAGGCCTGGCAGCAGATGAACGAGCGCCTGCGCAGCGGGCCCATCGCCGCCGCCATGGAAGAATTGGAGTTTTAAGCCATGAGTTTTCATCACATCCCTGTCCTCCTCGCGGAATGCATCGACGGCCTTGCCATCCGGCCGGACGGCATTTATCTCGACGGCACCGCGGGCGGGGCAGGGCATTCAAAAGAGATCGCCGCGCGCCTCACGACCGGCCGCCTCATCGCGCTGGACCAGGACCCCGACGCCGTGGCCGCCGCGTCGCAGCGCCTGGAAGGGCTGCCCGCCACGGTGGTGCAGAGCAATTTCCGCTATGCGGACAGGGCGCTGGCCCAGCTTGGCGTGGACGGGCTGGACGGCGTGCTGCTGGACCTGGGGGTTTCCTCACACCAGCTGGACGAGGTCTCGCGCGGCTTTTCGTATCAGGGCGACGCGCCGCTGGACATGCGCATGAGCCAGAGCGGCCCCACGGCCGCCGACCTTGTGAACACCGCCTCCCGCGCGGAATTGTGCCGTATCCTCAAGGAATACGGCGAGGAGCCGTATGCCTGGCAGATCGCCGGGAAGATCGAAAGCGCCCGCGCCGCCGCGCCCATTGAAACGACGGCGCAGCTGGTGCAGGCCGTCGCCTCGGCGCTGCCGCCCGCGGTGCGCCGCAAGGACAAAAACCCCGCGCGCCGCACCTTCCAGGCGCTGCGCATCGCCGTGAACGGTGAGCTGGACGCACTGAGCGAAGGGCTGGACGTGCTGTTTGCCGCACTGAAGCCGGGCGGGCGCATGTGCGTCATCACGTTCCATTCCCTGGAGGACAGGCTCGTCAAGCAGCGGTTCCGCCAGTGGGCCACGGCCTGCACCTGCCCGCCGGAGTTCCCGGTGTGCGTATGCGGCGGGAAGGCCAGGGCAAAGCTCATTACCAAAAAGCCCGTTGAGGCAGCCGCCGGGGAACAGGCGGAAAACCGCCGTGCGCGCAGCGCAAAGCTGCGCATACTGGAAAAGCTGTAACGCGGCCGAGGCCGCATTGCATATTTGAGGCAACGCCGCACAATTCACGGCTGAAGCCTTAAGCGCCGCCTCGCTTGCAGATTTTTCGGCAGCCGTCACAAAAATGCTCGCGAATACACAAAGTATTCGCTGCGCTTTTTGTTTAACCTGCCAAAAAA
>ERZ506979.1457-NODE-1457-length-10344-cov-3.773642_pt1 | contig 10344 bp, 6 predicted proteins | sample MGYA00512887_ERZ506979 | MGnify/ENA metagenome assembly ERZ506979 | reverse complement strand
TCGCCATTGATATCCGCAAGTATCTGGCTAAGAAGTAATCTCCTCATCATCCCCCTTTGCACCCGCAGTCTTTGCACTGCGGGTGCTTTTTTTGTCCACATTTTTGTGGTATCATAAGGAAAAACATCTTATTCTTACAGGAGGGATTTCCCATGGCACAGCCCACCCCGGACACCCAGACCGAGCTTGAACGCCGCGAGGCCGCACTGGCCGCCCGCGAGGCAGAACTTGCCCGCCAGCAGGCTGAATTGCAGGCGCAGAAGGCCGATTTTGAGCAGGGCAAAAAGCGCCTGCTGGACAACGGCAACAAGGACTTTGTAAACCCCAAGGAAAAGCTTTACGATAAATTCCCGCTCACGGTGCACCAGATGGACATCATCATCGGCGTACTGTTCGCCCTGATTGCTCTTTTCCTTGTGCTGGGCGTGACCCACACCAGCTTTTTTGGCCTGTTCGGCGGCTGAGCCGCAGGCGCATCCCCTGTGAAAAACATCCCGTAAAGGAGAATAAAAATGGCACACTATCCCGGTTATACCGTCCTGCGCACCGAGGACTGCCCCGAGCAGCACGGTACTTTGACCCTGCTCACCCATGACGTCAGCGGCGCAGCCGTGCTGCTGGTGGAAAATGAGGACGTCAACAAGGCCTTCGGCATCGGCTTCGGCACCTTCCCCTCCGATGATACCGGAGTGTTCCACATTCTGGAGCACTCCGTGCTGGCGGGCAGCGAAAAATACCCGGTCAGTTCCCCCTTTGTGCAGCTACTCAAAAGCAGCATGGCTTCCTTTCTCAACGCAATGACCTTCCCGGATAAAACGGTCTACCCCTTTGCCACCCCCAACGAGACCGATTTCTGCAATCTGATGGACGTTTACCTGAACGCGGTGTTCTGCCCGCTGGCTATGGTGGACTCTGCGGTGTTCGAGCAGGAGGGCTGGCACCGGGACGCGGACGGCACGGTCAGCGGTGTGGTCTACAACGAGATGCAGGGTGCGCTGGCCTCCCCGGATGCCCAGCTGCAAAACGCCCTGCAACGGGCGATGTTCCCGGATACCGCTTACGGCTTTGTGTCCGGCGGCGACCCGGCGTCCATCCCCGCCCTGACCTATGAGAAATACCAGCGGGTGTACCGCCGCCATTACAGCGCCGACAACTGTTGCATCACCCTGTACGGCAAGATGGATATGGCCGACAAGCTGGCGCGGCTGGATCAGGACTACCTGTCCAAGATGCCCAAGGCCGCTGCCCGTCCCCGCCTGACCATGCAGGACGAGCAGCCCGGCACATTCGTGGAGCTGCCCTACTACACCGACCAGCCCAAGCCGGACGAGGTGCAGTGCGCACTGGCATGGTACACCGGCGCATTTGCCGACCGTGAGCGGCAGCTGGGTGTGGAGATTTTGCTGGGCGCGCTGCTGAACACCAACAGTTCCCCCCTCAAGGCCGCGCTGCTGGCCGAGCAGCTGGGCGCAGATATCGACATCGGCTTTGACGACAGCACCCTGCAGCCCATCTTGGAGCTGCTGCTGCGCGGTGCTACGGTGGATTCTGCCCGCAAGTTTGCCCCCGCTGTACGCAAGGCTGTGGACGAGCTGCTAAAGGCCGGCATTCCTCACGACCTGCTGCTGGCCGCTTTGAACGAGGCCGAGTTTGCCTCGCTGGAGCGCCCGGGCAGTCTGCCGGACGGCGTGCTGGACGCCATCAACGCCGCCACCGGCTGGCTGCACACCGGCGATGCCGCCCTGCTGCTGCACACCGACAAGCTCTTCGCCGCCCTGCGCAATAAGCTGGAAGAGGGCTGGTTCGACACCCTGCTGCGGGAGCTGTTTGCCCCCGCCCCGGTGCAGGTGGTGCAAATTCCCACCGCACCCAAAACCGAGGATGCCGCCCCGGCGCGCACCGATGGCAAGCTGGTGCTGGAGCACCCCCTCACCGCCGCCGACCTTGGCGCAGGCGATGCCGCCCCGCAGGGCAGCGCCGAGCAGCTGGCCGGTGCCACCCTGCTGCGCCACCCCTCTGCCGGGAGCCTGTACCTGAATTTTTACTATGATCTGGGCACTGTCACCCCGGAGGAGCTGCAATACCTGAACCTGCTCACCGATGTGCTGGACGAGCTGGACACCCCCGCCCACACCGCCCAGCAGCTGAACACCCTGCGCAGCACATGGCTGGGCGACAGCCGCGCCCAGCTGGACCTCTGGACCGGGCGGCAGGAGGGCGCTCCCTGCCACGCAAAACTCACCCTCTGCCTGAGCCTGCTGGAGCGCAGCTTGGAAAAGGCGGTGGAGATCGGCGGCGAGTGGCTGTACGATACCGTCCTTACCGGCGCTGCCGCCGAAGCCGCCTATGCCCGGGTGGTCAGCCAGCTGAAATTGCGCATGGAACAGCTGTTCATCCAGCAGGGCAACGAGTTTGCCTCCACCCGCGCCCGCGCCCATTATTATGTAGAGGGCGCTGCGGACGAAGCCTGCACCGGCGTGAGCTACTACCACTTCCTGTGCAATCTGCTGGAAAAGGCCGACTGGTCCGCACTGGGCGCAAAACTGGATGCTGTGCGCAGCCGGGTGCTGCAAACTGCCGCCCTGACCGTCAGCCTGCACGGCACCGAAGCCGCACTGGAAAAGCTGCGCACCCTGCTGCCGGAAAGCCGCTTTGCCGCCGCCCGGCGCACTCCGGCGCAGCCCTATACCCAGCCCCTGACGCCCCCGGTGAACGAAGCCTTTATCATTGACGGCGGGGTGAACTACGATGTGCTGGCATGGCCCATGCCTCAGGACAGCCGCCGCCGGGTGCTGGCACGGGTGATGAGTTACGAATACCTGTGGCACACCATCCGAGAGGTGGGCGGTGCCTACGGCACCGGAATGCTCTGTGCCGACGGCATCGAGTTTTTGTACACCTACCGGGATCCCCACCTGCGGGAAAGCTACGACACCTTTGCAGCCGCCCCCGCCGCCCTTGCCGCCCGGGACTATACCGCCCGGGATCTGGACGAGTTCATCGTGGGCACCGCCGCCAAGCTGGACACGCCCCGCAAGGCGCGTGCCGCCGCCCGGGAGCTGGACCGCCGGTACTTCTGCGGCATCACGGACGAGATGCGCGCCGCCGACCGCAAGGCGCTGTGCAGCGTGGACACCGCCCTGCTGAAAGAGCAGGCCGCTGCCCTGTCTGATGTGCTGTCCGGCGGCGTGCGGGTGGCCTTTGGCAGCAAGGACGCCGTGGAAGCCGCAAAGGATCTGTTCGACCGGGTAGAGACGCTGTAAGCGCCGGTAATTTGTAAAAAATATTTTATTTGTAGTTCCGAAACACCCGCAGGGTGTTTCGGAACTACTTTTTTCCCTCACACATTTTTTCTGCACATATTGCCTGCATTCCGTCCAAATCACTAAAAAAAGCCGGATTTTTTGGTAGATAAGTCATACTTATTTAAGAAAATTTGAACAAATTGCGAAATTTGTGTGTTTCTGGTGTGGACAAAAACGTTTTCAGCTGATAGAATGGGAGCTGTTCTTTCTCCGCCGTCCGCAACCGGCGGAGTGTTTTATTGGAAGCAGGAGGTTTCTCATGTTAGAAAAGTTCTTTCACCTGAAAGAAAACCACACCGATGTAAAGACCGAGATCATGGCCGGTATCACCACCTTCATGACCATGGCTTACATCCTTGCCGTCAACCCCAACATCCTGTCCGCAGCGGGCATGGATTCCAAGGCTGTGCTGATCGCCACCGCGCTGGCATCCTTTATTGCCACCGCACTGATGGCTGTGCTGGCCAACTACCCCTTTGCCTTGGCTCCCGGCATGGGCCTGAACGCCTACTTTGCCTACACGGTCGTGCTGACCATGGGTTACAGCTGGCAGCTGGCGCTGATGGCAGTCTTTGTTGAGGGCGTCATCTTCATTGCACTGTCCCTGACCAATGTGCGCGAGGGCATCTTCAACGCCATTCCCATGACTCTGAAGAGCGCCGTCAGCGTGGGCATCGGCCTGTTCGTGGCCTTTGTCGGCCTGCAGAACGCCAAGCTGATCGTCAACAGCGATTCCACGCTGGTCACCTACCAGCACTTCAAGGGCGCAACCTTCCACAGCGTGGGCGTGGGCGCCATCCTTGCTCTGCTGGGCGTGGTCATCACCGCCATCCTGCTGGTCAAAAAGGTCAAGGGCGGCATCCTGTACGGCATCCTGATCACCTGGCTGCTGGGCATCGTGTGCGAGCTGACCGGTATCTACGTCCCCGATGTGGATGCCGGTATGTACTCCGTCATCCCCACCGCCTTTGTCAGCTTTGACTTCTCCGCACTGGGCGAGACCTTTGGTCAGGTGTTCAAGACCGACTTCTCCGGTGTTGGTCTGCTGAACTTCTTCGCCGTGATGTTCTCCTTCCTGTTCGTGGACCTGTTCGACACGCTGGGCACCCTGATCGGCGTGGCCTCCAAGGCTGATATGCTGGACGAGGACGGCCGTCTGCCCAACATCAAGGGCGCACTGATGGCAGACTCCATCGGCACCTGCGTGGGCGCTGTGCTGGGCACTTCCACCACCACCACCTTCGTGGAGAGCGCCTCCGGCGTTACCGAGGGCGGCCGCACCGGTCTGACCGCTATGACCACCGGCGTGCTGTTCCTGCTGGCTACCATCTTCAGCCCGCTGTTCCTCACCATTCCCAGCTTTGCTACCGCTCCGGCTCTGATCATCGTGGGCTTCTACATGATGGGTTCTGCCATCAAGATCGACTTCAATGATCCCAGCGAGGGCATCCCCGCCTTCCTGACCATTCTGGCTATGCCCACCGCTTACAGCATCTCCGAGGGTATTGCCATCGGCATCATCTCCTGGACCATCATCAATGTGATCACCGGCAAGGCCAAGGAGAAGAAGATCAGCCCGCTGATGTATGTGCTCACCGTGCTGTTCATCCTCAAGTATGTGTTCCTCTGATTCCCTGAGCGTATAAAAAGCCAAGCACCCCCTGCGGTCTGCCCGTACAGGCCGCAGGGGGTGCTTTTTTGTGCAGTTGAAAAGAGACCGCAGCCCTTACAAAAACAGCCGCGCCCCATCTGCTGGTTCAGACGAGGCGCGGCCTTTTGCGGTATTTGGTTTGGGGTATAGGAGGAATCATGTCCCTGAGAGGGGGCTTGCGGCTTTCCCCCTCCCGGTGATTTTATGATACCCGAAAAATCCTACGAAATTATGCTTATTTTATGAATGCGCTGTAAACATTACTCCGGGGCCTTCATGCTTTCCACCATGCTGATGCGCCGGACGTGCCGCCGCATCACAAAGCAGACCACCACGGTAAACACCATGGTCAGCGCCACCGCCAGCAGGTAGCTGCGGGGCGCAATGGTGCGGATGAACATGAGCTGATCCATCTCCACGGTCAACACAATGAACTTGTGCAGCGGCACCCCCAGTGCCAGACCCACGCCGGAGCCGATAAGCGCCAGCAGCTCGATCTCGCGGAAGATGTAGCGGTACACTTCCTGATCGTAGAAGCCCAGCACCTTGATGGTCGCCAGCTCCTTTTTGCGCTCCCCAAGGTTGACGCTGATCAGGTTATACAACACCACAGCCGCCAGCGCCGCCGCGCAGATGATGATCAGCACCACCACATAGCCCAGACTGACGATGAGGTTATCGAACAGCTCGGTGGTGTCCTCGGTAAAGCTGATGCTGCTGACATAGTTGCAGTCCAGCAGGTCGGTGCGCAGGGCGTTATACCCGGCAGCATCGGTGCAGGTGGTCTGCCCGTAGACCGTGTTCCACGGGATATCCTCCGTGCCCAGCAGGCTTTCCAGCTGTGCGCGGGGGAGGTACAGTCGGGTGAACATATAGTTCTCGGTGATGCCGGTCAGGGTCAGCTCCACCCGGGCACCCTCGGTGTTCTCCACCCAGAAGGTATCGCCGGTGTGCAGGCCCAAGTTCTCGGCGGTCTTTTCGGTCAGGATGACGCTGCCGCTGTCAAAGCCGATGGCCTTGTGCCCCTTGCGGGTGCGGAAGGTGACGTACCGGGTCAGGTCGCTGTCCTTGGCGGCAGCCACGATGCTCACGCTGGCGCTCTCGCCTTCGGCATTGTAGATGGTGGTGGATTTGGTATACACCGCGCCCCAGTTCTGCACGGCGCTGTTGCTGTCCAGCTCCTCTGCCAGCCCCTGCTCCATGGTCAGGGCTTTGGGGTCGCTGAGGGTGATGGACATATCGTTGTGGGTCAGCTCCGTAGACTGCTTTGTGACGATGGGCAGCAGGGAATCCTGTATGCCAAAGCCGATGAGCAGCAGCGCGGTGCAGCCCGCCACGCCCAGCACGGTCATGAAGAACCGCTTTTTATACCGGAACAGGTTGCGGGCGGTGGTCTTTTGGGAGAAGGACATCCGGGACCACAGCGGGGTGATGCGCTCCATCAGGATGCGCTTGCCCGCCACCGGGGCCCGGGGCAGCAGCAGAGCTGCGGTCTTTTCGGCCAGACTGGAACGGCAGGCGTACCATGTGGCAAAACCGATGACGGCAGCGCTGATGCCCACACTGGCGGCTGCCATGCCCGGGTAGAAGTGCAGGGTGAAGGTGGGCAGGGTGAACACCAGCTGATAGGCGTTCCAGATAATGATGGGGAACACCACAAAGCCAACCACCATGCCGATAATGCTGCCCAGAATGGTGGCAAGCAACGCGTAGAACAAATACTTGCCCGCGATGCTGAGGTTAGAGTAGCCCAGCGCCTTTAAGGTGCCCATCTGCAGGCGGTTCTCGTCCACCATGCGGGTCATGGTGGTGGTAGCCACCAGCGCCGCCACAAGGAAGAAGAACACCGGGAACACCCGGGCAATGGCGTCCATGCGGTCGGCGTACTGGGCAAAGGTGACGCAGCTCATGGTGGAGGTGCGATCCAGCACATACCACTCGCCTTTTTTGATCTGGCTCACCTGCTCCTCGGCATCGTTCAGCTGGGCAAGGCCGTCTGCCAGTTTCTGCTCTGCCTCGGCTTTCTGGCTCTCGTACTCTGTGCGGGATTCTTCCAGCTGGGTCTGCCCGGCGTTATATTCTGCCCAGCCCTCTTCCAGCTGCTTTTGTGCGGCATCGAACTGGGTGTAGGCGCTGGCCGTGCCGGTGGTCAGCTGCAATTGTCCCTGCAAAAGCTGCAATTTCATCTTGCGCAGCGCAGCCTTGGCCTCGGTCACCAGCTGGTCGTTGGAGAGGTTCGGCGAGGAGATAAGCCCCTGCTTGTACATCTGCCGCTTGCCCGCGTCCAGCTGCTGCTGATAGCCCTGCAGCTGGTTATAGATGTTGTCGTAAGCGGCCTGCGCCTTGGCCAGTGCATCCCGCAGCTCAATGTAGTCTTCGTCCTCCGGCTCAGCTTCGTCCAGCGCCTTTTCGGCGTTGCGCAGGGCGGTTTCCGCGTAGGTCAGCAGGGGGTCTGCCACCTTTTTCAGGTTGACCAGCATCTCAATTTGCTGTAACTGTTCCTCAAATTCCAGCACCTGCTCCTCGCTGCTCACCAGCTTGTCGGCACCGCTCTGCATGGTGTCCGGCAGGGCAGCCTTCTGGGCGGCAAGCTCCTTTTCCCCGGCTTCCAGCTGCGCCTTGGCGGCATCCAGCTGTGCCTGTGCGTCCGCAAGCTTTGCCTCGGCCTCGGCAAACTGACGCTCCGCTTCGGCCTTCTGGCTGTCGTACTCGGCGCGCGCCTCGGTCAGCTTGTCGTTGGCGGTGTCCATCAGCTCTTCCCGCCGGGCGGTGCACTGCACGCTCTGGATGGCCTTGAGCTTTTCGGCTACGGCATCCACTGCGGCCTGATATTCATCGGAATAATTATCATACAGCCCGGCGTTTTCCGCTTTTATATAGCACACCGTATAATAATCTGCGGTCAAAGTGCCCTCCGGCACGAACAGGATGCAGTCCAGCTGGCCATCGCCCACGGTGCTGCTCTCGGAATCGGAGGAAAAATGCAGCGGGTCCTGCACCGTGCCCACCACCGTGAACACCTGCCCGCTGACCCCCTCGGTCTCTTCCGGCAGGGTCAGCTGGGTGCCCAGCTCCACGGGGCTGCCGTGGCCCATCACATGCACCACGCACTCCCCGGCAGCTTCCGGCATCCGGCCGGACAGCAGCACCGGGCGATTCATGTTCTCCGGCGTATCGGCCTGCGGGTCGGCAGGCAGCTGATACAGCCGCACCACCGTGGTCTGCTCGTCCCCTGTCCAGTGTCCTTCCACGTCCTGATACTTCACCGCCTGCACGGCGTCCACCCCGTCCACAGCGGCAATGGCGTCGATATCGCTCTGACTCAGACCAAGGGTGGACAGCACCCGCAGGTCGAACACATTCTGCTGCACATAGTACTTCTGGGCAGCGGTGCGCATATCGGGGGCAATGCACATCAGGCCGGTGAGCATCATCACCCCCAGCGCCACGATGCCAAACAGGGACACCACCCGGCTGATGCTGCTTTTCATCTCGCGCAGGATATTTTTGCGGTAACTTTTCTGCACAGTTCTCACCACTCGATCTGTTCCACCGGCACCGGGTGCTCGTTGACCTGATTGGACACGATGCGGCCGCTGCGCACCTGAATGATGCGGTCAGCCATACCGGTCAGTGCCGTGTTGTGGGTAATAACAATGACGGTGCGTCCGGTCTTGCGGCAGGTATCCTGCAAAAGGCCCAGCACCTGTTTGCCGGTGCGGTAGTCCAGCGCACCGGTGGGCTCGTCGCAGAGCAGCAGCTTGGGGTTTTTGGCCAGTGCGCGGGCAATGGCGATGCGCTGCTTCTGACCGCCGGACAGCTGTGCCGGGTAGGCGTTGGCCTTATCCGGCAGACCCACCATCTCCAGCAGCTCCATGGCGCGCTTTTCGGCCTCCGCCTTCTTTACGCCTGCCAGCTCCATGGGGAAGCAGACGTTCTTCAGGCAGGTGCGCTGCATAAGCAGGTTGAACTGCTGGAAGATCATGGTGATCTCCCGGCGGCGCTTGCGCAGCGAGGCGGGAGACAAAGTCTCCATGGCCACGCCGTCGATCACCACACTGCCGCCGGTGGGGCGCTCCAACAGGTTGATGCAGCGCACCAGCGTGGATTTGCCCGCACCGGACATGCCGATGATGCCGTAGATTGCGCCATCGGGAATGGTGAGGTTGATGTTTTGCAGCGCTTTCACCGCGCCATCCTTCATCTGGAAGGTCTTGGAAAGGTACTTGAGTTCGATCACAGAAATTGCTCCTTTAGCTTATCCCTCGATGGTAGATTATCCCTCGATAGGTGCCAGACTGTCCTGCTTGCCGCCGTAGACGCCCATGGGCTCTACGTGAATACCGGCAACAGATACCAGATGGGTACCCTTTTCGGCGTTGAAGTTGTCCAGATACGGCTGATGCTGGAAGTAGTTGGTGTCTACCTGACCGTCCTCGACGATCTGGTTGGGGATCACATAGTCGTCGTACTCCTGGATGTCCAGCGTGATGCCCTTGGCGGCAAGGATCTCCTTGCACACCTCCAGCACCTCGCAGTGGGGAGCGGGAGTAGCGGCGCAGCTGACGGTCTGGCCGTTCAGAGCGTCATAATCCACAGTGGAATCATAGCCGTCGGTGGGGTTCTCCACAACGGACACCACGGAGCCCTTGTAGGTCTCGTCCATGAAGTCCTTCACCTTCTGGCTCTGCAGGGCAGCGGCCAGAGCCTTGATCTTAGGCTCCTCCTGATTGCCGTCCTTGCACACCAGAATGTTGACGTAAGCAGAAGAGCCGTCCTCCATGGCCAGTGCATCGGTCATGGGGTTCAGACCGGCAGAGATGGCGTAGTTGGAGTTGATGACGGCGTAGTCCTCGTCCTGCAGGACGTTGGGCACCTGAGCGGCCTCCACCTCGTCCACAGTGACGTTCAGGGGGTTCTCCTCGATGTCATTCTTGGTGGCGGTCAGGCCGGCATCTGCCTTCAGCTTGAAGAAGCCGTTCTTCTCCAGCAGGGTCAGGGCGCGGGCCTCGTTGGTGGTATCGTTGGGCACAGCCACCTTGATCTTATCCAGCTTAGCTGCGGCAGAGGATGCCACGCTGCCGGATGCAGCGGCGGAAGAAGCAGTGGAAGAAGAACCACCGCAGGCAGTCAGGGCAGCAGCTGCGGCTGCTACACCGGTAACTTTCAGAAAATCGCGACGAGTAATCATGGTTTTGTTCCCTCTCTATTTGTTCTCTATTTTGTACTGCGGCCCGCACGGCACCTTTCCGCGCGCGGCCTTGAGCGGACGCATGAAAAAATGCCCCCGTCCTTACGAGCCTTAGGCTCTGCAAGGACGGAGGCATGAACATACTTCCGTGGTACCACCTTGGTTCACTGCATCCTTACGGATACAGCCTCGATGCT
>ERZ506979.1453-NODE-1453-length-10389-cov-3.575673_pt1 | contig 10389 bp, 8 predicted proteins | sample MGYA00512887_ERZ506979 | MGnify/ENA metagenome assembly ERZ506979 | reverse complement strand
CCAACTACAGACTGGAGTTAAAAGTCGATCCCGGCATCATGTATCATTCGGACCATTATGCGATCGGATTCTCTTATATTTTCAGCAAAAACAGCGAATCCGTTTCAGCAGAAGAGATCGGAACAGCCGCTACACCTTATTACGCATTCCTTGATAAAGGACTGATGTACGGTGCCTACGAAGCATGGTCGGGAAGCGGAGTCCATCTGAGCGAATCGGGTATCAACGGATTCCCCATCAAGGAACTGTCTCACGGAGCAGCAGTTCAGGCTCAATGGGGATCGCTTTACGGAGATGTGGAGTATCTGCATTCTTCCGGTACCGCCGGAGAGAAAGAGGTTATCTGGTTTAAGTTTCCGGCACACCGGATTACATCGCATCTGAGATACCGTTTCGCCAAAGGTAGTACCGAACATTTCCTGCGGATCAACCTCTCATGGTCACGCCAGACAAATGACGAGAATGTATTGGGACAGGAGATATCCAACGGAATCACGACTACCCATGTTTACGGTTCCAACCGGATTTTCGAAAGAAAGGCTTTATCCGTTCAGCCCGAATATGAGTTGATCGCTCCTAAAGGAGAATTGCGTGTCGGAGCCGAGATTTCGTCATTCAAAAGCATGACTACCCAAATGTACCCTTATGTCGCGTCACAGACAATGACTTATGGACGGGTTTACGCATCCGGCGTACTTCATGCCGGAAGGTTCGATGTGAAAGCTGCCGCAAGTTTATCCATAGGAGACTTCACGGAGAAGAGCAGGACTACTGAAACGACAGCCGAACCGGGCGATCCTCCATACCGCCTGACAGATTATTACCATCTGCAGAATGAGTATGCAACTGCCCCACGGGCGACAGTGAACGTCGGATTACGCTATCACTTTCATCGGGGAATTTATGCCGAAATACAGGGCGGATATACGCACGGTTTCAACCTTGAATATATAGCAGGTTCGAGCCGTTGGAATGAGACGATTAAGTTAGGTTATACATTTTAAAATTATTCATTTACATAATATAAAACTATCAAATGATGAAAAAGGGGATATTATTTGTGCTGACAGCAGCATTTCTGGCATCTTGCCAGCAGGAGGAAAACGAGGGAGTAGCATCTGTGGACCGGGTGACCATCACTCCTATTATCACACGTGCCACAGAGGTTAATTTCGAAGATCAGGATCAGATCGGATTGAGTGTCACTAAAGAAGACGGCACTGTATATGCCACCAACGAGCTTATGACTTTCAATGACGGAGCTTTCGCCGGAAGTCTGAAATGGTATCCCGAAGGAGCAGACAAGTCTTCATTCGTGGCTTACTATCCTTACAGCGCAGCCGGTGTACCGACTTCATTCACCGTGCATGCCGACCAGACCACCAACTACGGAATCTCCGACTTTATGGCGGCAAGCAAATCCGACGTACTTCCTTCGGTGAACTCCATCAGCATGATCTTCAAGCACATGCTGACCAAACTGGTTATTAATGTGACAAACGAAACGAATTTGGATATTTCATCTATAGTGCTCAAAGGTTCTGTTCCTACTGCCAATATCGATTGGGCAACCATGAAGACAACCGTAAACGAGAGCGCCGCCGCCACAGACATCACAGCACAACAAGTGACAAAGAATAAGACTTTTCGTGCCATTGTAGTCCCGCAGACGGCTGCGTTCACTCTTGCAGTAACAACTTCAGATAACAATACATTGATGCAAAAGCTCGTATCCACAGATTTAGTTCAAGGCGGACAATACAGTGTCAATATACGTGTATTACCCGATAATATCATCGTTACACTCAGTGGTGAAATCGAGAACTGGACAGACGAGGGAGAGATCAAGGGAGATGAGCCGGAAGTTCCTTTTGAAGAGCATGACGGATATTTCATCTATGACGGCATCACCTACAATACGGTAACTCTCTCCAACGGAACAACATGGATGGCGGAACCATTACGCTATGTACCGGATGGATATACTCCGTCAAGTGATCCGGCTGCAGATTCTCACATCTGGTATCCGTACGAATTGGGTACAGTTGACGGTACACTTACCGCTAAAGCATTGCAGGACGAAGCCTCTATCAAGCAGTACGGTTATCTCTACGACATTCATGCCGCACTTAGCGGCAAAGCAGTTACTCCGGAAAACTGCTACGACTTTGAAGGAGCACAGGGCATCTGTCCGAAGGGATGGCACATCCCGACTCGCGCCGAATATTTCAGCCTTGTAGGTAATTCGACCAAAGATGTGGACGGCAATAGTCTGGAAAACGGAAAAGACGCTCTTTTCTATGACACAGCATATGACGGTGGTAAAATCCCGACACTCAACGAGGCTAAATTTAATTATCAATTCTCGGGAGTACGTATGTCAACCGGTTATTCAGCCGTCCCCAAATATCAGGCAACGGCAATAACCAGCAGCAACAGTACGGTAACCGAATGGTTTGGAAAACCCAGTATGAGTTATTACATGACTTCAACTGCATATAAGCCTATTTATAGTACAAGCACCGGCGACCTGACCAATATTCAGTTCTTCGGACTAATGAGCACATTCTCAATGGCGAAGTATCCGGAAGGCAGATTGTCTCTGAGTTATATCAGTGTACTTAGCGGTCAAACAGTTCGTTGTGTAAAGAACCAGAACTAAAAGCCATTTGCAAGTTCATAAAAAAGAATATAAACTACATAAAAACAAAAAGTAACAATGAAAACAAAAAAGCTAAGCATCGCAATCGCTCTACTGGCGGTTGCCGTTATCGGAACCTCTTGTGGAAACAAACAGCAGAAAAGTTCCTCGGACACAACAACAGAACAGACCACTTCGTCTGCTTTAGAAATTGACTCTCTTCTTGCAAATGCAGAAAACCTTGCAGGAAAAGAAGTAACCATCGAAGGCGTTTGCACACATACCTGCAAGCATGGCGCCAAGAAAATCTTCCTGATGGGCAGTGACGACACACAAGTGATCCGCGTAGAAGCCGGCACACTGGGAGCATTCGACCCGAAATGTGTGAACTCCATCGTCCGCGTCACCGGAACACTAAAAGAACAACGCATTGACGAAGCCTACCTCCAAAACTGGGAAGCACAACTCAAAGCGCAAGCTGCCGAAAAACACGGAATCGGTGAAGCCGGTTGTGACACAGAGAAGAAAGCACGCGGCGAGACAGCCAACACGCCCGAAGCCCGTATCGCCGACTTCCGCGCGAAGATAGCCGACCGAAAAGCAAGCAGCGGCAAAGAGTATCTGTCTTTCTATTTCATGGAAGCTAATTCGTATGAAGTGGAGTAGCAGCATCCGTAAATGGAGCAGGCTGATACACCGTGATTTATCCTTTTTCTTTGCCGGAATGGTCTTGATTTATGCCATTTCCGGCATTGTGATGAATCACCGTGACACCATCAACCCGAACTTCTCCATCGAACGGAAAGAATATAAGATTGCCGAAAAACTGCCGGGCAAAGAGGGAATGAAAAGGGAAAATGTACTGACTCTGCTGCAACCATTGGGAGAGGAAGGCAACTATACCAAGCACTATTTCCCGAAAACGGACATCATGAAAGTATTCTTGAAAGGCGGGTCCAACTTGCAGGTAAACGTCCGTACGGGAGAGGCAGTCTACGAATCTGTCACCCGCCGCCCGCTCATCGGAGCAATGGCACGCCTGCACTACAACCCCGGACAATGGTGGACTTACTTTGCGGATATTTTCGCAGTCGGCCTCATCATCATCACCCTTTCCGGAGTCATCATGCTGAAAGGCAACAAAGGTATTATCGGCAGAGGAGGAATAGAAATGATTGTCGGAATCGTGATTCCCATCCTTTTTCTTCTCTTCTTTTGAACAGAATAACTGATATAATAAAATGGAACAAATCATAGAATGTAACAACCTGACGCACTACTACGGCAAACGGTTGATTTACGAAAATCTTAGTTTCACAGTCCCCAAAGGCCGCATCCTCGGACTACTGGGCAAGAATGGTACGGGCAAGACCACCACCATCAACATCCTGAGCGGCTATCTGAAACCACGTTCCGGAGAATGCCGCATCTTCGGACAAGAGATACAGACGATGGCTCCGGCATTACGCCGCAACATCGGGCTGCTGATAGAAGGTCACGTACAGTATCAATTCATGACCATCACCCAGATTGAGAAGTTCTACGCAGCCTTTTACCCCAATCAATGGAAAAAAGAGGCTTATTATGAACTGATGAACAAACTGAAAGTAGCTACCGGACAGCGCATCTCCCGTATGTCTTGCGGACAACGTTCACAAGTAGCACTCGGACTGATTCTGGCACAGAATCCCGAACTTCTTGTATTAGACGACTTCTCCCTCGGACTCGACCCCGGTTATCGCCGCCTGTTTGTAGACTATCTCCGCGATTATGCACGTTCCGAAGGCAAGACTGTCTTTCTGACTTCGCATATCATTCAGGATATGGAACGACTGGTAGACGACTGTATCATGATGGACTACGGAAAGATACTGATTCAGAAGCCAATTGACGAATTACTGAAAGAAGGACGCCGCTATACCTGTACTGTTCCCGAAGGTTACGAACTGCCCGCATCCGATGATTTCTATCATCCTTCCGTGATGCGGAATACACTGGAAACATTCTCCTTCCTCCCCCTCACAGAGGCGGAAGCAAAACTGAAATCCATGTCAGTACCCTATACGGACCTGCATAGCGAACATGTGAATCTGGAAGATGCCTTCATCGGTCTGACCGGCAAATACTGATTCAATAAAATAATTAAAGATTAAAAAGTAAATTAGAAGTCTCATGTACGCTATATTTTATAAAGAATGGATCAAGACACGGTGGTATTTTCTGCTTGCCGTAGTCACTACACTCGGTTTTACAGGCTACTGTATGCTTCGCATCAACCGGGTGATAGAAATGAAAGGCGCCGCGCATGTATGGGAAGTCATGATGCAGCGGGATGCCATATTCATCGATATGTTACAATACATCCCCCTGATTGCCGGAGTGCTGATGGCCATCGTACAGTTTGTTCCCGAGATGCAGCGCAAATGTCTGAAACTGACTTTGCACCTGCCCTATCCCGAACTGAAAATGACCGGCAATATGTTGTTCTCCGGTTTGGTACTGTTGCTTGTCTGCTTCGCTTCCAACTTCCTTCTGATGGAGGTCTATCTGAGCGGAGTACTGGCTCACGAACTGAAGAATCATATACTGCTGACCGCCCTCACGTGGTATCTTGCCGGTATTTCCGGCTACCTGCTCATCGCATGGATCTGCCTCGAACCGGCATGGAAACGCAGAATCATCAATCTCATTATCGCTGTACTGTTACTGCGAATCTTCTTCCTGTCGCCCACGCCGGAAGCTTATAACAAATTCCTCCCGTATCTGCTGGTTTATACGTTGCTGACCGCGTCTTTCTCCTGGCTCTCCATCGTACGGTTCAAAGCGGGAAAGCAGGACTAAGATAATGAAGAATGAAGAACTAAAAATGAAGAATTAAATAAAGATGAAACGTTTCAGTACCCTACTATTATATGTCACCATCGCCTTCCTGCTTCTCTGGCAGTTGCCTTGGTGCTACAACTTCTTTGTCGTAAAGCCGGAGAAGACTCCTTTCACTCTATATAGTTTCGTGATCGGCGATTTCGCCTTGATGGGACAGGAAGAGGGAAAAGGAACCGTACGTCGCGACGCTGCCGGAAACATCTATTCCGAAGCGGCTTTCGACAGTATTCTGCCTATGTTTTATTTCCGCCAGTTGATGTCCGACGAACGTTTTCCGGATACGATTAACGGGATAGCGGTCACTCCGAAGATCGTGCAGACGGAGAATTTCAATTTCCGCAGCGTACCTACGGATATCAACGCTCCTTCCATCGGTCTTTATCCTCTGTTGGAGTCGATGTCCGGGCGTGTAGACCTGAAGATGCCGGATGATGTTTTCCGCATTACTTCGCAAGGCATCGAGTTTATCGATATGGCTTCCAATAGCGTGAATGCAGAAAAAAGCCTCTTGTTTACAGAAGCTATGACCAAGAAGAATTTCCGCTTTCCGGCCATTGAGATCGTAGGAAACCCGACGGTGAAGAAGGAGTACGACGAAGGATATCTTCTGTTGGATGCCGATCGTCGTCTGTTCCATCTGAAACAGGTGAAAGGACGTCCCTACGTTCGTGCCATCGCTTTGCCGGAAGGATTAACATTAGAGCACCTTTATCTGACGGAATTCAGAAATAAAAAGACGCTTGCTTTCCTGACAGATGTCAACAATGCCCTCTATGTGCTGAAAAGCCGCACGTATGATGTGGTGAAAACAGGAGTTCCTGCATTCAATCCCGAAACGGATGCGCTGACCATTATTGGAAATATGTTCGACTGGACGGTACGGGTGACGAGTCCGTCTTCCGATAATTACTATGCTTTGAACGCGGATGATTATTCACTGATAAAGAAGCTGGAAAATAATTCGAATACTCATTATATGCCCGGCATCAGTTTCACTTCTTATACGGACAAGTATGTGATGCCGCGCTTTGAGTAATAACAGGAATAATAACTTTTAGGCACGGATTACACAGATTAACACGGTTTTAGCGTTGTGAAAGCATAAAGCTATCGTGTTAATTCGTATAATCCGTATCTTTTATTTCTAACATTCACAGAAAACAATAAAGAACCTTTCGCATTTATTCAACAAGAAACTGTACCTTTGCAAGCATGAACATTATCCGATCCGCAATTGCCTCTGCGTTGAACACAAACAAATACGGTAGATAACAACACTAATTTAAAGCCGTATGAAAATTTGCAAGGCATGTACATTTCTGAGTTTCCTCATTATATTATTATACAGTTGTGCACTTCCGCCTGAGGATGAAAAAGAGAGCCTTGAACCGGACAGTTCAACATCAGAACTTCCCTGGACAGGAGAAACCGAGAAATTCACGATTAATACCAAAGAAGGCGTACACTTGAATGATCCGCAGGAAGATGCAGGAACAGCATATATCACGATCCCCTCTTCTTCTGTAAGAAGCACCCGATGGGAATTCGGGGTACGGCTCACCTTTAATCCTTCCGCCAATAATTACGCCCGTTTCTATTTATCCTCTTCATCGGAAATACTTTCCGGAGATCTGAACGGCTATTACATTCAGATAGGAGGAACAAAAGACAATGTAGCACTTTACCGGCAAAATGGGAATCAATCCAAATTACTGGCTTCGGGAAGAGAACTCATGAAAGGAAATAATTCTCCGAAATTATTTATCAAAGTAGAATGCGACGCCAACGGCTACTGGACTTTCTGGACACGCATGGAAACGGAAACCGAATATACGAAGGAGAAACAAATAAAAGACGCAAGTATCACAAAGTCAATCTGCTGCGGCATATACTGCGTTTATACAAAAAGCCGCTGTGACGGTTTCACTTTCCATCATATACAGTTGTCTGATGATGTAATAACAAGTACTGAACCGGACGACATACCGGACGTTCCGGATGAACCGGACAAGCCTGACACACCGGAATCGCCGGAATATCCTGACAATGTGAGAAATATGTTACTATTCAACGAAGTGATGTATGACAATGCCAAAGACGGTGCCGAATACATCGAATTCTATAATCCTGCTGATCAGGATATCACTGTAAAGTCTCTGCGTCTGTTTAAAATGAGAGCAACGGGAGAAATATTCAGTACCACAATACTCAAACAGGAAGATGAAAATACAAACCTTGTTATTCCCGGCAAAGGATATATTTGTTTTACTCACTCCGCAACTACACTGATCAGAAAGCATAAGGTTGACGGCAAAAGTATAACCGAAATATCCAAATTTCCGCAACTGAGCAACGACGGAGGTTACCTTGCCTTGGCAACTGATGAAGAACATCCCCGCACGATTGATACCTGCCGTTTCATAGACTGGATGCACGACACTTCAGTCACTACAGGCATTTCATTAGAGAAGATATCTCCTGAACTTCCTTCTCTCAACAAAAACTGGCACTCATCGAGAAATGATACAGGTGGCACACCCGGAATAAAAAACTCATAAGAAGGATGCATTTATTTGATAAATTCCCTACATTTGTACAATTTGTAGGAAAAGCATATTTGAATATATTCACCCGCGAACGAATTTTAAGCAACAGATATGAGTCCAATTATCTTATCTATTACTATCATAGCATACTTTATGATCCTTTTCGCTATCTCCTATATAGCAGGACATAAAGCGGATAACGAAGGCTTCTTCGTCGGCAACCGCAAATCGGCATGGTATATTGTCGCCTTTGCCATGATTGGTTCCACTATCTCCGGAGTTACGTTTGTATCCGTACCGGGTATGGTACAAGCCAGCGGCTTCTCCTACCTGCAAATGGTACTGGGATTTATCGTCGGACAGTTCATTATCGCATTCGTACTCGTTCCGCTTTTCTACCGGATGAATCTGGTTTCTATCTATGAATATCTTGAAAATCGCTTCGGAGCTTCTTCCTATAAGACAGGAGCCTGGTTTTTCTTTATTTCCAAAATGCTCGGAGCTGCCGTGCGGCTCTTTTTAGTATGTCTGACCTTGCAATTACTCATCTTCGAGCCTTTCCATATTCCCTTTATAATCAATGTCATACTGACAGTACTCATTGTCTGGCTCTATACTTTCCGGGGAGGAGTGAAATCATTGATATGGACGGATGTGCTGAAAACATTCTGCCTGGTAGTCTCCGTTGTACTTTGTATCTACTATATAGCTTCCAGCCTGCATCTGAATTTCAGCGGATTGGTCTCAACGATTTCAGACAGCGATCTCTCCAAAATGTTCTTTTTTGACGATGTCAAAGACAAGCGATATTTCTTCAAGCAATTCCTGGCAGGAGTCTTTACCGTTATCGCCATGAACGGGCTGGATCAGGATATGATGCAACGGAATCTCAGTTGCAAGAACTTCCGTGACTCACAGAAGAATATGATTACAAGCGGGATTTCACAGTTCTTTGTGATCCTGCTCTTCCTGATGCTGGGTGTATTGCTCTATACTTTCACCGCCCGACAGGGAATCGAGAATCCTGGTAAGAGCGATGAATTGTTCCCAATGATCGCCACAGGCAATTACTTCCCGGGCATAGTCGGTATCCTGTTCATTATCGGATTGATAGCTTCGGCGTACTCCGCTGCCGGATCGGCCTTGACAGCCCTGACGACTTCTTTCACCGTAGATATTCTGAATGCGCACAAGAAAGACGAAGCGGCACTCTGCAAAATACGGAAACACGTGCACATCGGGATGGCGTTCGTGATGGGAATCGTCATCTTCGTATTCAATTTACTGAATAATACGAGTGTGATTGATGCGATTTATACGCTGGCCAGCTATACGTATGGTCCAATCCTCGGACTATTCGCTTTCGGCATTTTTACTAAAAAACAAGTTTATGATCCATATATTCCGTTAGTAGCCATTCTTTCTCCTGCACTTTGCTACGTATTGCAAAGAAATTCGGAAGCCTGGTTCGATGGATATCAAATTAGCTACGAGTTACTGATATTGAATGCTGCGTTTACTTTTCTGGGGCTTTGCCTGCTCATCAAAAGGAAATCGTCAGCAGCCCCTATCAACAGCTCTTTAATAAAAAAACATTAAAATGAAAAAGAAAATCAATTGCTTCATACCTTTTGGCAATCCGAAAGATACGATACAAACTGTAAAAGAATTGCAAGCTTCAGAATTAGTGAACAAAATCTACCTGCTAAGCGCTGATACCAACAAAGAGTGCTTACCGGGGTGTGAATGTCTCCTCATTAACGGTCTCTACTCTACAAGTACGATTAAAACAATTGCTGACAACGCAGATGATGCCAGCTATCTTTTGCTTTACACGAAACAGACCCCGCTAAAACTAGGATTGTACGCACTGGAACGCATGACACAGATTATACAGAGCTCCTCAGAAAATGCAATGGTATACGCAGATCATTACCAACTGGTTGACGGAGTTCTCAAACAAGCTCCCGTTATTGATTATCAACAAGGAAGCCTCCGGGATGATTTTGATTTCGGTTCGGTGCTTTTATTCAATTCCGAAATTTTCACCCTTGCTTCAAGTATTCTGGAGGAAACAGTTTTCCAATATGCTGCATTTTATGAAATGCGTCTGATGCTAGGTAATCTATTTCAAATCATCCATATCAATGAGTTCCTTTACACAGAAATAGAAACAGATACTCGGAAAAGCGGAGAAAAACAATTCGACTACGTAAATCCTAAAAATCGGGAAGTACAGATCGAAATGGAGAAAGTTTGTATCAAGCATCTGAAAGAAATCAATGCCTATGTAAGACCTTCTTCCCGAACAGTAAACCT
>ERZ506979.1451-NODE-1451-length-10401-cov-2.660255_pt1 | contig 10401 bp, 10 predicted proteins | sample MGYA00512887_ERZ506979 | MGnify/ENA metagenome assembly ERZ506979 | reverse complement strand
CTATGTGCAGGCGCCTGTTCCGGGATGCCGAGAAGTCCTCGCTGTCCCATCCGATGGCGGATTCCCCCAGCAATGCGATTCCGACAATGTGGCGGCGTATGGCATTGACTTCATTCCGGATCTCACGTATTTCTGCGGTTCCGTTTGCTATGTCATGCATTTTTTTGCGCTCATGAAGCAGTATGGCAATCATGCTTCCGATGACTGCCAGCAATATCAGATAACCAGCTATGATTTTTGTCTGCAATGAAATTCCACTTAGCTTCCTCATACGCCTTATGATAAAAAAATCCCGGAAGGTTGTGGGGCGCAGTCTTCCGGGACGTGAGTAATTTGGATGTCACCCCGATGCGCTATCCAGTCGTACACAGAATGCACTCCGGCCTTTTATAACCTTGGCGGGCGACGGTTTGCCCGCATGATTCTCCCTTCTGCCGGCAGCTGTCGGCAGAAAATTCTCTGGTTCGGGTATCCAATATCTTGTCCATATTCTTTTTTTTACAGTCAGTCCATATTTCTGTTTCTCCGTATTTTCCGATGCAGGAAAAAATAAGGCCCCCTGTTATAGTCCCGTGTGGAAATGTGGATGGCCCTGTTTTCGTTTGCCTGAATTATGGAAGTTCCGGCAAGACAATACGCTGTCCTATTGTATAATATTCCAAAATACAAATATATACATTTGTTCCTAACTGCAATGAAGTTAATATATGTTTGTCTTGATTTCAAACAAGTTTTAACATGTTATAGGTCATAAAGCCGCGTTCAGACAGGTATCGGATTCATTTTCAAGGTAGAAAGGTTCAGGTACAGCCCGTAATGCTCGATCATGCCGTTGCGGAACATTTTCCACAGGATGTTGCAGCCGAGCTGTGCCAATGTGGAGTTGATGAACAGGTCCTGCTTTTCCAGGGCCTCTGCCAGTGAGCAGCTCGGTCCCGAGTCTTTCTCCTTTACTTTCGCGTATTTCACGTAGCGGGTAATCACTTTCAGTGACTCCACCGTTTCGTACAGCTTGGATTCCGGCTGCCTGATTTTTTTCGGTACGGTTCCGAGGACGACCTGTCCCGTGTCCTGTGTATTCCCAAAGTCCATCCAGTACAGGGGCGTCTCGTGGCTTCTGTATTCCGATACCGGCACGGCTTTCAGTATGTTCCACAGGTCGATACGTGACTTTATGTTGTCCGTGCAGGTGATCGTTATGTTGGCCAGATTATCCCGTCTAGCGTCCTTCAGGGCTGCCGGATAGATGTCCGGTACCGCCTTCCAGTCGTTGCCGAAGAAGTTGTTTATGCGTGTGACAAGACACTGTGCCTTGTTCAGGCCGATGTCCGAGGGGCTGAAGAGCTGTCTCCCGATATTGGCTTCCGTCACAATGTCGGAATCATACACAGTTATGAACAGCCCGGGGTGTCCGAGTCCCCTCAGTGCCGTGTCAAGCCTGGCCAGGCAGGTAAGCACCTGCGAGCCTGTTCCTCCCGCTCCGATAAGGTTTACCGTTACCGGATGCTGCGGGTTTATGAGATAGTTGTCGATGTAGTGTACTCTTTTCATTTCAGTATGTCTTTAAGTTTCATGTTGTTCAGTTGCTTCAGTTCGTCGAGGTTGAAGTCCCTGTCCCGTGCCGCCTTTGTCACCAGCACGAGGTTTGATTTTGTCGGGTTCCCGTTCCCTCCCAGGTGGGAGAATTCCGTCAGCCAGAATTTCCTTTCCCAGTACTGCAGCAGCTTCTCATAGGTCAGGTCCTTCGGCAGATCTATCCTGGCGTTTCCCAGACATACGCTGGAACCTGTCACGTTGAAGAATGGCGCGGCATACAGCACGGTATCCGGTCCGGGAACATTTTCCTTGTAGGCATAGATTCTCATTCCGTGTTCTCCGGCCTCATAGATCACTCCCGGCAGGTAATATTCCGCGTTTTCTATTTTGAGCGCGGGGCTGAAGAACATCATCCTCTTGTGCGGAGGGTTGTACCACACGTATCTCTCGCTGCCCTTGCGCGGGTCGCAATACAACAAGTTGTCGGGTATCTTCCCGTATGGAGTGGTGCTGTGTCTTTCCGAGTATCCCTTCACGAGCGTGTTCATGAATTCCAGGGTTACCGGTCTTCCTTCCGTCATGTTTCCCCGGTCGTCAATTTCACGGATTTCAAGGAAAAAGTTCCTGTCATTCTCCGAGGCATAAGCAATCAGTGCCGCCTTGGGGTTGAGCGGCGTCTTGATTTTTCTGGTCAGTTCGTTGCTGTCTATCATATGCTTTCAGATTGGTTTATACTGTGATGTTGATGAATTTTTCCGCCCATTTGAAGAAACGTTCCGGATAGTCGTCCATGCGGAACAGTTCCTCCGTTTCCGGAGACAGGTCACAGGTGGTGACCGGAATGATGTCATATGTCTCCTGGCTGTAGGAGTTGTAATAGTCGGTGAGATATTCCGTTATCATGTCGGTGCAGTCATAGATGACCCGGATCTGCTTGCTGAGATACATGGGCAGAAAGTCCGGTTCTTCCTCGTAGAATGGATCGTAGCCGTATTCCATGATGCCGTGTTCAGGTGTAAGGAACTCCAGTCCCTCCTTCATGACAGAGAGCAGTGACTGTTCGTACCCGTCCTTCGGATTATATCGGTCGATTGCCTTCGGCAGATTCTTGTAATAGGATTTGCGTTCCACCCGGCGTAACAGGGCATGTATCCTGCCTTCCTCATAGGAGTGCAGGAGCCGCCGCCTCTTTTTCCGGTCAGATGCCGTTTCACCTGAGTCATCCTCAGACATCAGTGTCAGGGCATAGTCCATGTCGTCCTCGTCCAGTATGGTGTTTATTCCGTTCGCCTGCATCAGGTTGTGGATGAAGGTGACGGATATGCGTCTCATTTCCGGTCCGAGCCTTTCCATGAATTTCGTCGGGAAGTAATACAACGTGAGTTCTCCCCATTCATGACATTTCCAGAGACGGAACAGGAGTCTTTCTTCGTCCTGCTCAATGTTGACATTCATGTCATTGCCTACAAGGTTACACATCTCTTCGTGCAGTCTGGCAATGCTTTCACCGGGCGTTCGTCCCGGTGTATGTACCGCCTCCTTCTTCATGAGGAGTGCATATCTGAAAAAGGAATCACGCAGGTACTCATAATTTTCCTGCGTGATAAGATTGTGCGGCTTCCCGTCAGTACCGTCCGTGAACAGTTCCGATGGGGATATCGGCAAGAACGTAGCGTTCAGAAAAGAATTACGGCACCGCTGGGTGCCGCAATCCGTTTCTTCCTTTCCGTGCCGTAATGCACCTTCCTTTCGGTTTCCGCAATGATAAGTCTCGCGAGCTGTTCCGCCTGATATCCGTCCAATGGTACACATGATTTCTTCTTTTTTCTGTTGTCCTTTGCCATATCCTTTATCCTTTTGTTCCGATAGTTGTCTTGAACTCATATTCTGTCATGTCCTCCCTGATGACCGGTCCGTGAACGGTAGCCGTCGTCAGTTCCGGGTACATGTTCGAATAGTAGCTCATGACCATGTCCGGCGAGATGTTCGGATCCGGGTCATGAAGGGTTATATACTCCGTTCCTTTCTTGAATTTGAATGAGCGTGTCATTCCTTTGATTTCGAGTGCCATGTCTTAAACTGTCTGATAAGGTGAATACTTGGGTTCCAGCATGGACTGCGGGAAATCGATGTATTCCTCGTAGTCCTTCTCACTGTATGCGGGATGTTCCTGATCGGAGAGGTACGGTTGCTGTTCGTCCTCCTGCATGAACCGTTCTTCCTGCCAGTCCTGTATTTCAGGCTGCGGCGGATATTGAGGTTGGGAAGGCTGCTGTCCGCCTGTCCGCTGTACGTATTGCGCGTGTGGCTGTATCTGCGGTCTTGCCTGCGGCTGTGGCGGCTGTTGTTGCGACGGCCATATTCCCGGTTGTTGCGGATGCTGCGTGTATGCCTGTTGTGGTCTCTGCGGTGCGGGCTGAGCCTGTCCCGGCATCGGCTGTGACGGTCTCCGCGTGTATGTCTGCTGCGGTGCCGGCTGTTGCGGACGTTGCGGTTGCGGATTTCTCTGTTCCGGTGCCTGCGTGTATGTCGGCTGCTGGGAGTGTGGCTGTTGCTGCTGTACCGAAGGTTCCGGCTGTGCTTCCTGTTCCATCAGGTCGAAGAGGCTTCCCCGGTTCATTTCCGTGTCGGCCGCCTTTATCTTCTCCTCGATTTCCTTCAACTGGGCAGCATTCGCGTGTGCTTTCGCCTGTGTAAGCACACTGACGGCTTCCCGGTGGTTTCTGGCCGCTGTCAGTTCTTCCGCCTTCCTCATCAGTTTCTCATACTTCTCCCGTTTCTCGCGTTCTTCCTTCGTCTCCTTGGATTTCGCTTCCTTGGCAGCCTTGCTGCTGGCGGCGGCCTTGTCCGCCTGTGCCTCGAACTGTGCCATGTTGGAGATCAGTCCGCACGTTTTCTGTATAGGTCTTGTGACTGCCTGCAGGAATCCCGTATCAAGTTCCTGCGGTGTGCCCGTGACAGTCAGCGGCACGATGTGGTTCTGGGCCTCGTCCTTGAGTCCGTTCGATTTGGGCAATGTGGAAACGGTCAGTTGTCCGTTTGTCTTGCGGATGACGATCGTGAGGTCCACGCTTTCCGTCATCATCTGGTGGATTGCTGTAAAAAACATAATTTCAGATATTAAATGATTAGACGATGTGTTTCAATATTCGCTGAAGAATTCTGCCAGCAGCCTGTTCCTGTCCGGATGCCTGCATATTTCCAGAACGGGGTTCAGCAGCTTTGAGATGTGAACCGGACCGGTGGTCCCTCTCGGTGGCAACTTGATTGCCGGTTGCGGGACGTGTACTTTCGGTCTTCTTGTCACGGGCATCCCTATCGGGGCTGGTGACTGTCTTGTGATGATCGCTTGTTGCATATTCTTTAATGTTTAACTGTGAATACCCGGGCTTTGGCAGCCTGTTGAACTACAGGGGCCCAACGGCAAATGCTTCCGGAAAGGCAGGGTTTTCGGGAAAAATACCGGAGCGCAGCGAGGATGATTTTTTCCGAAACCGCTTGCGGCCTGACCTTGCCGTCCGACAAGAAGCGTTTGCCAACTTTGCCCTGTAGTTCTCGGTTTGCCAATGTCTGTGTTTTTAGTCCTTTCCCTTTTCTTCCCGTGTCATTTCCGGTTGTGACGGATACAAAAAGAGCCGCCCGCTCCCGGACAGCTCCCTTATGCTGCAATGATAAATTCCGTGCATGTTCCATATCGTCAGATTTCAGAAGACCAGAAAACTCAGTATGCACAGAATGATGGCCAGTGCCACGAGAAAACAGGCTATACGGTAGAGGAACCTGAAGAGTCCCCTGAAACAGATGATGGCCACGGCGGTCCATACAGGCGATATACCGTGGGAATAGAGCCAGCTGAATATGATGGCTGCTGTTACGGCCAGCGCGAGTGTCCTTGCCCATCTGCTGTCCGCTATCTTTCTGATACGTTCTTTTGTTTTCATAATCTTCATGTGTTTGGCGGGAATGCCATTCCCGGTTTCAGGGGCTTTCTTGCAGTCCGCCTCCACAGGCAAGGTTTTCGGGAAAAATACCGGAGCCTCGGGCGAGGATGATTTTTCCCAGAAACCGTAAGGCCAGACCTTGCCGGTGGAAACGGGCGGGCTGCGACCTTTGCGCCGCGAATCGGGATGGCTTCATCATTTCCTTTTCCTGCCGTTCCCGTTTTTGGGGAACGAGAGTGTCAGGGTGAACCCGGCGTCAAAGGTGACCGAAGCGTCGAAAGCCACGCCCTTCTTTCCCTTGAATCCCTTGATGAGCCGTGTGGAGCCGGAGGAGAAGAGCTGTTCCAGATGCTGGTCCGTCAGTTCCTTGTTCAGGAATCTGCGGTACACGGTCAGTCCGCACCCTTTATTGTCGCAGCGGGCACTCTTCTCCCTGACGATGATGTGTCCGGTCTTGCATTTGGGACAGGTGAACGTGCGGGCGGCTACCGCCGGAAGGCTGAGGTTCAGGATTTCACGGGTAGCCTTGCGGGTGTAGTCCGTGATGGATGCCATGAACGTGTCCGGTCCGAGTGTGTGCCGCTCTATCTGGAGCAGGGTCTTCTCCCAGCTTCCTGTCAGGGAAACATCCGCCACGAGCATGTCCTTCACCGCATCGTAGATATGGAGTCCCTTTTCCGTGGGGACGATGCTCTTGCCGGAGCGGGCGATATAGTCACGCTTGAACAGTGTGGTGATGATGGCGGCTCTTGTGGCGGGCGTGCCGATACCCAGCTCCTTCACGGCCTCGCGTGCCTGTTCGTCGGCTATCTCCCTGCCGCAGGTCTCCATTGCTGCCAGCAGCGTGGCTTCGGTATAGAGCGGTCTGGGCACGGTCTTCTTCCGGGCCAGTCCGAATCCTGAAACAGGGACCGTGTCCCCTTCGGCAAATATGGCCGTACCCTCGTCGGTTTCCGGTTCGTCGTCCTGCCTGTCCTCTTTCCTGCGGAAGATGCCGCGCCATCCCGGACTGACGACAAGGGAGCTTTTCGAGCGGAAATCCATGTTGTCCAGACGGCACTCCATAAGAATCTGTTCCTTCTCGCAGCAGGGCGAGAACGCCTCCAGCATACGTCCGGCTATCAGCGTATAGACGGCCTCCTCCGCTTCGGAAAGCCCTTCGGGTGCGATGCCGGTCGTGATGAGGGCATGGTGGTCCGTCACTTTGCTGTCGTCCACGCTACGGGTGTTGAGACGCGCAAAGTCAAGGATTCCGGCACTTGTGGTGAATCCGGGCATGGCCAAGATTCTTTCCAGCAGACCGGGTACGCAGGCCATCACGTCGTGCGGGATATACCGGCTTCCCGTTCTCGGGTAGGAAATGAGCTTCTTCTCGTAGAGCGACTGGGCGATGTCCAGCGTCTTTGCCGCGGGCAGGTCGAGGTGCACGTTGCAATCCTTCTGAAGTGCCGTCAGGTCGTAGAGCAGCGGCGGCTGTTGCAGGGTTTTCCTGCGCTCCACCTTCGTGACCGTCGCCGAAGAATCGGGAGAGAGACTGCGGTAGGCGGCTTCCGCCTTCTGCCTGTCGTCAAAGGTCGCGGGATGGAAGAAGCGGCGGTGTGACGTGCCGCCATTGAGGGTGACATGTAGCTGCCAGTATGGTGTGGATACGAAACTGCGGTTCTCCCTGTAGCGGCTGCATATCATGGCGAGCGTCGGAGTCTGCACCCGTCCGATCGAGTTGTTGGACGAGCCGGAGACGATGGCCAGGGCACGGCTGGCGTTCATGCCCACCAGCCAGTCCGCCTTCGCCCTGCTGTCCGCGGCCGCATAGAGGCTGTCGTATTCATATCCTTCCCTGAGGTCTGCCATCCCCTTTCGGATGGCCTCATCGGTAAGCGAGGAGAACCACAGGCGTTTGAAAGGCTTGGTACAGCCCAGGTGGGAATATATCCACCGGAAGATGAGTTCCCCCTCACGCCCGGCATCGGTCGCCACGATGATGCTGTCACATTCGGAGAACACCCCGTCGATGACCTTGAGCTGCCTGCCGGCGGCGATGTCCGTCACCATGCCCCTGTCCGTACGTATCTGTCGTTCCACAAGACGGAACGGTTCGGGAAGCATCGGAAGGTCTTCGGCGGTGGTTCTCGTGTAGCCGTATGTTCCCGGCAATGCCAGTGATACTAAATGTCCCAGCGCCCATGTCACCATGTAGCCGTTTCCTGTTATGTAGCCGTCCTTTTTCTCTGTAGCCCCGACCACACGGGCTATCTCCTGACCGACACTCGGTTTTTCTGCTATGATTGCTATCATGATTCGGATAAGAATTAAGCCGTTTCCCGCTTGCCGGCGTACGGAGGGACGGGAAACGGCGGTTATACATTCGGTTTACATAATTATAAAGGTGGAGTTACTCTCCCACGGACTTGATGCCGAGGATTTCGAGCAGCGGGTCACCGTCCTTGCGTACCAGCTGGAGTGTGGCGTCCATCACCACGTCCACACCGAGGAGCACGAGGCTGAGCGGCATCACTTTTGTTTTCTCTCCCCTGAGCAGCGTGTCAAGTTCTCCCGACATCTCCAGCTCGTCCTTCAGGATGCCGATGCCTGCCAACTCGTCCCAGTTCACGTCCTCCGCCTTGAAAGGCGTGTTGTTTTCCTTGTTCATTTCCATGTTCTGATTCTTTAGGATTTCACATTCGTTTTACTTTTACTTTGACCGTCAGGCTATGCTCGCGCCCCTGGATTGGCGGTTTTCCTCTCCCTGTCTTTGTGCGGCGGACACCACGTTGCGCTGCGCGGCGTCGCGTCTGCGGTCGGGGTTCTCGTTGTAGAAGTCCAGCCGTCCCTGGTTGAAGTTCGCCTTGACGTACTGCGAGATGGTCTTGCCGTCATACCCCTTGATGCCCTCGACCAGTACCGCCTTGCCGCTTTGGAGGTCGGCACGCTGCTTGCGGGTAAGCTCCACGTCCCATACCTTGGCCGGTATCTTGAACTCCTCGCGCTGGTCGAAACCGTCCGGTGTGCGCGAATAGCTCAGACGGCCCGTTTCGAGGTCCGCCTTGATGAATGAGGAGAATTCCTCGCCCCTGCGGTTCACCATGCCGTTGAGGAAGATGGGCCGCCCTTCACGCAGCTCTTTCTGCTCCTCGGGAGTGACCTTCACGCCGCCTATTTCATTCGGGATGTAGATTTCCCGTGCGCCTTCAGGGGAGTCGGGATTGTAGCGGGTGTAGGACGGGCGGCCTGTCGCTTCGTCGAGCTTCACGTAGGAGGAGAACAGTTCCCCGTCCTTGCGTTTCATGCCCTCCACGAAAATGGCCTTACCCCCGTTCAAATCATCGATCTGTTTCTTGGTCAGTTCCACGCCTCCCAGATACTGCCGGTTGAAGAGCTTGTCGTTCTCGAAGATGAACTCCACGCTCCTGCGCTCGGCATTGACCTGAATGTGGGCGTCGAACGGGTTGCCCGATCTGGCCGTCATTCCTTCGATGAATATTTTCTTTCCTTCACGCAGGTCGTTCTGTTCCTGTTCGGTCAGTTTCACCCCGCTGATTTCACGTGGTATGAAGACATTCTCGGCTTTCATCGCCACCACCTCGTTGGTCAGCTTGTCGATGCTGACGAAAGAGGGGACATACTCGCCGTTGCGGTTTTTCAGTTCCACGACACGCCCCATGTTGCCCGTCTCAAGCAGGTTCTTCTTGTCCTCGTCGGAGAAGATGTGCCCGAAGTAAGGACGGTCGAGGTCGGGTTTCTGCCGGATACCGTGGATGCCCAGCACGATGTCCCCGGAGCGGGACTGCTGGAACGAGAGCCTCGCGTCGGTGCGTAGTACGGCGGAGCCGAAGTTCATGCTGATGGGCACGACCTGGTTGGTCTTGTAACCCTTGAGCATCTGGTCAAGTAGTCCCCGTTCCTGGAGTTCCTCACGGGAGAGCCCGAAGTTCTTCAGCTGTTCCCAGTTGATCATGGACTCGTTGTAACGGTACTGGGGGGACTGGGTCTGCGGCTGGCTGTCGGCTGCGGCAGCCTGCTGCTGGGTTTCATTTTTCTTTGCCATTTCTTCTTGATTTTGTTGGTTGATACTTTGGTTTTCCTTGTTGCGCGGAACAATCTCGTACTGCTTGAGAAATTCCTCCACGGCTTTTGTCTTTTTTCCTGCGACGATGTCCTCGATGGCCTGCTGTACGGCAGGGTCGTCCAGCCTGTCTTCCTTGACGGAGAGGATTCCGAAGCGTGTCGGGTCTTTCAGCTGGCTCCAGAAGTTCTTGATGAAGTTCTCGAAGGCGTCTGCATAGCGGTCAATCTTCAGGAAGGAGTTCCGGTTCTGCCTGTCAGCGGCTACCGTGTTGAATTTTCCGTCCTGTCCGATTTGCGACACCGCTTCCAGAATCAGTTCCATCTTGTCGAGGATGAACACGATGTCACTCATCTGCTCGTTTTCGGTGACCTGCGGTTTCGGGGGTTCTTCCCTTGCATTTTTCTTTGCCATAATTTTTGATTTTTAGTGTTGATAACTCATGTTGTCACCGCAAATATATAGGAGAAAAATTGATAAATAATTGATTTGCAATGTGTTAGGATATACATTACATCTTGTGTCATCACATTACACCGCAGGCCGGAGAAAACGGAGTGAAAATGCGTGGGAAAACGGCAGGAAAAGAAGAAAAAACAAGGGACGAAAAAGGAAAGGGAAAAGACGGGAACAGGCCGGACAGACACGGGCATGGCGGTACACGCTGCCGCACGGAAGAAAAGGAAAAACTGTAATTATGCAGAGTTGGGAGCGAGCTGCTTTTGTCCCTCCTTGATGTGTCCTTTTGTGACAGGAGGTGGATTTCTGTTTACGGGAATAACAGGATGGCGTAATCCATTGGAACGGCATACGGGAGCATGGTTCTCCCGTCAGATTCTTTTTTATATTGACCTGTATCTA
>ERZ506979.1443-NODE-1443-length-10452-cov-3.641916_pt1 | contig 10452 bp, 8 predicted proteins | sample MGYA00512887_ERZ506979 | MGnify/ENA metagenome assembly ERZ506979 | reverse complement strand
GGCGGCTTCGTCCATCACGCGGGCGGCTTCACCGCTCACCGAAACAAGGCATGGCCGCCCGGCGGCTAAGTAGCTGGTGATTTTTGCGGGCACCGTCAGTCCCACGTCCTCGCTGGCATTCAGTGCGGCAAACAGTGCGTCCGCCATCGTGTGATAGGCAGGGATATCCGTTACGGGATGCTGTCCCTCGAAGGTGAACCAATCCGCTACATCCGCTGCGGCAATTTCCTGCTCAAGGGCGTCGCGGCTCATGCCGTCTCCCACGATAACAAAATGCACGTCCCGGCGGTCCGCCGCTTTCAGCCGCCGCGCGCATTCCACCAGAAGCGGCAGGTTCTGCGCGGGGCTGATGTTGCCCGCGAACACCACGTTGAACCGCCCGGCAAAGCGGCTTTCCAGAGCCGCGTCATGCACGTCCTGCGCATACAGGTCTTCACAGTATTGGGGCACCACGGTGCGCTGCGCCCGGGGCGAGATGGCGGCCAGGCGTTCGTCCAGAGCCGGGCTCATGGCCACAAGGCGTTCGCTGCGGCGGTAAAACCAGTGGGAAACGCCCGCGGCCACGGCGCGCAGCGCCTTGTTTCGCACAGGCATCACAGAATACAGGTTTTCCGGCCAGAGGTCCAGCACGTAGGTGGTGAGCGGCACGCGGTGCAGCTTTGCGTACACGACGGCGGGCAGCATCATCAGCACGGGGCTGGTTTCGTAGCAGAACACGGCGTCATATTTCCTTCCGTGCAGGCGCGGCAGATTGAACAGCGCCGTAACGGGGAAGGAAATATAATTGAGGAAGATGCGCAGGGAGGTGTTGCCCCTGCGGCGTATTTCGCCCGCGCGGAAGATCTGCACGCCGGCATGGCTCTCGCGCCGGGGGCCGGTATAACGGTACCCCTCAAACCACTCGCCTTTTGGATAGTTGGGCAGGCCGCACAATACATCCACCTCACAGCCGTCTTCCGCAAAGCCCGCGCAGATGTCGGTGATGCGGAAATTTTCGGGCCAATAGTGCTGGCTCACCACAAGAATGCGTTTGCCTTTCACGCAAAAACTCCTTTTTTCAGTGTTCCGGGGTGGGAAAAAGGCGGCAAAGCATCAATCCTTGCGCCATACCATTTTGTTTACAACGCCCACATAGCTCTGGATGATCTTCACCACTTTGACGGAAACGTCCTCGGTGTAATTGGGTACGGGAATGCCGAAATCGCCGTTTTGATTCATGGCCACGGCGGTAGCCACGGCCTGCTCCACGCCGCCCCCGCTGATGCCCGCAAGGATAAAGCAGCCTTTGTCCAACGCCTCGGGCCGTTCGGTGGAGGTGCGGATGCACACCGCGGGAAAAGGGCGGCCGACACTGGTGAAGAAACTGGATTCCTCGGGCAGCGTACCGGAATCGCTCACCACGCAGAAGGCGTTCATCTGCAGGTGGTTGTAATCGTGGAAGCCCAGCGGTTCATGCAGCCGCACCCGGGCGTCCAGCTTGAAATTCCGCTGCTCGAGGAATTTTTTGCTGCGGGGGTGGCACGAATACAGAATGGGCATGTCGTAGGCTTCGGCCAGACGGTTGACGGAACGGAACAGGTCGAGAAAATTTTTCTCGGTGTCGATGTTCTCCTCCCGATGGGCCGAGAGCAGGATATAGCGCCCTTTTTCAAGGCCCAGCCGCTCCAGCACATCGCTGGCTTCGATCTTGGCAAAATTGGCACGCAGGACCTCGGCCATGGGGCTGCCCGTCACATAGGTGCGCTCTTTGGGCAGGCCGCAGTCCGCCAGATAGCGCCGCGCGTGCTCGGAATAGCATAGGTTCACGTCCGAGATGATATCCACGATGCGGCGGTTGGTCTCCTCCGGCAGGCATTCGTCTTTGCAGCGGTTGCCCGCCTCCATGTGGAAAATCGGGATGTGCAGCCGCTTTGCGCCGATGACCGACAGGCAGGAATTCGTATCTCCCAGCACCAGCACCGCGTCAGGTTTGAGCGCCACCATCAGGTCGTATGACTTGGCGATGATGTTGCCCATGGTCTGGCCCAACGTGTCGCCCACGGCGTCCATGTAGACCTCCGGGTCGGCGAGCTCCAAGTCATGAAAGAACACGCCGTTGAGGTTGTAGTCGTAGTTCTGACCCGTATGGGCGAGGATGGTGTCGAAATACCGCCGGCACCTGGTGATGACCGCCGCCAGACGGATGATCTCCGGGCGCGTGCCCACGATGATCAGCAGCTTCAGCTTGCCGTTGTTCTGGAATGATGCCATGTTCATGCTCCTTATTTACAGCGGCCAGGCGCGGTTTTGCACGACCTCGCCCGCCTCGATTTTCATGCAGCGGGGAATGCGGTTCTCCGCCTTGACAACCGCGCCCAGGCAGATGTGCGCGCCTTCCTCCAACACGCAGCCATGATCGACGATGACCCCGCAGTTGACGATGCAGCCGGACTTGACCACGCAGTTTGTGTTGACGACGGCGTGCGGGAGGATGACCACACCGGGCTCCACCTGTGCCGTGGGGCTGACGTAGGCCGTGGGATGGATGATGGTCGGGACGGCGCAGCCCGCTTCCTGCAGGCGATGCAGCCACGCCAAACGGCTTTCGTTGTTGCCAAGGGCGGGATAGAACGTGGTTTGTTCGCCGCGGAAGCGTTCAAACTCCGCGCATTTGCCGGCGACGTCCGGCGCGACGCTATTGTCGTCGAGGAAGAGAATCTTGCTATATTCTCCTGTTTGCCCCGCCACGTCCGCCACCGTGCGCCCATAGCCGCCCGCGCCGAGGATGATCAGCCGCATCCGTCCTTCACCTTCTCAAAGAACGTGTCCGGGCGGTTCGGGTCGAAGATCTCGTTGCAGATCATGACCGTCACCAGATCTTCCGTGTCGCTCAGGTTGATGATGTTGTGCGTCCAGCCGGGGATCATGTACACCGCTTCGATCTTCTCCCCCGACACCTCAAACTCCACCATCTCGCCGGTGTTGATGTTCCGCTCTTGGATGAGGCCGTGACCGTGCACCACGATGAACTGCTCCCACTTGCTGTTGTGCCAGTGCTGCCCCTTGGTGACGCCCGGCCTACTGATGTTGATGGATACCTGCCCGCAGTCCTGCGTGTGCACCAGCTCCGTGAAGCTGCCGCGGTCGTCCACGTTCATCTTCAGCGCGTACTTGAACTTGTCTGTCGGGAGATAGGTCAGGTACAGCGAGAACAGTTTCTTGGCGAAAGAACCTTCCGGCATCTTCGGCATCAAGAGCGTCGCGGGCTGGGATTTGAACTGCTGCAATAAGTCGACGATCTCACCCAGCGTCACCTTGTGGGTGACGGGGACATAGCAGTAGCGACCGTTTTCTATGGGGACGGGATTCAAACCGTCGTACTCGCATCGCTTCTCCTTGCCCTCCAGCAGATCGAACATGCCCTCGATCAGATCGTCGATGTAGAGCAGCTCCAGCTCAGTTGCGCGGTCGTTGACGGTGAACGGCTCGTCGTTGGCCACCGCCCAGCAGAAAGTCGAAACAGCGGAATTGTACTTCGGGCGGCTGTGCCCCATGAGGTTCGGGAAGCGGTAGACCGCCACCTTTACGCCATTTTCCTCACCATAGCGGAAGAACAGCTCCTCGCCCGCCAGCTTGCTCTTGCCGTAGTCGCTCTGGCCGTAGCGCCCGATCAGCGTCGCCTGAATAGAGGAAGAAAGCATAATGGGTGACCTGTTGTTATGCTTCTTCAGCGTGTCCAGCAGCGTGGAGGCAAAGCCGAAATTGCCCTGCATAAACTCGTCGTTGTTCTGCGGGCGGTTCACTCCCGCTAGGTTGAACACGAAATCACAGTCCGTGCAATAAACGTCCAACTGCTCCGCCGTGCTGTCGAAGTCGTAGCAGTAGATGTTGTCGATGTGGATGTTCGGGCGCGTGCGGTTCTTGCCGTCACGGATGTTTTTCAGGTTGTTGACGAGGGCCGTGCCGACCATGCCCTTCGCGCCGGTGATGAGGATGTTCATGCTTTCCCCGCCTCCCAGCTCGCCAGCGCTTCCCGCACATAATCCGTGGTCAGGATCTTCTTGACCGTACCGTCCACATCTAGGCGGTTGGTGTTGTGGCTGGTGTAGCTCTCATCCGCCATGGTGTGGACCTGTCCCTTGACCACATACTTGTCGTAGTTCAGGTCGCGGTTGTCCGCCGCCACACGGTAGTAGTCGCCCATGTCCTCGCTGCGCAGCCGCTCCTCGCGGGTCATGAGGGTCTCGTAGAGCTTCTCACCGTGTCGCGTGCCGATGATGTTCGTGCCGGTATCGCCAAACAGCCTCTGCACGGCCTTCGCCAGATCGCCGATGGTCGAGGCGTCCGCTTTCTGGATGAACAGATCGCCGGGGTTGGCATGCTGGAAGGCGAACATCACCAGATCGACGGCTTCATCGAGGTTCATCAGGAAGCGCGTCATATTGGGATCAGTGATGGTGATGGGGTTGCCCGCCTTGATCTGGTCGATGAACAGAGGGATAACGGAACCGCGGCTGCACATAACGTTGCCGTAACGGGTACAGCAGATAGTGGTGCCGCCACGCTCAGCAGCTACACGGGCATTGGCATAAATGACATGCTCCATCATGGCCTTGGAGATGCCCATAGCGTTAATGGGGTAGGCTGCCTTGTCGGTGGACAGGCAGACGACACGCTTTACACCGGCATCAATGGCGGCGTGCAGGACGTTGTCCGTGCCTATGATGTTGGTCTGGACAGCCTGCATGGGGAAGAACTCGCAGGAAGGAACCTGTTTCAGTGCGGCGGCGTGGAAAATGTAGTCAACACCGGGCATTGCGTCACGGATGGACTGGGGGTTGCGGACATCGCCGATGTAGAACTTCACCTTCTTGGCAGTCTCCGGGTGCTTCGCCTGAAGCTCATGGCGCATGTCATCCTGTTTTTTCTCATCACGGGAGAAAATGCGAATCTCTTTCAAATCAGAGTCCAAGAAGTGCTTCAGAACGGTAGAGCCAAAAGAACCGGTACCACCAGTGATCATAAGGGTTGCGTTATCAAATGCAGACATTTTAATTTTCCTCCTAATCTTTTATCAAAAAACATCCTTTAAAAGAATTGCATCAATCATCAGTTTGACATTTGGCTGCAAGTCTTTTATAACGGCCGGAAACAAAAGAATTGTGCTTATTTGCGTCAGCAACGATGCCAACGCAGCACCAGATGCTCCCCACAAGGGAATCATGATTGCATTCAGCAATACATTTGTTATTGTTGCTCCGATATACAAGTATTTGAGATAGTTCTGCTTACTGTAAGAAACTACCCATGCATTTCTGGCTACTCCAAGATACGAAAATGCTGTATACCATGTAATGATTCTCAACGGAGCTGCAGCCGGGGCGTATGCGTCACCATACAAAATACTCACGATCGGAGACGCTAAAAGTGAAAAGAGAAGTGAAACGCCCACAGACACATAGAACACAATTGCGTAAAGCTGCTTATTTTTGCGTTCAAACAGTTTCTTATTATCGAAAGACTGCAAAATAACCGGATACAGGGAATCAATTATCGCAGTCAACAAAAACACCCATGTATTGCACAGTGAAACTGCCGTTGAATAAAATCCCACTTCCGACTCATTCAACATTTGTTTCAGCATGAACTTATCCGTACTGCCGTAAATCGAGACCATCAAGCCAGCTAAAATGAAGTGATAACTATTAGAGAATAATTCTTTTGCCTTACGTACTGAACACTTAAATTGTGGGCCATTGTGCTTTTTATACATGACAAGGAGGACAACAGCCACCACCATGTAGTCGATAGAAGTCGAAATGGCAAACCATTCTACGCTTTTTCCTGTTGCCAACAGCCACACTTTATAAGCGGAAACAACCGTATATGATATTACCGTCGCAAAAGCAGAGTATTTCGATTCAAGCTTTGATTGAAACCAATAGTCCAGGGTGTCCATCACTTGGAAAATCACACCTATACCGCAGAGGAACACCACAATGTGCGTCGTAGTCTCTCCCTTATCAGCGATCAGCGTGATACACACCATCATAAGTACTGATAAGACGCTGGAAACCGTTCTAAGGACAATCGCCGATCCAACGGTTTCGCCTTCCTCATCGGGATGATCCACAAAATTCTTTACGATAACCGAATTGATTCCAAGCGTACAGAATGATGCAAAGAAGGATGTGTATGTTGCGGCGTAATTAATCAGTCCAAAATTGCTTGGACCCAAGTATCGTGCCGTAAGCAATCCAACAAAGAACGCAAGTAGCATATGATATACCCGCCCAGCAATAATCCAGCTTGCATTTCTTGTCACCTTACTGCTCAGTAAATCTCGTATTTTCATGCCTCTAGACTCCTAATGACTCTTGCTGGAACACCACCAACCAAAGTATTATCCGGTACATCATGTACCACACACGCACAAGCAGCTACAACACAGCCACTGCCTACAGTTGAATTGTTGCAGATCGTACTTCTGCCTCCAATCCATGTTCCGTTTCCAATCACCTGGTGATAAATCTCGCCCTGACCGGCTCTTCGGGTTCTATCTCCAATTGCGTGTCCGCCCGTTTGAAACGTAACCTCTGGTCCAAGATCGCAGTTGTCGCCAATTTCGACGGTACCATTTCCATTGATCCTACAGTTTTTACCAATCCAGCAATTTTTTCCAATCGCAATTGAACCCTTGCATTCAATAGGGCCAACAATTGTCGTTCCATCTCCGACTGGACACCCGATTCCACGGAGCAATTTTCGTTTCATATTGCAAGCAAGCGGTTTCGTTCCGACAAATACATGGTTAATCAAAAACAGGTTTAGCGTTCTCTTGATACCATTTAAATGCAGCATTCTTTTAAGATTCATTTGCATGATACCATCCATCCTCCAATATTTCTGCGCTGCCACAGGGACCATCTTTAAACAAATTCTGCACCGAGTTGCCTTTGATGATTTCCCTCGCCAATTCAACAAATCGACCGGATGCCACCTGTGCGTTCCACGTATCTGAAATCGTGGCATACGCATTCTCGCCCGTCTTTCTTCTATAGGCGTCATCGTCTAACAATCTACAGACCTGTTTTTCAAGGTGCTTTTGATTTCCGTTTTCGTAAATCAGACCATTTACTCCATCCTTGATCAAGAAAGGCACTGAGCCAATTGCATGGCTTGCAACAACCGCACATCCGCTGTTCATCGATTCATTTAAGACAGCTCCCCAACCCTCATTAAAATCACTGGTAAAAAGAAACACATCAGCACTTTCCATATGAACACGTACTTCCTCCGGAGACATTGCGCCAAGCATTTCTACGCAATCTTCTACGCCTTTGCTCCGAATCATTTCGTGGAGCTGCGCTTCCATCTCTCCATTGCCGATAATACTCATTTTGAAGGAGTATCCCTTTTCTTTAAGCGATGCTGCCAACTCGATGGAAGCATCCGGATGCTTCCATCCTATCAGCCTGCCGGCCCATAGGATTGAAGCCTGAGGATGCTTCCATCCTGCTGACGTAACCGATAGCTTTCGCTTCATCAATTCAGCGACATCATATTTCTTGGTCTCCGGGAAATACCCCCACTTAAAGGTTCTTCCCTTAAAATTTGTGTAGCGATTCAAATCCGCAGCAGTATAGGCACTGCTACAGCAGAAATACAACGGTCCCTTTTCAAACGGTTTCAAATGCTTCCACGCACTCGCAAAATTGTGCGGGATCTGCAACAACCCCGTTCCCTCCTTAAAGTAGCGCTCACTAAACTTAAAGCACAGTTTTCCTTTGCTTATGCGGCGCACAATCAGACTATCCGGGCATGAGCCGTATATCGCTACATCTGCATCATCAATTAGTTTTTCGGCCTGATGCATTTTCTCCTCAGAATCGTAGGCACAAAGCACAAACGGGTATTTGTGATTCATATCCTCATACCCCATGTCAAGTCTCTCTTGCGGAATCGCTTCTAAGGCAACAAATGTATACTCCACACCATCTTGACTTAAAATCCCCTGTGAAAAAGGAAGCTGATGATGATTCATAAAATTAGAAACCATTACAGTTTTCATAAAGGCTCCTTCCTTCCCGCCAGATAGAAAAGCACATAAACAAACTCTATTCCCGGAAATCCTCCCAGAAAAATACTTGCTTCTCCACTGGATTGAATAAACAACCCCAAAATACAAATCAAAGCAGTCCGTGCAACTGGATTATCATTTTCACAACACGCCAAGGTTTTTTTTAGCATCATCCCATAAAAGAGTATTGTTCCCAATAAACCTGTAGAGCAAAGATGTGCCAACGGTGCATTATGGGCATTAGCAAAGCTCGCCTCGCCTAAATTTCCAACTATCCATTGAAAATTAGTACGTAACAAAGAAAGGTAGTCAGTAAATGTTCCTTGACGACCTGAAAATAGTGACTTGCCCATTATCATTAGGTCAGCATATCCACTTCTAAATAGCATCAGATACATTGGAACGAACAATATTGGAAATGCAAAACATAGAGCTACAATCATTTTGGGAATTCTAATTCTTACAGGCAGTATTGCACTTGCAACTACAAATATAGCCGCAATCATACATGTTCTTGCGCCTGTCATCCATAGTAAATACAACAAATACGTAACAAGTATAACAACGAAAGCTTTTTTCCTTGCATTTTTTAGATAAATCATGACAATGCAAATTACCGCAAAAATATAAATTCCTGCAAGATTGCTGTTTCCAAAATACAATGTAAGCGTCGGTGAAACTGTATTATTATCTCTATAATATGCAAACGGCATTAGTGAATAAGCAGAGAACAGCAATCCACTTAGTATTCCAAATCTATATACTGTATCAATCGTTTTTTTATTCTGCAAAAACGTATTATTTAATGCTATAACCCAAAATAATGAAAAATAACAAACTATGGCATAAAGCAATCCGCTTTCAAACGGTTCATCCGTTGTAAATAGACTCACAACAATATCAATGAGAAGTACAAAAAACAATACTATATATTTTCTTTTTGCGCCGTTATTGTAAATCGTCAAAGCAATATTTGCTGTTGTTGCAATAACACCAAGCCAAATCACATAGTGGATAATTCCAGTGTTTTTTAATGGAATAAGCAGAAAGAATAAGAACGCCGCAAACAGTTGGATGTCATGGAAAGACACCTTAAATTCTCGAAGCGCATGTTTTTCAACCATTTATACTTTAAAAACCTCCTACCATATCACTATATAATTTTATATAATCACCATATTTTACCTTTTCACTAAATCTGCAAGCAGAATTAATGCACGTAATTCGGCTAACGTCCGCACAGTTATTATTTATGATTGCTTCTAACATTTCTTCATAAGAATCAACCACTACACCCGAATTCTCATCAATGCACTCAGGGCTTCCACCAGTGCGAAATGTAATTACAGGTATCCCGCATGCTTGTGCTTCAACATTCACCAATCCTAAAACTTCTTCTCTGGTCGGATTCACAAAAACATCTGCTGCGGTATAAATGCCTGCAAGTTCATTTTGATTCTGCGTTCTATGAATTGTTATTATACTAGCGGGCAACTTCTTATCAATTTTTTCATCCGTTCCAACTAAAACAATTTTGAACAGATTTCCATCGAGTTCAGATGCTAATCTTATAAAGCAATCTAGACCTTTTTTTACTCCCCAGCCAAATGAAACTCCCAAAATAACTTTCTGTCCCTCTTTAACGCCCCACTTATTCCTATATTCGTTTTCTGTTGGCTTAAATACATGCAAATCGATGCCATTGTTAATAACTTTTACTGGATATTCATTTAAATAAGATTCATTCACAAGATTCGCCAGCCATTTAGACGGAGTAACAACAGTCAAATTTTTTACCCCTGTAAACCATTTTTTCTTTAACTTCCACATTCTCTTTGTATTATCATACAATGCTTCTGGATATTCTTTATACTGAGGGCAATTAAAACAACCTGTTCTCCATTTATCACATTTTGCCATTGTAAAATGTGGACATTGCCCGGTAAACGCCCAGCAATCATGCAGAGTCCATACAACCGGAATTTCATGCTTCTTTATGTACGAAAAAAGCATAGGGAGATTGATATACGAATCATGTAAATTGTGCAGATGAATAATATCGGGTTTGAATTCATCGATCTTCTTCAAAAGTTTATATGTCTCAAACCATGCGAAGCACCCATTGAATCCTGTGATTCTGGCAAGCGCAACATTTAACCGACGACTATTAAATGTTCCGATTCGATAATAGCCGCAGTCCTCACCTGCATCACGGTTCGTTGTGGTAATAGGCGACGCACACATTACCTCGTGACCCTGCGCTCTTGCTACCTCGGCAATCCCCATCATGATTTTTCCGGTGCTTCCTTTTGCCCCACCGTTAATCTGCACAATACGCATCACTCGTACTCCTCACTGATTATCGCTAAAAAATGTATAAGATCGGAAGAGCA
>ERZ506979.1442-NODE-1442-length-10453-cov-4.833141_pt1 | contig 10453 bp, 10 predicted proteins | sample MGYA00512887_ERZ506979 | MGnify/ENA metagenome assembly ERZ506979 | reverse complement strand
GCGTTCGGCAAAATCCCGCCCAAAGTCATAAACAAAGCCCGCCGAAAAACGCATTTAAAACGTCTTTCAGGCGGGTTTGTTCACTTCTATACACGTCAGCGCGCCGTTTTCCGCTTTGTACAGGCGCGTGCAGTAGTTCAGCGCGCCCGGGCGGTGCGTCGTCAAAATGCACGCGGTGTCCGGCAGCGCGGTTAAAAGATTTTTCAGAACCTGCGCTTCGGTCTTTTCATCAAGCGCCGAGGTCGCTTCGTCAAGGAGCAGGATCGGCGCGCCGCGCAGCACCGCGCGGGCGATGGCGATGCGCTGCGCCTGTCCCTCGGAAAGCCCGCCGCCGTGCTCCGCAATCTTCGTGTTCACGCCGTTTGGCAGCGATGACACAAACGCCCATGCGCAGGCGGTTTTGAGCGCCGCTGTCATTTCCTCCTCCGTGGCGTTCTCTTTTGCCATGCGCAGGTTCTCCGCAATCGTGCCGGAAAACAGCGTGCTGCCCTGCGGTACATACGAAAACGCACAGCGCGTCTCCGCGCTGATGACGATTTCGCATCCATTCTTCCCGCGCAGCACAGCACGTCCGCTTTCCGGGTAAACGAGTCCAAGCAAAACACGCACCAGCGTCGTTTTCCCCGCGCCGGATGTGCCAACAAGCACGGCAATCTCCCCCGGTCCTACCGCAAAAGATACGTTTTTCAGCACCGCTTCGCCGTTTCGGTATGCGGCTGTCACATTTTTGAGCTCTACCATCAGTGCGCCCTGCGGCAGTGCCGTTTTACCGTGGCGCTCCTTCGGCAGCTCGCAAAGCTCACGCACACGGTGTGCAGAGATCGCCGTGCTCAAAAACTTCGGGATAAGCCCTGCGGCACTTTCAAACGCACTTGTCAGGCTGCTGCGCTGCTGCAAAAAAAGTGTCAGCGTACCGAATGTAATGGCACGCGTCCACAATAAATACAGCCCGTAGCCCATGGCGATAAACTGCGTGAACGCCCCCGCAACCCGCAAAAGCGCATTCACGCGCACGGAAAACATGTTGTATTGCAAACTGCATGTGCGCAGCGCTTCCTGTTTTTCCTTTAGCTTTCGGCTTTGGCTTTGCATTGTGCCGAGCGATTTCACCGTGTCGACCGTGTAAAACGTCTCTGCTTCAAACGCGGTCATTTCGCTGCCGAGGCGGCGCAGCTTATTTTCAAATGCCCGCCGCTTTTTGAGCACGGCGGCAGACAGCAGCAACACCACCGGCGCGCCGCCGAGCGCGATGAGCGCCATCACGGGGCTGTAAATCCAGATGAGGAAAAACACCGCGCACAGCCTGTAAGCCGTCACTAAAATTTGCGGCAGCCAGCTCACTGCCCCGCCGCCCACAGCGCCCGTATCCGTTTCAAAGCGGTTTAAAATGTCGCCGCAGGAAAACGCGTGCAGAGCCTGCCAGTCCGCGTCTAAAATGCGGTCGAACACATCGGCGCGCACGTTGTTATTGAGATCAATCTCCAGCTTTTTCAGCACGCGGCTCACCACGCAGTCGAACGCGATGGAGACCGCCGTGCTGCCAATAGCCGCGAAAACCAAAAGCGGCAGACGGGCGGTATCGTACCCCGTGACGATGTCGATGAGGTACTTGCCCGCCACGCTGCCGAACAGGCCGACCGTGGTACCGAGCACGCCGAGCGCGATATACAGCGCGATCATTTTCTTGCAGCGGCGGCTGTACGCAAGCAGCCATTTCCAGTCCGCCAAAACCTCACTGAGTGCGCAAAAGCGCACCTTGTTTTCTTTACGCTCCATTTGGCACCTTTTCTTTTCGGGCATGGCGGCGCGCAAGTATCGCAATAAAAAGCGGCCTTACCGGTGTTAAAACGAGCCACACGGTTTTGAAAAACCGCCACAGCGCACTGTTTCGGCCGTACCACTTACCCTTGCGGCGCACGGCAATGACAAGACAGCAAATTTGCTCGCCGTGCACGGGGCCCTCGGGGCCGGTCTGGCTGTCGCCAAGGAGATACCACCCGCTTTTCGTCACGCGCCAAACGCGGTGCAGAACATACTGCCCGTCTAACCGCCGAAACAACACGATCTCCCCGCGCTTTGGCGGGTGCGTGCATTTTACAAGCCGCACGGCGTCCCGCCCGTGGATGAGAAACGGTGCCATACTGCTGCCGAACACCGGCATTTCCATCACGCCGCCCGCTTCCGTTTCGGAAAGGATCGCGCCGATGTACGCGCGCAGCCCCGCAGCATCTATAAGCATGCGCGCAGGCGGACGGTCTCCGCCACGGTCGCGGGGTACAGCGCCTCATACAGGCAGTCGACCGCTTCTTCCGATATGGTACAATCCAGCAAAAACGCCGGTACGCGGCGCAGCAGTGCTTCCATGGCATCGAGCACACGCGCAGATTCCGCCTGATCCCAGCGGTTCACCGTCACCTGTCCGTAAAGCCGCAAAAATGCCTCCCCGCGCGAGAGCCTGCGCACGGCGTTCTTTTTCGCCTGCCGCAGCAAAACGACGGCACTCAACCGCGCATCCGCATTTTGGCAGATGCCCGACGTGCCGCAGACCGGCCAACCGCGCGCCATCCAGCAATCCTGCACCTTCTGCAATAAAGCGCGGTCGCCGTTGATGATCTCCGCCCCGGCGTATTGCGCCCAGAGCGAGGCCTGCGTGCTCTTCCCCGTGCCGGACGGTGCCGAAAACAGAATAGCCCGTCCGCGGTGGCGTATGTAGGCGCTGTGCAGAATAAAGCTGTCCTTTTGCAGCATGCGGCGCTCAAGCGCGAAAAGCGACGCGAATACCGGGTCAAACACAAGGCAGCCGCGGCAGTCTTCGGCGATCATCACCTCGGCGTGCGTGTCATCCAGCTCGCGATACAATGCGTAAAAGCCAAGCATGCCCTGTATACCCAAAAGCCGCGATTCCTTTTCGCCGTCGCGATACACGATGAGGTCTTCCCGTACGGCCGTGCACACGCCGACGGGGTTCGGGATGCTCTTTACAAAGCGCAGCGTGTAGAAATACGCAGGCTGCACGTCTTTCGTTTCAAAACGCAGAAAATTCGGTGGAAAAACAAGTGTATCGGGGTGATCTGCCGCAAAGCAGAAACCGCCCAACTTAAAGAGCCTGTGCATGGGGTACAGTCTCTCCTTTCTTCAAAATTTCGGGCGCTGTGCTTTCCGCGCACAGCAGGCGGTAGAGCGCTTTTGTGTAGGCGCATACATAAGGCGGCACCGTGCCGAACGCGCCGCCCTCGCGCAAAGACGACGCCGGACACGCGCGGCACAGCGGACGCAGCTTGCACACGACGCACGCTTCATTCTGTTTAAGCGCCGCAGATTTCTCCCGCACCGCACGCCAAGCGGCCTGCACGTCGTTGTGTTCGATCGGCACGGAAAGCGCCCCGAGCATCACGCACGGGCGTAAATCGCCGCGCCAGCCGACGGCAAACGAACACCGCCCCGCAAGGCAGCGCATACCGGCTTCCGTTTCCGGAACGGCGCTTTCCAGCGCCTGTACCGTGCGTTGCGCATATTCGTGAAAACCGACTGTGCCAAGCTTTATTCTCGTTGCGGCAAGGCTTGCGGCCGCGGCTTCCTCCGGCGAGAGCCGCGCTTCATGCTGTCCGCTTTCTGTGGACAGAATATAGGTGTCCGGCTCCAACTCTAAATTTCGCTCCTTTGTGATTTGAAATAACGTTTCAAGGTCATGCCGGTTTTGCCTGACCACGCTGACACCGACCTTCACCGGCACGCCGTGCGCCTGCAAAAGCTGAATACCGCGCATCGCTTTTGCGTACCCGGTCTCGTCACCGCACAGTGATTTGTAGGTCTCTCCGCTTGCGCCGTACAGCGTAACGTTCACGCGGCGCGGCGGATTTTTCGCAAAAAATGCCGCCCAGTCTTCATTCAAAAGCGTGCCGTTCGTGTTCACCGTGACGATCATACCGCGCTTTCGCACCGCGAGATACACCGCGCGAAACGCGGGGTACAAAAGCGGCTCGCCGCCCGTGAGCAGCAAAAACAGCGTGCCTGCGTCGCGTAGCTTTTCCGCAAGCGCTGTCCACTCCTCCGCCGTTTGCAGGCGGCTGATTTCCTCCTGCTCTGTCCTGTTCATGCGGACATAACACATTTTGCAGTTTAAGTTACAAAGTGGGGTCAGCTCAAAACTGCCGGTGATGGGCACGCCCGTTTTGGCAGCGCGGCGCAGTAAAAACGCTTCCGCTGTGTCTTTCTCCGGGTGCATCACGAGTGGTTCGGCCGCTCGTTCTGCGTCAGCGTTGTGGTGACATGGTAATCGTCAAAGTTCCATACAGGTGTCGCATTTCCGAACCAGTCTACGACGAATGCGTTCTTCGCCGGCATCACGGAATCCTGCCCGGTGATGGAATACTGCTGTCCGCACGCCTCGTTATAGTACTTTCTGCTGTCAATGCCGCGGTCATACACACCGTTGCCGTTCGAGTCCAAAAACACCTCTCCCGAAATATCGCACACGCCCGTGTAGCACGCGGCGATGTACTCGTTTGCCTCAAACACCTCCGTTTGCAGCAGCGGAGCGCTCCATGCTTTTTTCATTTTATACCGCCTTTCCTTCCGTTTTTTCCGCAGCGGAAGCCTCGCGCAGCAGCCCTGCGCGCAGCCCTGCCCGTACAAAGTTTTCTATGCCGCGCAGCATTTCTGCCGGCTGTCCGGTGTACTGCGCCTCTGCCGCAGCCGCGGCTTCTGCCACCGTGCACGGGTGCTGAAACTGCATCCACAAAAACCGTCCCGTTTCGTTCAGCGCGGTGATGCGGTTCTGTGGCGCGTCCGTCTCCCCGGCAGGGATCAGCACGTACAGCCCGGCGATCTCCCGCAGCAGGTGTCTGCCGTTTACATAAAATCTTTTCATATCATTCGGCGGCAGCCCTGCCGTTTCCATTTCCGGGCTTTTTGCTTTTTCCGCCCGCTCCATGCTTATCCCTGCCTTTCTGCTTCGTGGCTTCAGTTATAATCATAACAGAATTTTTGGTATTGTCAACCAAATATATTTTGTAAAATTCAATCATAATCAGTAAAAATCAATATATTTGTGCGTCTTTTTGTCAAAAAAAGAAGAGCCATGCAGGAAAACGGGGTGCGATTTTTCCGTTTTCCGCACAACTCTGAGCTTTATCGGTATTCTGTTTTCACATTGTGATCATGACCTGTACGTTCGGGTTCTTCTCTCCGACAATCACGATCATCTCAATCATTTTATTTACATAATCAAAAAGTGCACCGGAAATTTTGCCGTAGTCCGTAAACTCAATTTCCGCTTCCGTTTTCGGCATTTCCAGTGCCGCCTGCAAAGCTTCCAATGTCGGTGCAACGCGGCGCAGACGCAGCTCCGCGTTGATATACTCGTGTAAATCGCGAATGTCTTTCACATCCGTCAACTTTATTTCTGCTCGCATACGCTTTTCCCTTTCGTGATGTAAATTTCGCGCATAAAGACCTCGTCGCGCGCAGCGGTAATCTGTACGCGCACGCCGGAAAGCTTTTTGTTCGTGTGGCCCGTCAGCGGGTTCTGCACGGCGAACGGATCTTCCAGCTCGCAGATGTGCTTATTGCCGATGCACGTGCCCTCGAATAACGCGTAATCCGCCTTGTTTTCTTCGTCGATGCCGAGAATGCGGAAGCCCTCCACGCGCTGACCGTGCGTGAGATCCTCGCGCAGCACAACGCAGCCGATCTCCACCGGCCTCTCGGTCTTCAGCTCATACACGGGCTGCGTGGGCGTGCCGCCGATGCGCTCCACCGTGCACGGAATGCGGTTTTCGGTCGTCTCGCGGATGAGGTCGCCGAGCTCCTTCAAGCGCTTCACGTCGCGTTCATCGAACTTGCCCTCGCGCGTCGGCGGTACGTTAAGGTTCAGGCAGGCGTTTGCGCCGCAGGAACGCAGGTAGGTATTGTACAGTCTCTCAAGCGAATGCGGTTCCTCGTTTTCGTGCCAGAACCAGCCCGGACGAATGGACATGTCGATCTCCGCCGGTGCGAAAACAAGCCCCTTCGAGTAGAGGATGTTCGGCATGGTGCCAATCTCGCGGTTCGTGTTGTACATGTAGCTCAAAGAGCCGTCTTCTGCCATCGGACCCGCGCCGGTCTGCACCTCGCTGTAAAAGCACAGCTCGCTCGGCACAACGGCCCATTCGGCATGGCGCGCCTCTCCGGCCTCGTTGCCGCACCACCGGGTATCCGGGCCGAAATCATTGAAAATAACGGCGTTCGGCTGATACTTGCGGATGAGCTCAAAGTAACGCGGGAAGTCATATTCCTGCTTTTTGCCGTTTTCGCCCTCGCCGCAGGCGTTATCGAACCACACGCAGAAAATATCGCCGTAGCCGGTCAAAAGCTCCGTCAGCTGATTGCAGAAGTAATCGTTATATTCCGGCGTGCCATAATATTTTGAGTTGCGGTCCCACGGAGAAAGATAAAAGCCGAACTTGATGCCGCCGCGCTTGCAGGCTTCTGCGGCTTCACGCACGACGTCCCCCTTATAAGGGCTGTTTTTCACGCTGTGCTCCGTGTATTTGCTCGGCCACAGGCAGAAGCCGTCATGGTGCTTCGCCGTGAGGATGAGTCCCTTGAGGCCCGCAGACTTCACCGCTTCCACCCACTGGTCGCAATCGAGCGCGGTGGGGTTAAAAATCTTCTCGTCCTCTGTGCCCTCGCCCCATTCGCGGTCCGTGTAGGTGTTCACACCGTAATGCACAAACGCATAGCGTTCCATCTCAAACCAATCAAGCTGTCGTTTAGACGGCACCACACGTGCCGCCTCTTTCAAAAATTCAACCATACTGTCCTCCCGAATTTCGGCTTTGCTGCTCTGCTCGTATTATAGCACAACCGCGCAAAATGTCAAAAATAAAAATGCGGCGCAGAAAGCTCGCTTCCGTACCGCATTTAATCGTTATTTTAGAACGTGACGCGCACCGTGGTGCCCTTGTTCGGCTCGCTTTCGAGCGACACGCGCGCATGGTGGAACATGGCGCCGTGCTTTACAATGGAAAGCCCAAGTCCCGTGCCGCCAATCTGCTTGGAGCGGCTCTTATCCACACGGTAGAAGCGCTCGAACACGCGCTCGCGGTCAGCCGCCGGAATGCCAATGCCCGTATCGCTGACCTGCATATATGCGTGGCCGCCTTCCGTGCCGGTGGAGATCACCACGCGGCCGCCGGGACGGTTGTACTTTACAGCGTTATCCGCAAGGTTATACAGCATCTCGTCTAAAATATACGGCACGCCGGTGACGAACGCCGAGCTGCCCTGCACCGAGATGACAATACTGTTCTGCTGCGCCGGGATTTTCAGACGGCAGGCTACCTCCTGCGCAACGGCGTAAAGATCTGTATCGGCGCGGCCAAGCTCTACCGCATTTTCGTCAAGCTTTGAAAGCTTCAAAATATCCTCAACAAGCGTGATAAGCCGCTGTGCTTCGGTATAAATGTTGTTCGCAAAGCGCGGCACATCGGCGCTCTTGACAAGCCCGTCCTTCATAATCTCCGCATAACCCGAAATAGAAGTCAGCGGCGTTTTGAGCTCATGCGAAACGTTCGCGGTGAACTCGCGGCGCAGGCGCTCGTTCTCTTCCTTTTCGGTAACGTCCAGCAGCACGATCACCGCGCCCTGCACGCCGTTATCGTTCGTAACGGGGTTCGCGATGAGGCTGTAACTGCGCCCCGCCAGCTTTGTGATGCGCTCGCTCGCCGTACCCGTCAGCGCGGAATCCACTGCATCACGGAAATCGGGGCTGCGGTTAAACGCCAGCACGCTCTGTGGGCGGTCGTCCTCCGGGTGCACGTCCAAAAGGCGCACAGCGCTCGTGTTGTACGAAAGCACATCGCCCTTTGCATCCACCACAATAAAGCCCTCGCGCATGTTTTCGGTGATGGCGGTAAACTCCGTCTGCTTGCGGTGCAGCTCTTCCATTTTCTCCTTGATGGTCTCGTTCTGGCGCTGCAAGCGCAAAAGCAGCGGCGAAAGCTCGCCGTACACGTCGTTTTCCATCGGATGGTCAAGGTCAATGGCGTTGACCGGCGCCACAATCTGCTTTGTGCGATACGTGGAAAGCAAAATGGCCAGCACCAAAATAATGACGGAGCACAGCAGCATCCACGGCACCATGCGCTCAATGGAGCCGAACACCGTCTTCATACCGACCGAAAGGCGCAGCACGCGTCCGTCCGAGAGCATCACAGCGTAGTTATACGACTGCACATTCAGCGTATCGGATTCACGCACGGATTCCCCCGCACCGTTTTCTCTTGCAGCAATGACCTCCGGGCGGTCGTTGTGGTTTTCCATGTTTGCGGCATCTGCAACACTGTCAAATCGAACCGTGCCGTCCGTATCGATGACGGTCACGCGCACAGACTGCGCGGCGGCTGTATCATACCCGGCGGAGCGGATGTCGGAAAGGTAATCGTCCCCGCCAAGGGCGATGCCGTTTTGAATGTAGCGGCTTTCCGCTATGGTCGCCTTTTTCACGATTTCCAGCGAATCGTAGTACGAAACGACGCCGGAAAGCACCATAGAAAGTAAAATGGAAAGCAACGCAATGCACGACATGCTGAAAATGATCTTTTTCTTCATGCGTCTTTCTCCTCTTTAATCCTGTGCCAGCCGGTAGCCCACGCCGCGCACGGTCTCAATGAGCGCACCGGCATCGCCGAGCTTTTGCCGCAGCGTGCGGATATGCACGTCTACCGTGCGGGTCTCGCCGCTGTAATTGTAATCCCAGATCTTCGTGAGAATCTGATCGCGCGAAAGCACCACACCGCGGTTTTCCAGCAGATAGCACAGCAGTTCAAATTCTTTGTACGTGAGGATCACGGGTTCACCATCAACCGTAACAGCGCGGCGCTTCACATCCACCGCAAGCGAGCCCGCCGTAAAAAGCTTATCCTCCGCCGCGGGCTTTGCGGCCCTGCGCAGCAGCGCACGCACACGGGAGACAAGCTCCATCATGCCGAACGGCTTCGGCATGTAATCGTCCGCGCCGCTGTCCAGCCCAACCACACGGTCATATTCGCTGCTTTTCGCCGTCAGCATCATCACGGGCAGGTCGGCCGTTTCCGCACCCGCGCGCAGACGTTTCAAAATATGCAGACCGTCTTCATCCGGCAGCATAATGTCGAGCAGCACGAGCTGCGGCAGCTCTTTTTCAAGCGCCTGCCAGAAATCGGCCGCATTCCGGAAGCCCTCGGCTTCAAAACCGGTGGTGTGCAGTGTATAGAGTACAAGCTCGCGGATGCTGTCGTCGTCCTCCACAAGATAGATCATAAACCCTTAAATCCTTTCTGTGCGGCTTTGCCGCTTAATCGTGCTCGCCGGTGAGTGAGAACACGACCCACTCCGCAATATTGACCGCGTGGTCACCGATGCGTTCAAAATACTTCGCCACCATCAGCAGGTCAAGGCATGTCTCGCCCTCCTCGGGCTTTTCGGCGATGAGTGCAATGATCTCACTTTTCACCTTGTTAAAAAGTGCATCTACTTCGTCGTCCGCTTTTTCCACGGCGCGCGCAATATCAATGTCACGGCGCACAAACGAATCGACGCTGTTCGTCACCATTTTCACGGCAGCGCGCGCCATTTCGGCAATGTGCAGACTGCCCGGCAGCACTTCTGCGCGGATATGCTCGACCATTTCGGCAATATCCGAAGCCTGGTCGCCGATGCGCTCCATATCTGCGATCATCTTCATCGCGGCAGAGATGAGACGCAGGTCTTTCGCAACAGGCTGCTGCTGTAAAAGCAAGCGCAGGCAGATTGCTTCAATCTCGCGCTCCTTGCGGTCGATTTCCTGTTCCGTTTCGTCCACGGCGCGGCGCAGCGCTTCGTCTCGTGTCACAAGTACCTTTGCCGCCTGCGCAATGCCGTCTTCGCACAGTGCGCCCATGCGGATAAGCTCTGTATTGAGCAGCTCCAGCTGCTCGTCCAAACGATTTCTCATTGTAGTCACGTTCCTTTCTGCAAGCCTTAACCGAATCTGCCGGTGATGTAATCCTCCGTGCGCTTATCCTTCGGCATGGAAAATAAGCTCTCCGTCTCGCCGTACTCGATGACCTCACCGAGCAGGAAGAATGCCGTTTTGTCCGAGATACGCGCCGCCTGCTGCATGTTGTGCGTGACCATAACGATAGTATAATCCTTTTTCAGTTCCACCGCAAGGTCTTCTATCTTGGAAGTGGAGATTGGGTCAAGGGCGCTGGTCGGTTCGTCCATCAGCAGCACCTCCGGCTCCACAGCCAACGCGCGTGCAATGCACAGTCTCTGCTGCTGTCCGCCGGAAAGCCCCAGTGCGCTTTTCTTCAGTCTGTCTTTAAGCTCGTCCCAAATGGCGGCGCTTCTTAAAGAACGCTCCACAATGTCATCGAGCTTCGCCTTAGAGCGGATGCCGTGCGTGCGCGGTCCGTAGGCGATGTTGTCGTACACGCTCATCGGAAACGGG
>ERZ506979.1438-NODE-1438-length-10479-cov-3.721412_pt1 | contig 10479 bp, 10 predicted proteins | sample MGYA00512887_ERZ506979 | MGnify/ENA metagenome assembly ERZ506979 | reverse complement strand
CAAAGATATTGTAAGTTGGCAAAATTAGCAATAAAGGTTTTGGCAAATATTCCGGAAGTCTCTTCATTTGTGGCTTTTTGTGAATGTTTGTCTAGGGTTAATCCTGAAGAATTAACCGTTTATAATCAGGAAGGTATTCTTTCTGGTTTGTGCAAAGCTATGGACCCCATCTATGCAAAGGTATGTATGCAGTCCAATGCATTGCTTCCTCCGGAAAAAGAGAAAACGGAGGAGGAATAATAAGAAATGGTACTTATATGCAAAATTACATTCTTCTTTGAATTATGGGAATCCTTTGGGCGATGATTTTCCTGGCATGCCTGTGTTATATTTCCTGTACAAGGACGATGACGGCTGGACTTATACTGGAGGAAACTTAGCGCATTCAGGGGGAGGGAGGGGATAATTGATGTACGTACTCATAAGTTTGACATCGGTTTGTCTTTTCCGGGTGAGATCAGGAAAGATATTATCTTGCCTTTAGTTCTGAAGCTGAAAAAAATAAGGTGTTTTATGATGTATTATTATACGTTACAGTTAGCGACACCTAATTTGGATTTACTTCTTCAAGGAGTCAGGGCAACCATTCCAGGCTATTCGTCAGGTGGATAGTTTTACGCCATTGTTCTCAGGGATTACTAGCACCCGGGGACGGGGGCAAAGTGCTATTGATAAAGCGAGTATCAACCTATCGGAAGCACCGGAATCCGTAAAATCGGAGTTGGCGAAGATAAACAAACGACAAAACGATATTATTCGCTTCATTCGACACTACGAGGAAGAGCAACTGAATCCCATGATACGAACTGCCAATTCTATTGCGGTTCGGTTTGATACTATTGGCAAGACTTTAGAAACGCTTATTCTTTCTCAACTGGAAGCCAGTCAGGGAAAGCAAACAGCCGTATTGCAAAAGGTAAGTGAGCAGTTTGGCAAACATGCCGATATAATTAACCAACAAGGGAAGCAACTAAACGCACTCTATCAAATACATCAACGGGATTATAAAAAGCTACTTCAACTGATACAACTTTATTCGGAACTGTCCGCTTGTGGAGTAATGGATAGCAAACGGAAAGAGAACTTAAAAGGGGAAATAATTAATCTGATAAACACATAGAGCCATGCACATAGATCTTGCCCCACCATCAGGCGGAACGTATAACAATGCCAGTAGTAGGCAATTAGTTTCCTATTGTGAGCATGAAGATATGTAACGGATGCAACAGGGTATCTATACCGATGGCTTTTTCAACCTGACGGATGATAATATCTATAAATCGTAAGTTATAAAGGATGTAGATTGTAATATCGGGCAACTGCTAAAAACGGATGCAAAGTTTTTCGCTATCCATGTCAGCCCATTGGAAAATGAGCTTCGGGTAATGGGAAGTACTGAGCAGGAAAAAGCCGAAGCCATGAAGCGATATATTCGGGAAGTATTTATTCCTGAATATGCCAAGAACTTCAATAAAGGATTATCGGCAGAAGATATAAAATTCTACGGTAAAATACATTTCAGCCGGGACAGGTCAGACAACGAACTGAATATGCACTGCCATTTGATTGTCAGCCGTAAAGACCAATCGAACAAAGTCAAAATAAGTCCGCTAACAAACCACCGAAACACCAAGAAAGGTGTTATCACTGGTGGTTTCGACCGCACAGCCTTGTTTGAGAATGTGGAGAAAGGATTTGATAAGCTATTCGGCTACAATCGACAACTATCTGAAACGTTCGAGTATTGCAACACCATAAAAAACGGCAGTATTGTGGATAAACTACGGATGCAGGAACGGGAACTGAACACCCCTGAACAAAATTTTGCTGGCGAAAAGAAAAAAGAGAAAGAAGATTTGCAAATAGGCAGATATGCAGATAAGCAAGCAGACATGATTGAAAGCAAGTTTGCAAATAAGCAAGATTCCAATTCGACCGATTTAGGATTATCCTCTGTTTTCGGAGTGCTTACACCTGATAAGAATAACTGGGAGGAAGAACAAGTTCCCGTGAAAAAGAAAAAGAAGAAACAAAGACCAAGATTAAGTTGATAAAATGTTAGATTTATATTGTGCCAAAAGTTATTTCCCGCGCAACTTCGGTTATTTCCCGCTCATGGCTTCCCTGCCCGTTTTGAAGGGAGGAAGCCCGCGAGAATGACCGATTGTCCGAGAATAACTTTTGTCAGTTTTAGTGACGACACTTCACGATGCATGATTAGGCGAATACGAGAAAAATACTGTATCGGGAATCGGAGATACAGAAATTGCTGGGGATGTATTATTCTTCTGAACAACAAGCACTCTCATTAAATGTCTAAATGGCAGAATTTAATAACATTTATGTGGGATGATTTCGATTTCTGAAGATAAAGCCGTACCTTTGCAGAATTATGGATGTACCATGTGATGATACGATGAAATCTTTCACAACAGCCTTTGAAACAGGATTGAGTAAACTTGGTTTTAACGAGGAACTCAACGAGGGTCTATTCTTCACTAAGGATATAGACCAATATGCTCCTATCCATAATCTTTGGTTTCACTTAGAGAAGGCAAAAATCTTTCAAGCAGATGCCATTTTTTGCCGAAAAATAATAGGTGACAAATATATACCTCAAGTTTACTTATACGATTTTACGAAAAAAGACACTTATGAAGAATCTGCCTTAACGGAGATTCATAGAAAAATATGGACTTCATCGGAAGTTCCTATTGTTTGTGTGTTTACCAAAACAGATATTAAAATACTGGATACAACATCTCCAATAAACAAGGAAAATAATGTTCCAACGTATTTGGATAAAATTGCTTTAACATCAAAAGTTCATCGTATTTTCAATGCTCAATTTGCCAATGACATTAGGACAGGTGCATATTGGGAAAATGAAACAGTAAAAAAGAAACTATCTTTCAGTAAAAATTCATCTTATAGCATTCTTATTGAGTATCTCAAAATTGTTATTAATGAGGCTGTAAAAAATATTGATTTAGGGAAAAAGCGACTTATACAAAAACTTATCGTACAAAGTATATTGGTAAAGTATCTTGAGGAGAAAGAGGATGTATATGGGAACCGTGTGTTCCCTTCTAATTTTTTCAATTCGTATTCTAATGCTACCTGTTTTTGTGACATTTTGAGGAATGGTCGTTTGTTTGATTTTTTTGAAGATTTGAACAAAAATCATTTCAATGGAAAAGTTTTTGAATGGAAAGATGATGAAAAAGAAAAATTAAATGAGAATAAATTCTCCTACTTAGCAGATGCTTTGAGTGGTGATTCAAGCAGTGATGGGCAAATGTCGATATGGCGACTCTATTCTTTCAACTTTATTCCTGTAGAATTGATAAGCCGCTTGTATGAAGAATTCATAGAAGACGAAGAAAAATCAGAAAACGGAGCAGCCTATACCCCATCTCACCTTGCAAATTTGTTGGTTGATGAGATAATGCCTGTTGGAAATACAAAGGATTTAGGTAGTTTCAAAATTATTGACCCTGCTTGTGGTTCCGGCATTTTTTTGGTAATTGCCTTCAAACGGCTTATACAATGGTGGAGAGCAAGAAATCAATACAAGAACCCATCTTTATCGGAGTTAAAGCAAATTCTCAATAACTCCATATTTGGGGTTGATATAAACGAAACGGCGACACAGCTAACAGCATTTAGTTTGTGTATTGCATTGTGCGAGGAGCTTACTCCTAAGCAAATTTGGAATGAATTACGGTTTGACGATTTAACAAAGAAAAACATATCGCATAAAGATTTCTTTCTTTGGTTGGATGAAAATAAAGATGAAAAGGAATCATTTGATATTGTAATCGGTAACCCGCCTTTTGTGAGAGGTGGAGTATCAACAAACTTAGGAACATGGACTATTAGTGAATCTGAAAGTGTAGGTATTCCTCAAAATCAGATTGCATTAAAATTTCTGTCTGAATCTATACAGTTGCTAAAACCACAAGCGCAACTATGCTTAATAATTAAGGCATCCGGCTTGTTGTATAATTCTACATCTGCCGAGTATAAGAAAGTTTTATTTACACATTATAATGTAAATCAGATTCTTGATTTTACCCCTTTAGCGAGAAATAAATCTTTGTGGGATTGTGGAACTGATGTTGCTGCAGCAGCTATGTTCCTTACAAAAGAATCTCCTAATATAGAGAAGAACATTCTCCATGCGATATTTAGGAGAACTAAAGCTACCAAAGAACGTATTGTTTTTGAAATAGACGAATACGATCTTCATTTTATTTCTCGTAATGATGCTTCTACTAATCCATACATATTCAAATGTAACCTAATGGGAGGTGGAAGGATTAATGCACTAATAAAAAGGTGCTTAGATTATGATAGCCTTGAAGTACATTTGAAGAAAAATAATTGCAATAGTGGAGAAGGCTTTATCAAGGGGAAAGGCGGTAAATTGACAAAGGAATTTATTTACGTTTATCCCTATCTTCCAACAGAAGCATTTGATGAATATGGTATCCACCTGATGGAATTACCATATTTAGACAAAGACGATAAATTTGTCAAGATTCCAAATAGAGAACTTTTTGAACACCCTAATATCATCATAAAGGAAAACATAGGTGAAAAAGAAATTCCTATTTTCTTTAATTCCACTCAGAATTTTTCTTTCAAAGATAAATTAATCGGAATTTATTCTTACAATAGAGATGTTGATGTTTTAAAAAACATATATCAGTCTTTTAAGAATTATGCTGATTTATATCGTTTTTTTACTTTTTCCACAAGTAGCCAACTTTTAATCAATTTAAATACGGCGATTCTGAAAGAGGATATAATGAGGCTTCCTCTCTTTTCTCAGACTTTTAATTTAACCGATGTAGATAAAAAGGTTATTTTTGACGTAAATCATTATACACAAGAGTTTCATAGACGTGGTGAAAATTCTATAGTGCTTAATCCTGTGGAAAATAATTCTGTAATCAAAAGTTATGGTGTCGAATTTTCAAGAATATTGAATCATACGTATGCTGATAGTGGGAAGATTTTCAAATTATCGGATATTGTTCGATTTAATGATGATAAGTTCATTGGTGCTGTTTTTACATATGATGATGTTGATGTAAAAGAACCTAAGATTTTAAAAACGGATTATTCAGATGAGATAGAAGGGCTTTCTAAGTTTAAAGTCAGCGAGCATTTTAGTTCTACTCGAATTATTAGATATTATTCAAAGAACAAGGTGCTATTTGTAAAACCTAATCAAATGCGTTATTGGCTTCCCTCAATTGCATATCGAGATGCTGATAAAACATTTGCTGACATACACGCATTGGAATGATAGTAGAGGATAAGCATATATATTCCAATAAGCCGGATTTTGACATCCCTACAGGCAAGCTACTCCAATGGATTGAAAAATCATTTGTAGAAACAATTCCAGTTTTTCTACATACATTGCTACCAAATTTGAATGAAATTCAATATGCTCAAGAATTTGTTGCCGAATTAGAGAGAACTTTGCGTACAATGGAAATCCCCTTATGCGTTGGACGTGAATATTCTGATATTTATACTGAAGGAGCGGATAAACAACGCACGGTTGATTTTTATTTTTATCCGGTAGAACAAGGAACATCAAGAAAGTCTCTATTTTCAGTAGAAGCAAAAAGATTGCCTACGCCCGGAGGACAGGATAGAACAAAAGAATATGTTTTAGGCGCAGGAGGAGGAATTGAGCGATTTAAAAGAGAAGACCACGGCAAAGGTTTATTCAATTGCGGAATGCTTGCATTCGTAGAAAAACAAGATTTTGCCCATTGGTATTCAACCATTAATTCGTGGATAACAGATATTTCTATTTCTGAATCGTGGAGTACGGAAGAATGTTTAACGGGTCTTTCCATAAACACAACATGGGCAAAATCCATATCTACAGTAAAAAGAAAATCAAGCAATTTGACATTAATTCATTTCTGGATTAATGTCCAGAAAGAAGATGTATAGTCTCAATCCATTGCAATACGTATCAGATGTGTATGTACACTGCATTGTTTGACTGGAATGATACTCCATCATTTGATACAAGGTTAAAATTTATTTTTATTATATGGATATATCGGAATTTGTGTACCTTTGTAGTGAGTTATTTGAGGAAATGCAGCATAAAACGCAGAAATACGCACGGTTGCCAAATCGTTACCTCTACCGCTGAAAAATCTTGCTTATAGACTTCTATTCAAAGACTTATCTTCCTAAGATAATTTTATAAAATAAGAAAACCCGGCCACATAAAGTAGCCGGGTTTTTCTATTCTTTCTTTCCGTCATTCTGAAAAGATACCCGGTATTCTAATTCTTTCCCGAAGTTATCTGTAAAGACAAAATCCAACGTCTGTGTTTCTTCACAACGGGAGGTGTATAACAGAGTAAAAGTATCCTCAACATTATAATAACGGTTTACTGTATAAGGTTGTCCCTTATCGTTCGTTAGTGTTCCTTTTCCGTCCGTTTGAAAGAACCGGAATGAATAGATCGCTTTCTTATATACGGCGTCCCTTATGATCATAAACTCGATAGGTACTGTTTCCCCTTTCTGGATTTTTTGAGGAACGGGTAACGTCTGAATACTATAATCGTAATCCTGTTTAATGGTCAGTTCGTCAGAACAGGAGTATAAAACAGCTAATAAGCATATCATAATGATTTTCATATTTCCTTAGGAATAAAATTGGCAATAAAACGGGAGTATTTCGTTACCGGGAAAGAATAATTTAATTCCGTTGATACCCTCGGTAATTCTTCACTCCAAATACCGTCAGGTGTATAATACCAACCTTCTAATTGGTAACCGGGAGCGGGTATTGCAGCTATCGTTACTATTTCTCCGTGTTTATATATCCCGGCTCCACTGACACGACCTGAGCCTCTTTGTTTGACAAATACCCGGTACATCATCTCTGCGGGGAACATACTTGTCGTACCGGATGTTAGAGGAACGTCCGTTACTGTTTGGAAGGGTAGGGAATGATCGTTGCTATTGGCTGTCATATAAAGTTGTGTTGAAGCCGGCAAAATTTGTTCGGGAAGCAAAGCCCTGAATGTATATGTGTTTGTTGTTTCTTGTAAAGGATACATATTAATCGTGTATTTTTTTCCGGTAGCCTCCACTGTCCCCGTTGCAAGATTGCCCCGGCAATTACAATAGGCAGAAGACAGAGAAACAGAATGTATTTGGATTCCCTGCTCTTTGCGAAGCTGAAAATCTACGGCTGCCATTTTGCGGCTGAAATTTAATCCGATCGAAGAAGTATTGCCCCATATACCTAATGCCTTTGCAAACATGACATCGTGCTGTTTGTATTTTACCATTGAATTTTGCTGATAATCCAATTTAAAATCTATGGCTTGCGGATCATAATTTTTCTCCGTATAGGGGTAATAAGCGTATATATCGTAATAATCAATGCGGGACAGGCTTATTTCATCCTCTTTTAAAACGGGTAACAAGTTACCGTTATAATCTATCCGGTATCGCCTGTTAATGGCATAACTTGCGGTATTCAGCAATCCCGGAATATCAGGGGATAACCTTTCAACGGCATATATCCCGATCTCGTCCCCCGGTTCAAAGGAGGTATCTGTTGTCCGTGTCGGGGTTCCCGGAGCAACAAAGAAGGTTGCTGCCTTTTTGATCTCTTGTTCTTTTAATCCATTTTCCTTACAACTGAAAATGACAAGGAAAAGACATAGTGTATATATTGCTCTTTTCATATCTTTTTATATTTTGAAGAACGGGGCAATTTGCCCCGTTCCTGTTAAGGTAAAGTGATGCTACCGTTAATACCGTCCGTCCAGTTTGTAATCGTTATATTCGATGTAATCAGGGCTTTTCCCGATAATTTTACCGTATAAGTATTTTTTGTACCCGAAGCCCAAACCGTACCTGCCGGAACATAATAGGTATAAACTTTTCCGTCAATGGTGAAATAGATAACCACATTCCCGGTTTCCTGAATAGAAGATACGGGCATGACCATAAACTTAGGTAATGTTTTTTCATGACCGGTAGGTGCTGAACCCAGCATCCGGGATAAGGTGTGGGCATAAGCCTGATTTTTTCCGGCTGTTCCCGTAATTGCTCCGGTTTCTAAATTTAATTTGCCTTCGCTGAATAGTACCGACCTTCCGATACAATTAGCTACTTCTATTTTGGTCAATTCCGCAGCACCGGTGTAATTCTCCACATAAACGTCAAAAATTAATAAACTCAAAGCATGCTGCATTGACAAGCTAACCTGGGAATTAGAGTTGTTAATGTCGGTTTGTCCTGCGGTATGTGTACCTATTAAGTAATCGGTTTGCGTATTATGTTCTATCGGAATGCTTGTACCGTCCGTATTTTCAGAGGTATACGGATAATAAGCGTAAACTTTAGCAGGAGCAGGACTTAAATAAACAGTTGGGGATAATACCCAATGATTTATATTTAGGGTCGCTTTTACGTTTGCGTATGCACTTACCCCATTATAATGATTCGATATATTTCCCGAGGTTATAAATAAACCGATTTCCGAATTATCGGGGAAGGAACTGATCGTTGCCCGTGTCCCGGCAGAGGCTAAAACAGTCGGATTGATCTCTAAAACTGCCGGAATGTCGTTTGTAAGTTCTGTCAGATTGCCTTTATGGCAACTAATCAAGCAGGCGGCTAACGCTGCTGTAATAAAAATTAAAATACGATTTTTCATATTAAAAGGATTTTAAGTGGATAATTTATAGGGAATGATTGATTTATAGCTGTTTTCCCATTCCCCGGAAAACAAGGTTCATTGAAGAATTACGTTTTCATGATGATGAGTTTTTAATGTGGTTAATAGATATGGATGTCCTGGTTTATTCCCGGTTGCCAGCTTTCTATCTTAATATCCGGTTCAAGACCATTATTTTCCAGATCGTAATACAAGGTACAGGATTGTACAGGTGATGTTTGAAAGTCAAACTTGCAGGACAGGTCCGTCACGGTTTCCAGTGTCGAACCATTCCGGCAGGTCATTCGTACCGATAACAGGTTTATTGTGCCGGGGGCAAAACCTAATATGGAAATAGGTTTATAAAAATGATTTTCTTTTTTCCGCACAGGCATGAATGGCAAGCAAGCTGCCCCAGGTGTTTGTTCCCCTGTAAACAACATGGCGGAAGTTTGTACCCCCTCTAATTCTGCCCGGATTGATTCAATGTTTATCCCTGATTTAATTCTAAACGTGAAATGGATTATTTTAATGATGGGGGCAGGCATCATCTTACCTTCTTTGAAAGTATTCCCGATTGTACCCGTATGATGCGCTGCCAAATAGAGGGGCGCCTCCGTTGTTGTCACAAGGTTGTCCACCACATAAACAGGCAAAGTGACTTGTGCCGTATAATAATGATCCATGCCCGTATAATTTTCTAACCCTGCATTGTTCACAGCTACGATGTTGTATCTCCCGGACGGAAGGCTGTAATAAGTCGTATCCGTATAGATTTTGTCTTTTAGAGGTGCTAAATCTGAATGATAGAAATATACATTCATCTCCTCCGGCTTTTCTATCCCTTGCCAGAGCTTCGTCCAGTCCAGAACAAGCCTGAAATTACCGTTGACTATAAATTGATCTTCACACTCCCGGCACTGGTTGTTACATCCAAAGAGGAGTAACCCTGTCAGGCATACGCCTGTATAAAATAATGTTCTTCTCATATCTTTTTATAAAATGTATTTTATCCCCAGCCCGGTTAAATGATGAAATTTATTGATTGAAGAACCGAAAAGGATTCTTTCGCGGATATGGATTAAGAGAATGATACGGTCATATACATAGGTTTCTATCTCGAATGTTAAAGCTGTTCCTCCAATCAAACCGTTCTTATTCGTTAAGGTTGCACCGTCCGGTAGTTTCTTTTTACCCCAATTCAGGACTTCATAACCTGCCAGTCCCGATAAGCCGCCAGAAAGGAATATGTCTTTCCCCCGGTTACTCCAAAATGTATAATAGTAACCGTATTCCGCCGTCAATTGGCTGACCGGAATACTACGGTTGCCATAACAATATTGCTTTTCCCAATACTCCACTCCGTATAGCCATTTGTTTTTATTTAGGGTGTAGTGTGACAAGGATATTCCTACTTGGTAAGAAATTTTTTTATTTTTCAGAAACCCGTACCCGTCCGATACTCCTACACTTGCCTGAATACCCCTTTGTCCGGGGATACGCCTCTGGGCTTCTGCATGTAAGACGATAAGTACAAGACAGATGATTATAGCTATCCACTTTTTCATGTTAATTCGTTTTTAATTTACTAATCGTTTTTGCTAAAAGTAGGTCGGAACTTTCTATGCGTACAGACTGATGCCGCCCGCCGTCTTTCTCAATAAGATCAAACAATAATACTTTATCATCCGGCAGTGTGAATTTAGGAAGGGCAAATACCGTACGAACGGTAGAAGATCGGAAGAGCGTCGTGT
>ERZ506979.1436-NODE-1436-length-10490-cov-4.786296_pt1 | contig 10490 bp, 5 predicted proteins | sample MGYA00512887_ERZ506979 | MGnify/ENA metagenome assembly ERZ506979 | reverse complement strand
TCATTGGCTTACTTATTTTTATAACAGCACTTCTTTTGGGCTGTATTATTGTAAATAACATAGCAAAAGAAAAAAGACAGCAGCTGTTTATACTGCACAAAGTACAGTAAAGCAGATCAATGCACAATTAGATCAGTATGTTGAACTTTCAGAATTTTAGGAAAAGACACTTTTTGGGGGTGTGATCATAGTCATCGACCGGGATAAATTTATAGATGAAATTGGCCTGGAACGGCTAAACGAAGCATCATACTGTTATGAGATATGGACGAACGATGAGAATACCGATGACCGGATCGTTCTGGCTCAAAATCAGGAACATGTGCCTGAGAACAGCCTTACGGTAGAGTGCAAGATTCCTAATTACACATGGTATGTGGATATCGTTGATCTCTCGGAATCTTGAGTGATCATGCCAGCGAAACTCTGGCATTGAACTTTGAAAAGTAAATATTATTCTTGAACGAAAAAATGAGCGCAAGAAATAAACATAACTGTCGCTATGTTAAAAAAATGAGATATAATAATCTATAGGATTATGCTACATCCAAAATCAACTTTCGCGGAGTGACTTCAGATGGCAGATTCCAAGCATCCAGATGCTGTAACATCAGGATGTGATAGAGGCGGCAGTACCACATCTTAGTTGAGCGGTGTCTGCCGTCTTCTAATTTAAAGTCTAATTTCTCGCGTTTGTTAGAACGCTCAGCAGAAGTTCTTGCATTGTATTCCAGTTTCCATTCCTTACTGCTTCTTGGTGGATTATTGAACAATCTTGGATTATCTTTCAGAACCAGATGGATTGTGCGTCCGTATTTAGCATTTGAGCAAGGGTTTTCGTATGTACAGGAAATACAGCCACCAGTGTGACTGATCTTAGGACATTTGAATTTCATTCTGCCTTTAGCAACTTCAAAAAAGTATCTTGGTTCCATGTCACAGGCTTCAAGAACATTATTCAAAAACTGGTTTGCGGTCTGGGTATCCAGTTCAGGAATCTCAGTACTATTCAAAGTAGTGGTATCAAGTGGAAAATCAGGTATAGAATTATTCTTCAAAGAACCCACCTCCTTTCAAGCTGCCAAGTTTAGCTTTGAGTTCAAGCTTTCCCTGTACAAGACGGCGTTTTACAGTACTTCGGCTGCAATTCATAGCATCCGCAATCTCATCAAGTGTCATATCATTATAGTATCTCATAATAATTGTCTGAGACAGATTTGGCGTAAGAGATAGAATCTGTGCCATTAGTTCAGTCTGTTGAAAATGATTTACAACTTCTTTTTCCGGATTAGAAGAAATAAGATCCAGATTATGCTCGGGGAGCGTCTCCGGGTTTATATTTTCTGTCAGCTCAAGCTCCTGTTCGTGACGGAGACGCTGTTGGCATACATTATAGCAGACACGAAAATTAATCTGATTCAGCCAGGAGATAAATAATCTTGGATTTTTCAATGTGCGTATATTTTTTAATACCAAAATAGAGACATCCTGTAAAATGTCCTGCGCAAGATAAGAATCTTTTACATATTGATAAGTGAAATAGTATTGCTTTTTATAAGTGGCGGCATAGAGCTCGGCAAATGCATCACTGTCTCCCGCCTGGGTCTTTCGAACTAGTTTTGCAATGTAGTCATAATTAAGCTCAGCCATCCTCTCACTCCTTTCGAGACACACCATATCCGATTTTATCAGATTTAATTTGCGGAAATGTCCTCTTCTCTTTTGGAACCAAAAATCCGCTTATCAGCGAGCGCGATCAATTCTGTAATCTGATCCATATGTTCCTTACTGTTTACTGCAATACCGGTACGATATTAAATAGAAATAGCTGTGGATGATTGATTATGCTGATTCACACGATCTTCGATTCGTGCAAGGAAGGTATCTATTTTCTGTCGCTCGCTGTGCTCAAAAATGGCAAGAAACTTATTGCCACCGTTTCTTCCTACAAAACAAAGTGATAGGGCTGCAGAAGAAAGAATAATGGAAAAATCTTTCAAAAGCTTATTGCCGGTTGTGTGGTCGTATAAAGAATTCACTTGCGGAAGATTGGACAAAACGATCATAACACAGGATAAATCATCCGGGAGTTCCTTGTCATGATATTTTTCAATTACTCTATCACAACTGAATCGGTTCGGAATGCCAGATAATTGATCAGAATAAGCGACATCATATAAATTGTGGTAGTTGATCTTGATGGATGAAATCAAATTAAAATCTATTAAAAGAAATATAAAACTTGCTATCAACAAAATCCAGATCACTATAAATAGAATGGTTGCTGCTAATGAAGAAAATACATATTGCTTTACCTCAGGTTTCATTAACAAATAGAAAGAAATAAGAGTTAATACCACAAGTAAAGAGAGCTGAACAATCTTAAAAGTACTAAATTTTTCATATGAATACCTCACAATCTAACGCAGTAAACAGGTCTTAATAAATAAGGCTTAACGGTAGTATATCATAAAAATGAATAAAAAATGAAAAAAATATGAAAAAATTTCTGTAAAAATGAGCCACTTCGATTAGTTTTTTTGTCTTTATACATAAGAAGCACCAAGATGATAGACAATATATGAACTACATATGTTAGATTCTTATAAAATTGGAGATCATCAGAAAGGAGGAATAGCATATGAAGAACGCAAAACGATGCTTGGCAATTCTTTTAGCAGTTACACTTTTATGTTCAAATGGCGTAAGTCAGCTTGGAACGATTGTTAGCGCCAGCGAGTTGGAAACTACAGAAGAAGCGCAGCCAAAGGAAGATGCAGTTGTAGAACAGGCAGAAGAAACGAAGGAAGATACTGGCAAAGCAACTGTAGAAGGAGTAACGCCTGAGGAGGAACGTGGCGAATCGTCTGCACAGGATGCAGAGACAGCCAATGTCCCAAAGGCGGCAGCACAGGAGGGACAGAACGAAGCAAATGTACCGGAAGCGGCTCCGGCAACGGTAGCTCCAACAACGGCAACTCCGGCAACGGCAGTTCCAGCATCCGAAGGTGCAGGACAACAAGGAGAAGCTACAGCACCAGAGGTGCAGACATATAATGTTAAGATCAATAAATCAGAATTGGACGGAGGCCAGATTAAAGCCTGGGGTTCTGATAACAATAAGGTTGATGTGACAGAGTATGATGGTAACAATCAGTATGTGAAGGAAGTTAAAGAAGGAGAAGAATTCAACTTCCAGATTACATTAAATGACGGTTTCGAGATCGCACAGGTTAAAGTAAACGGTAATGCATTCGACCCGGCAAACACAGAAGGAAATGTAATCACATATAAGGTAGCCGGAATCAACGAAGAAAAGGTTATCGATGTTACATATAATAAGATAGAAACTCCGGCAGAGGAAAAAGCAGCTGAGGAGCCGAAGACAGAGGACGAGACGAAGGTTGAAGAGCCGGCGGTAGCGGAACCAGAAGATAACAGTATTAGTACAGCAAGTTTGAATGAGAATATCTCGACAGTAGCGGATAGTGAGAAAACAATCAAGGTTGGGGAGACAGCAAGTCTAAAAAGTAGCGATTACAAGAGTCGTAAATATTCTCATATATGGTCGATTACATCAGGAAATGATGTTATTAAACTTACAGGATCAGGATATAAAGTTACTGCAGAGGGATTGAAAGAAGGAACAGCAACAGTTTCTGATTGGATTTACAGATATAGTTTATACCATACAACAATCACTTATACAGTTCGTGTTACTTCTTCAGAAAAAGTAACTGTAAAGCCGGCAATCGTTTATTATCTGAAAGATCCTACAAAAGATGCAAATTCAAACGATACTGGTCATTGGGGAGATGCATACGGAAATGCAACTGTCAATGTAGAAGGTGCCAAATGGGTTAATGATAAAAACTGTTTTAATGGTTTGAGTCAGCGTGTTGTATCATGGCCAAATAACACAAATGTAATTCCTAAAAACAGTACACATTGGAATGCAATATTTAATGAATATAAGGCTTCTATTCAAACACAGTTGGGAGGAGTAAAGATTACAGCAGATGATGTAGAGGAAATTACACTTGTTCCGGCGAAAATTTCAAAAAATAACGGAACAGATCCAGATCTGCATCTAGATTGTAATGTTAATATTAAATGTAAGAGTGTTGCATTGGTTAAATATTATTTATTTGATGCCAATGGAACAAACTGGGAGATGTTAGGATCTAAAAACTATATAGTTAAAGATACATCTACAACAAAACCTGGTGATGTCACAAGTAGAACTTTCCCAGAAACCAAGACGGTTAACGGTGTAACCTATAAATTCTCTGGATGGTATACAGATGAAAATTTGACACAGCGTGCACCAGAATTCCCGGCGAAGGTTACAGGTTCTGTTAATTATTACGCAAAATATACTGCAGAATATAAGGTTTCATATAACCTGGCAGGTGGAAAATTTAGTGATGATTCAACTAGTGTAGAAGAAAAACATAATGCAGATACAACCGTTACTGTTAAGGAAGAGCCTACACGTGCAGGTTACGAATTTATAGGTTGGACAGTTGAAGGTTTGGGTACAACAACTACTTTAGATAGTGGCGAAACTTTCACAATGCCAAATAGAGATGTAACACTTACTGCAAAATGGGAAGAGCAGAAGATTGAGGAATTTCTTACACTGGTACCAAAGGATGTATCAAAACCATATGATGGAACAGAGCTTCAGGCAGGGACAGCAAAAGTAACTGGTAAAGTTGAGGGCGCTGATACTGCAAGTGTGAAGATTGAGTACAGTCTTAATGGAAAGGACTGGACAACAAATCCGTCAGAGGTCACAGCAACAAACGTAAGTGATAGTAAAACAGTACAGGTTCGTGCAACAAGTGAGAAGTATACTGGTGAGTTGACAGGAATAGAAGAGTTGACAATCACACCGAAGCCGGTAACTGTAACAGCAAACAGCTACAACAAGACATACGGTGCTTCTGATCCTGAATTTACAGTAACAGTAGTCGGAACACTTGGAACTGATAAAGTAACGTATAACCTGAGCAGAGAGGCAGGGGAAGGTGTAGGCACATATCCAATTACAGCAAGTGGAGATGCTATACAGGGTAACTACAATGTAACTTATCATCCGGGAACACTGACAATCACAGCAGCAACCAGACCGGAAGACAGACAGCTGGGCGTAACTTCTTATGAAGGAGTATACGATGCAAATGATCATACGATCACAGTTGATAATGTATTGGATGGAGATGTTGTAGAATACAGCTATGATGGTGGAGAGACTTGGACAACCAATCTGAATCAGTACAAAGATGTAACAGAAACAACAATCAAAGTTAGAGTAACAAATGCAAACTATGATCCGAACCCGGTAGAACTGGAAGGAACAGTGAAAATCACACCGAAGCCGGTAACTGTAACAGCAAACAGTGATAGCAAGACATATGGTGCTGTTGATCCTGAATTTACAGCAACAGTAGTCGGAACACTTGGAACTGACAAAGTAACGTATAGCCTGAGCAGAGAAGCAGGAGAAGATGTAGGTGAATATCTGATCACAGCAAGCGGAGATGTTGCACAGGGTAATTACAGTGTAAGATATAACCCGGGAACACTGACGATTGTAGCATCAGACCGAGAGAAAGCAGTAGAAGTAGCTTCTTACAATGGAGTATATGATGCAAAGAAACATACAATCGAAGTAAAGAATCTCGAAAGAGGAGATTTGGTTAAGTACAGCTATGATAACGGAACAACCTGGGAAGATGAATTAAAAGAATATACTGATGTAACAGCAGGTACAACAATTTTAGTTCAGGTAATGAATGATAACTATGCAGAGGTGCCAAAGCTTACAGGAACAGTAACAATCACACCGAAACCGGTAACTGTAACAGCAAACAGTGATAGCAAGACATATGGTGCTGCTGATCCTGAATTTACAGTAACAGTAGTCGGAACACTTGGAACTGATAAAGTAACGTATAACCTGAGCAGAGAGGCAGGGGAAGGTGTAGGCACATATCCAATTACAGCAAGTGGAGATGCTATACAGGGTAACTACAATGTAACTTATCATCCGGGAACACTGACAATCACAGCAGCAACCAGACCGGAAGACAGACAGCTGGGCGTAACTTCTTATGAAGGAGTATACGATGCAAATGATCATACGATCACAGTTGATAATGTATTGGATGGAGATGTTGTAGAATACAGCTATGATGGTGGAGAGACTTGGACAACCAATCTGAATCAGTACAAAGATGTAACAGAAACAACAATCAAAGTCAGAGTAACAAATGCAAACTATGATCCGAGCCCGGTAGAACTGGAAGGAACAGTGAAGATCACACCAGCTACATTAACAGTTTCAACACCAATCGCCACAAAGGTTTATGAAGGAACACCATTAACAGCAGCTGGAACAATCAGCGGATTTGTAAATGGCGAAACAGCAACATTTACAACAACCGGAAGTCAGACAGAAGTTGGAAGCACAGCGAATACATACTCATTAACATGGGATGGAACAGCGAAAGAGTCCAACTACACAGTAGCTGAAACAATCGGTACATTAACAGTAACAGCACAGAGCATTGATCCGGAGAACCCAGATTACAAAGGCATCACAGTCGACGCACCGACAGATGTTGAGTACACCGGAGAGGATCAGACATGGCTGCCAACAGTAACAGATGGAAACGGTAAAGCACTTGTTAAAGATACTGACTACACAGTAACTTACGACAATGAAGACCGCACAAATGTTACAGGCATCATTACAGTAACAATCAATGGCGCAGGCAACTACGTAGGAACAATTACAAGAACATACCAGATCACACCGAAGCCGGTAACAATCACTACAGAGTCTAAAACAAGGGCATTTGACGGAACAGCATTGACAGCAGGTGGTAAAGTTGAAGGCATCGTATCTGGTGAGACCTATGGATTCAAGACAACTGGAAGCCAGACATACGTAGGTAGTTCACAGAACACATACGAGATGGTATGGGCAGACAGTGAGGTAGAAGGAACATCCGGAACATACACAGCTAAGAAGACAAACTATACAGTAACAGAGAGTATAGGAACTCTGGTAGTAACAGCCGGAACACCGGAGAACCCACTTGATCCAACATTAGTTGTTAACAAGACACATGATAAGAGCCAGACATACAAAGCTGGTGACGTTATCACATTTACAATCACTGCAAAGAACATTTATGAGGAAGCTAAGACAATCACTCTGGAAGAGCTTGAAGGCGTAGCACTTGATGCAAACGTATTTGAAAATGTTGCTCCTGGAGCAGAAGTTACAGCAACAGCAACTTATACAGTAACTGAGCAGGATATTGTAAACGGAACATTTACAAACAATGTAACAGTAACATTCAGTGGAGTAGATGATAAGTTCACAGGAACTGATACAGTAGACGAGCTTGAAGATGCGAACCCGCATATGACGATTACAAAGACAACTGTAGGAGCAGAGGAAGGTCATATCTACAAACTTAACGATGTAATCAACTACAAGATCACAGCTACAAACGATGGTAACCTTACACTTACAAATGTAAAAGTTGAAGATGCACTGACAGGTAATGTTGGAGAGAATGCATTTACAATTGATATACTTGCACCGGGTGAGGCACAGACATTTGATGTAAGATATGTAGTAACTGAGAACGACGTGCTGGAAGGAAAAGTTATAAATAACGCAACTGGTACAGCAACAGATCCGACAGATCCAGATGAGCCGAAGACACCGGTAACACCTGGCGAAAAGGAAGATCCGATCGAAACTCCAAATCCAAGCTTAGCAGTAGTTAAGACATCTGATAAGACAGGTGTTGTAAAACTTGGAGAGACAATTACATACACAATTACAGTAACTAATAACGGAAATGTAACAATCAATGACATCGAAGTTACAGACGAGCTGACAGGAAATACTGGAGACAATGCATTTACAATTGACAGACTTGCAGTTGGAGAGACAAAACAGTTCACAGCTACTTATACAGTAACTGAAGACGATATTCTTGAAGGTACAATTGTAAATAGAGCAACAGCAACCGGTAAAGATCCAAGAAACGAAGAGGTAACAGGTGAAGGCGAAGTAAGAGTTGATACAGAAGAAAAAGATGACTCCAAGAAAGATGATTCCAAGAAGAATGATTCTGATAAGAAGCCAGGTGCGGTTAAGACAGGAGATGCAACTGATGTGATTCCATTCTTCGGAATGACAGTACTTGCAGCAGGTGCAGCGATTGTGATTGCATTAAAAAAGAAACGCAGAGCTTAAGAAACAGGATAATCAAAGTTCTTAAAGGGATGCTGAATTAATTAAGGGTCAGTCGTGAGAGACTGACCCTTTTAAAATGAAAACAGGAGTTATGCTACTCCTTTTTTTCGTGTGAATATAATTTACGATATTGTCGCGGTGACATTCCAACCTTCTTGTTAAAGATCTGTGAAAAATAAGACTGAGAAGAAAAACCGGCGCTGGATGCAATCTGTGTCACAGACAGATCGGAGGTTGTTAATAGCTCTTTACATGCACAGTAACTAATAACGGAAATGTAACAATCAACGACATCGAAGTTACAGACGAGCTGACAGGAAATACTGGAGACAATGCATTTACAATTGACAGACTTGCAGTTGGAGAGACAAAACAGTTCACAGCTACTTATACAGTAACTGAAGACGATATTCTTGAAGGTACAATTGTAAATAGAGCAACAGCAACAGGTAAAGATCCAAGAAACGAAGAGGTAACAGGTGATGGCGAAGTAAGAGTTGATACAGAAGAAAAAGATTCACATCTTACAGTATCAAAAGAAACAACAAGCGAGCCGGAAAACGGTGAGAAGTACGCACTTGGCGAGACAATTAACTACTTGATTACAGTTACAAATGATGGTAACCTTACACTTACAAATGTGAAGGTAACTGACGAACTGACAGGTGATGAGTGGACAATTGATGAACTTGCACCAGGTGAGGAAGAGACATTTGACGCAAGCTATACAGTAAAAGAATCTGATCTTGGAAAGACAGTTGTCAATGTGGCAACAGCAACAGGAACAACACCGGATCCGGACATCGAGAAGCCTGATGTAACACCTGGAGAGACAGAAGATCCTGTAGAAGAAGAGAAACCTGCACTGGCAATCGACAAGAAGGTTGTAGACCCGAAGGAAGAATACCAGATCGGTGAAGTTGTTACATATGAGATTACAGTAACCAATATCGGAAATGTTACTCAGAAGAATATTCTGGTAGAGGATCAGATGAAAGCAGCCGAACAGGCAAGAATCACAAATATCGATGGAGCTAACGGAATCAGCAATGGTAAACAGGCAACATTAGATAAACTTGTACCGGGAGCTAAAGCAACAATTACTGTAGAGTACACAATCGTATATGACGATCGTGGAAACACTATTACTAACGCAGCAGTAGCTGACGGTGAGGGTGAAAACCCTGTAACACCGGATGTGCCAGTAGTGATTGAAAAAGTATACAACATCAATGTTGTACACGAATTCGCACCAAATAATGAAGGCGATGTTGCATTATTACCAGAAGATTACACGATTGAAAACCTGAAACCAAACACAGAAAAGAGTATCACAGCAGAAGCTGTAAAAGGATATGTAGCATATCCATCAGTACAGAATGTAACAGTTGTCGATAAAGACATCACAGTAACATTCCAGTACTACAAAGATGTAATCGGAACAGATCCTACAGATCCGGAGAAACCGGATGGAGTATCGGATGAGTTCCAGGTAGTCGTAAGATTTGCAGCAGTAAATGGTACAGTATCTACTGACCGAGCAGTTGTAACATTGGTTGATAAAAATGGAAAACCGGCGAAAGATGGAGTTGGACATCTCACAAAGAACCAGATCGCAGCAGCAACAGCAAATACTGGATATGATCAGTCAAGCTTAAGCTGGACACCGGGAGAACCGACAATTACTTACGATATTATAGGTGAGATGACATTTACAGCAACATTTACAGCAACACCTGCACCGGCTCCGGCACCAACAGAGCCGACAACACCGCCGGCAAGACCGACTAGACCGACAACTCGTACAACAGCGTCGACAGGTAATGCAACTGTCGAGAATGCCGTTACACCAAGTGAGGAGAAGGTAGAAGAGAAAGCTGCAGAGATTAAGGAAGTGCTTAAATCTGATGATGACAAGGTACCAGTGGCAAATCAGAAGCTGGATGACCTGTATTCAGGAGATGCGAAGAAAGATAATCCGGTGATATAGGGATAAGCGGGAATGAAACACCGTGAAGCGAAAACGAAAGATTAGAAAGAATGGCAGCCAGGGCAGAAATGCTCTGGCTGCTGTTTCTTTATTATGATATACTAGACGTAATGAGTTGGTAGTGAGAGTGGAGCAAGCTGGTCTGCTTTCCATCAGCGATACGATTATATTAAAACAAAGGAGGACTTACTCGATGAGAGAAGTAAAAGCAGT
>ERZ506979.1435-NODE-1435-length-10512-cov-9.924835_pt1 | contig 10512 bp, 5 predicted proteins | sample MGYA00512887_ERZ506979 | MGnify/ENA metagenome assembly ERZ506979 | reverse complement strand
ATTTTTAACATCTGAGCCATTGGGCTCTTTTTTTATGCCTAAAATTCTTGTAAACTCATTTTTCGTGTTACAAGAATGGGTGTCGAAAACGCTAGAATAGACAGAGTGAGAGAAGTTGGGACTAATCCGAGTAGAGTAAAACAAAAGCTCGCTTTCAACATTATGCAGGGGAAGTATGCCTTCTTTAACAATTACATTATTATTCCGCAAAAAATCAGAGGAACTGCTAAGAACGAAGTTTTAAACTTCATTTCTTAGCAGTACCGAATAGATGTGTAATGAATGTCGGATAACTGGATTGTGCGGAACTTGGAAAATGCACTGCAAGTCATGGACTATGTGTTGTTGATTTTGTTTTTTTCGTAGTGGGAGTTGTGAGAACCTACAGTTTCCTTACAGAACTGAAAAAGTCCGAGTACGCTGTAAAGCTGTTTGTTCATATTGCGATTGCAAAGGGTTTGATTAACCATGGTATGTAACTGATGATGGAGATTTCGAAAATTATCCAAGGTGTTGTCGGTACGAGTATGACTTCGCCGGGTTTGGAACGCCGCAGACAATTGTGTTGTCGCAGGAGAATGTCGCAGTGGTGTATTACTGCAGATTCTTTGAGTCTACACCCTTGTGAGTGGTAATGTTTATCAGCGACCTGTTCATTTGGTGAGCTGATTTTCAATATGCTCATTTTGGTCGGCACGGTGAAAACGGCAGAACGTCTTGTGAAGAAGATTGTGCGTATATAACTTAAATTTGAAAGATAAAATCAAACTTTTTGATTTTATCTGTTGTATTTCTTTAAAATTGGTGGTATACTATAGATGAAATATACGGAGGTGATTTTGATGATGATTGAATTTCGCTTCAAAAACTATCGTTCTTTTCGAGACGATGCGGTGCTTTCTATGGAAGCAACCGGGCTGAGTTCTTTTAAAAGCTGCTTAATTCCACTGACATCCACAGTAAAGTTGCTTCCTGCAATTGCGATTTACGGTAAAAACGGCGGCGGAAAAAGTAATGTGATTCGTGCTTTTTGGTTGGCTGTGCAGTTTATCCGAAACGCACAGAGAACGCAGCACGAGCATGCTGCTATTCCTGTAAATCCGTTTGCGCTGAACGACTATTCAAAGGATGAACCTACGGAGTTTGCATTCGAGTATACTTCGGGTGGCATAAAGTATTGGTATAGCTTCGCCGCTACACGCGAGAAGATTTACGCAGAGTGTCTCTACCATGCACCAAAAGGACAGAAAGCTTTAGTGTTCAAGCGTACCGGGCAGCACTTCGATTTCACAGAGGATAAATCAAAGCGACTGTTGATCGGCGAAATGGTCGCTGAAAACCAGCTATTTTTCTCGGTGGCATGCACTATGAACGATGCGTCTTGCGTTTCTGCTATGCGGTGGTTTCGGAATCAAGTGTTCTTTTCACGTGATTATTCTGATATTCCCCGGCAGTTGATTGAGTATTCGGAAGATAAGAATATGCTAAAGGTAATTTCAGACTATGCAAAGGTAGCAGACTTGGGTATTTTGGATATGCAATTTGAGTTTAACAGCAATGAGATTCAAGATGACGAAAGTCTGCCTGATAACATTCCGGATGGCATAAAGGCTGCACTGATGCAGTTTATGCATACCCTCGCTGAGACCTCCAACAATGGAGAGACACGCCTGAAAATGGGCGAGGTTTCTGCAAAAGCCAGTCACCAAGGCGAAAACCGTGATGGACAGAAAGCAACCTATTCGCTGGAGCTTTCCGACGAGTCGGACGGTACCAGAAAACTGATGGCACTGGCTCCTGCAATCGAATCTGCGTTGCGCACCGGTGGCATCTTACTGGTGGATGAACTGGAGCGTGAGCTTCACCCTATACTGGTGAACTATATCATTGCAAAGTTCCAGAGCAAAACCGCAAATCCAAATGGTGCACAGATCGTTTTTACTACACACAATACGGAGCTGATGAATCTGGAACTACTGCGAAAGGATCAGCTGTATTTTGTCGATAAGCGTGATAAAGACGGTGCTTCTGAGTTGTATACGATTAGTGAATTTTCTACCCGCACGACTGAAAATATCCGTAAAGGATACCTTGTTGGCAAATATGGCGCAACGCCGGATGTTGAAATCGAGGAGGTGGAGTAAATGCCACGTCCTACCAAAAGAAGCAAACCTTATATCGTGGTGTTCTGCGAAGGGAAAAGCGAACAGGTCTACACGGACTTTCTGAGAAAAGAATTTAAAGATGTTGCGTCAATCAAGCGCCCAGCCTCTACCGGACTTTTTGATGAGGCTGATAATAAATTTAAAAAGGACAAGAAGTATCGTGATAATGCTGAAGTAACTGATGAGGTATGGTTCTTTTTTGATGTGGAAACAGCAGATGTTGGACTGTGGGATGCCCGGATGAAAATTATCAAACGGCTTCGCTCACTGCGAAAAAAGCCCGGAATTAAGGTTCGACTTTTGATGACGACCGGCTGTATTGAGTATTGGCTGATGTTGCACTACGACATGTATGTGCCATCAATTCAAACCGTTGCCGAAAAGCAGCGGGTGATGGATCGCTTGCTTGCTAAAGAACCGAATTACCAGAAGGGTGATGCCGATGTAACAGCGAAAATCGCACAGAATTATCCGACGGCAGTTAGCAATGCGCGGCAGACGGTTTCTAAATTACTTCAGCAAGGATTGCCTGGCATGGAGGATACAGACGAACGAAACTGCTGGCTTTGCCAGAAATGTCTAACCTTTTCTACTGTCTATGAAGCAATCGACTTTTTAACCGGTTTGCAATAGCAATCTGTTAAAGTGTCATAGAAGAAATCGAATGGCACTTTTTGTGCTATGAAAAAGAGTTTGTAAAAAAACAGCCTAACAAAAAACAAGAAGGCACATAACCGTTATCACTTCGGTTATGTGCCTTATGTGGTATAATAAATTTGTAAACAATTTATAAATCTTATTAACATGGAACTATCGCAGAATTGAAGATAATCAATAACAATTACTTATTTAATATTTTTAACATTTGAGCCATTGGGCTCTTTTTTTATGCCTAAAATTCCTGTGAACTTGTTTTTTCGTGTTGCATCAATTCAACAAAAAGTAGTTCGACTTGCTTACGATCTTATAAAAAATCAAGCCTGAGTTGATTGAAACAAACGCATAGTTACGCATGCGATGTTTGTTTTTCTATCACTTAACAATATTGAGTTTGAGAACATACAACAAGATTTATCGGATGAAATATTGAAAATTGCAGATGAAAGTTTAGAGTATTAAGATTTACTGCATTTGATCATTATACACCAAACCTAAAAATCACTCTTATGTGATGACTCTTTTTATTATTCTTAAAGGTTGTTGTGAATTTTATTATGGGAGGATAGGCAAGACTCATCAAATTATATGTACTGCCCTTTTATACAAAAAGTTTAGTAGTATGATTTTAGAGTTGCTATGAGTTGAAAGACTTGTAGCGAGTCTTTTTGTGTACAAAGCAGAAAAAATGTACATAAAAATATTTATCAGGTTATTTACTTACTAATAAAAGTGATATATAATAACAATCGCTGCTATTCTTAATCTAAAATATTTGATTATATATGTTAATAGCTTGCAAAATACACGAAAGGAGTAATGACTATGGTTGAAAAGAAGGTGGAAAACATTAAAATTTAATTTAAAACCATATTTTAGGAGGAAAACTATGAATCAAACAATGAAAAAACTATTTTCGGTAGTATCAATAACTTTGTGTGCAACAATTGGGTTATCGCTACCGCTTGAAGTATATGCTTCAACTCTACCGGAAAAAGAGAATAACTACTCATCATTTAACAATGTTGTCGGAGAAAATCCCGAAGAAAGCAAAATTGTCAAAGAGATTGCGGACAAAAGAACAGAAAATTCAAAAGAATTTTTGCTTGAAGACGGAACAAAAATGATTGCTCAGTACAACGAACCTGTCCACTACAAAGACAGCAAGGGTAAGTGGGTTGAATATAACAATACTTTATCGGAGGATAAGACTGCATCTCCGGACGAAGCGGGCGATTCTTCATATACAAACAAAAGCAGTGATATTTCGGTCAATCTTTCAAATAAAGCTAAGTCAAAAAATATGATTTCACTGCAATCAAACGGATATAAAATCAGTTGGGGTTATGACAATGCAGGCAAGAGCAAAGCTGATGTAAAGAAAAATAACGAAAAAACAAGCGGTAATGATAAATTTACTACGCTTAAAAATATAACAACAGAAACTTTGTATAAGGATGTTTTCAGCGATGTTGACTTGCAGTATTTTGTTACTACAACCGGCATTAAAGAAAACATAATTCTCAAAAGTGCAAAGGCTCAAAATGAATTTACATTGAATTACAAAATTCCGAACCTTACCGCAAAGCAAAAAGATGATAAAACAATCACACTTTCAAATAAGGACGGAAAAGAAATATACACAATCTCAGCACCGTATATGTATGATGCAAAGGGCAGTACAAGCACTCAGATGAAGATTGAGATTGTAAAGCAAAAAGGCTCAAATCTTCAGGTTAAGCTGACCGCCGACTATGCTTTCATTCATACAATCGGCAGAGTATTCCCTGTTACGATTGATCCTGAGATTACAACTACTCTCAAAAGTGAGCTTACATTTTATGAGAATGCTAACGGCTCAGTAAATAGTTACGGACCGTACTATACATCTAAAAATTCATATGCTATTTGTACTGTAAATAATCTTCCGAAACTTGGAAACGGAGAAGAGGTTATAAGTGCCAAATATAGTTTTGAAACAGAAAACGGCAGTAATTTGTTTGCTGATGAGGGCGAAAACCCTATCATTGTGAATGCTCATAAGCTTACATCTGCTTCAAATGGGAATGTAAAATACGATTCAAAAGTCCTTGATTATGATTCTCTTACATATGAAGATAATCGGTATTTGACATTTGACCTTACAAACACTTTTAGAGGTTGGTATAGCGATACCAATACCAAAGGTTTTGTCATGGAGGCACTTGATACAGTCGGTTCAAAAAAAGTCGTATTTAAGTCTTATACAAAAACATCTACAACACCTGCCTTAACGCTTATCTACAAAGATTTCACCGGCACAGAGAGCAATCTTTCTTATCATACAGTCAATGTCGGCACTAACGCACAGGCGGCTGTATCGGATTACCTCGGCAACCTTGTAATTAACCAAACTTTGTATGAGGGAACAGGTTCAAGAATGCCATTGAGCATTACTGCAACATACAACAGCATTAACAAGGACACAGCCTTTGAAAACGGTTCTGCAAGCGGTTACGGGTGGCAGTTCTCATTTAATCAGTATGTAAGAGAAGTGACTGACAAAAACCTTACCAAAGCAGGCTACAACTATATCTATACCGATGCTGACGGTACGGATCATTATTTCAAACTTGTTGAGGGCGAAACAGCTAAATGGGAAGATGAGGACGGTTTAGGTCTTACACTAACCAAAGATGAAAACAACATTTTCATTGATAACGGTTCAACAACTCAGACTTACGATTCAACCGCAAACGGCGGCAAACTTCTCTCTGAAAAAGACGAACACAAGAATACTATCACATATACCTATACCGACGGTGACTTAACTAAAATCACAGACGGTTCGGGCAGAGAAGTTCAGTTAAAATACAAGAGCAGTACCGACGGCAAAAAGGTTGTAAAAAGAATTACAAAGCCTGATGACACTGGGATTGATATTGCTTATACAACCGCAAAGGATAAGGTTACTTCAATTTCATTCAATGACGGTCACACTTCACGATTTGAATATGACGATAATTATAACCTGATTTCAATTTCGGGTGTATCTGACAGCTATATGAAATCCCTGCCGACACATAAATTTACCTACACAAACGGTAAGGTAACTAATATCACCGAATACGGTACGGACGGCACAGAGGGCAATCACCTTAACATAAGCTACAAAGCCGACAATACAACCGTGTTTACAGATAAGCAGGGACACAGCGAAACCCATATTTTCGATAACAGCGGTTCAACTGTTTCTGTCCTCAATTCAAACGGTTATGCGACTTCGTCTGAAAATACAGGACTTGTAATTAACAACAGTGCAAACGCATACACTAAAAACTACATCACAGAGTCCTCACAGCAGACAGAAGTTGGCGGAGGCAAATATTACTTCGTGTCAAACGGTGCAAAGGGTAGTATAACAAGCACAGGCGGTAAAGTAACAGTCGATAATTCTGCAGCAACAGAAGAGGACGGTTACTATCAGTATCTCGGAACAACTTCACTCAAGGTTGAAAATCCGACAAGTGAGAATAACTCCGCATTCTTTACAGGCTTTGCTCATCAGTTCAAAGGAACAACCTTCAATGGCAAGGATGTAACTTTCTCCGCATATGTAAAGACAAAGAATGTAAAGCAAATTTACAGTGGCGGTTCAGTCGGAGCAATCCTCAAAGTTAAGTGCCTTGATTCATCAGGCAAGACTGTAAAAGAAATCAACAGTATCGGACTTACAGGCACACTTGATTGGCAGAGAATCAGCGTAACAGCAAATGTGCCGAGTACAACAGCGTCAATCCGTGCGTATGGCTTGATTAGATATGCATCGGGTACAGCTTGGTTTGACTGCATCCAGTTTGAAGAGGGTAATTGTGCCAACAACTTCAACGCTCTTCAAAACAGCGATTTCAGCTCAAATGACAACTGGCTCACAGAAGAAAACAAGAGCATTTCAGCCAACAAAGGAACTGTAACAATAGGCGGTACAGCAGGTGCATTTGATGATGAAAATGCCGATTCATCAAGCGATGACTCGACAGATGAAACACAGCCGTCAACATACACGAAAACCGTTACAGAAACTGAACCTAATGACAGTATCACTACATATGATGATTACGGCAACGCAATCAAGTCAGAGCAGGGATTTGTAACAAGAACTGTAAAGAAAACCTATGAGGTTGAAGAAAGTGAAACAACGGAAGAAGTTACAAGTCCGAGTGATTCTGATAATTCAGCCGATAATGACGATTCAGACACTTCTTCTGATGATAACTCATTAGGTAACAAATATATCTATCAGAATGTAAAAGTAGGCAGAGCGGGAGTATCGTTTAAAATTAACGGTACAGCAAAGTCAAATTCAGTTCCGCTTTCAAATGAAAACAGAACATTTGGCATTGCACTCAATATTTACTACAATAACAGCAGTACACCTGAGTTCCATTATCAGAACTTTAGTGCAAACACAGACGGTTACCAGCAGGTGTCACTTTCTGTTACTCCTGAAAAAACAAATGAAGTTGTAAATTATATTGCATTTGCGTTTGTTTACGCTTATAATGAGAATGAAATGACGGTTGATAATGCGGAAGTAAACATTTCACCGTTAATTCAAAGCTCCGAAGATTCTAAGAATGAAACTTCTGAAAAAGAGGCTGTTGACGAAGAAGTCTTATCTGAAAGTATTGATAAAACAAAGCCGTATATGCAGACAAGCTCTGAATATGACAGCACAGGCAACTATGTAACTTCCGAAACAAATGAGCAGGGAAGTACAACAAAGTATTCTTATGATGCAAACGGTAACAAAACTGCTGTAACAGACGGAAACGGCAATGTAACTAATTATACCTATGATACGAACGGAAATGTATTGTCCATAAAGAACGGTACTTCCGGCAACGAGTATTCTTATACGGGTACAAACTCTGTATCAAAAATTACTCATAACGGTTTTAGTTATTCATTTAATTATGATGTATTCTATAACCTTCTTTCAACTAAAATAGGCAATGTTGCAATTACAAGCAATACCTATAACAGTAACGGCAATCTCGCAAAAACAACCTACGCAAACGGTGATTATTTTGAATACACCTACGATGATTACGGTAATATTTCTTTAATCACAGGCGAAACAGGCAAAATTGCCGAGATGATTTACAACAAGCAAGGTCTTGTTACAAAGGCAGTTGACTATTCAAGCGGCGAAACCTCATATTACTACTACACATTTGACGGTTCGCTTGAAAGCGAATATCGCACATCATCTGACGGCAGTCTTACTCATTATATTGTTACCGATTCAAACGGTAATACAGTTGAAAAGACATCTGTAAACGGTCAGACAAAGACCATTACAACAGGCACAGATAAAGACGGAAAGTCATTTGTAAGCAATGACGGTGTAACTAACGAAACATCAACCGATGATTTTGGAAGAGTGTCAACTGTAACAACAAAACAGAACAAGAGCGATACCGTATTTACAAAGCAGTATTCTTATTACCACGGTAGCGAAAGCAATGCTACTACCAATATGGTTGGCGGAATCAGCTATAAGTTGAGTTCTGATAAGGTGCTTGGCTACAGCTATAATTACAACGATACAGGTAATGTAGAGAATGTGTATGAAAACGGTAAAAAGGTAGCCGTATATACATACGATGAACTAAATCAGCTTGTATGGTATGCAGATACCCGAACAGGTCGCTATATCAGAATAGTTTATGATAACTACGGTAACATTCAAAAAATGGAATCGTATTCACTCGGAACTAACTGGGCACCTGTAAAATTACTTGAAACAAGAACTTATTCATATGGCGACACTAACTGGAAAGATAAACTTACTGAGTTTGACGGCGACAGTATTACATATGATAAAAACGGCAATCCATTGACATACCGTGATGATATGACTTTTGAGTGGGAGAACGGAAGAATTCTCAAGGATATAACCACTTACGATAAAGCCATTCAGATGAGCTATGACTCAAACGGTATGAGAACGCAGAAGTCTGTTGACGGAGTGAAAACTAATTATTACTACGATAGCAGTAATAACCTTTTCGCACTCACTCAGGGCAGTGATACGCTGTTCTTTTACTACGATAATTCGGGTGAAGTAATGTCAGTTTCCTGCAACGGAACAATGTATTTCTACATCAAAGACCTGCAGGGCGATATTACCGAAATCGTTGATAAGGACGGCAAAGCAGTCGCAAAGTATGCCTACGATGCGTGGGGTAATATGCTCACCGAAAACAACGGCACACTCACAGTCGGCGAACTGAATCCGTTCCGCTATCGCAGTTATGTTTATGATGAAGAAACAGGCTTGTACTATCTCCAAAGCCGTTATTATGACCCACTCACAGGCAGATTTTTAAATGCGGATGTTTATTGTGACACCGAGTCAGGAACTCCGCTAAGTACAAATATGTTTGCTTATTGTGAGAATAATGCAATAAATAATGTTGATTATTCAGGAAACTCACCAAAGAGCAAGAATATAATTTCAAATAGCTATAGTGGAAGTACAAAAAACGGATTTAAAATTACAAGTAAAATAAACATAAATAAGAAAAAATATAATATTTATTCCACTTTAACTAAAAAAGGCGTGCTTAAATTTTATTTTGACAGAAATCCTAATTACTCAACATTGTTCAATATGGGTAGAACGAGAATTGTTGCGGAAGCTATATTTAAAGCAATTAAAAGTATAAATAAAAAATATAAGAAGAAATATTTAAAAGGAAGGATAATTCCAGGAATTAATTCTGAAATATCATGGCATTATAGGGCTTATAACTTGAGAATACTTGTTAATCATGCTAATCCTGCTGACTTAGGCTCTACAGATAAGAAAAACTCTGGATATGATTCGAATGCTAGGATTTTTGAACCTAAAATTAATTGGGGTGATGAGAAATTATGATCATGAAATCAGTTAAAAAATATAAACAAGCTATCGCTACAACGATAATATTATTTTTGATTATTCTGATTTATTTACTTGTATCGATAATTTCTGAAACTTTAGATTTTCATTTATACTTTGGATGGAAAGAGGTGCGTGTCAATAGCACAATGTCATTTAAAGTACCTGATAACTGGGAACAGGGAGAGAAAAATGGCTTATTGTATTTCTGTGATAAAAGTGATAATAGAAAGATTTTTTTATTTCAAAGTAGAGTAGGTGATTGTTTTCAGATAGGCGATTCAATAAAAATTGACGATAATACGACAGAGGATAACATTTGCAGTAATAACTTTTTCAACGCTGTAAGTATTAATAGCTCCGTGAATTCATTGGGAACAATGACAGGTGAGGCATTAGTTTCTTTTGACGGAAAATCACAGGTTGAAGATTATATAGAATTTTACAATCAAGATAATGTCATCACATTGTACACTTACGGAAAAGCAGTGGATAGTAAGATTTTAGACAAGATAGCGGATTCTGCGAAGTACACTGAAAAATAAAAAACAGGTTTATTTCTGCAAAAAGTTGTAAAACAAACTGCGTTTTAGTTGTTGATGAGGTTCTTAGAGCCTCATCAACAACTAAAGTAAGAACTTTTGTAACTATTCTTATGACGGAGCAGGAAACCTGCAAAATAAATATGAACAGGTTCTTGATCCGACCTACGGTTATCCGACAGGAACACAGCATGGTAATACATACGAGTACACCGATACA
>ERZ506979.1431-NODE-1431-length-10525-cov-24.155014_pt1 | contig 10525 bp, 10 predicted proteins | sample MGYA00512887_ERZ506979 | MGnify/ENA metagenome assembly ERZ506979 | reverse complement strand
TTGTCATACAAGAAATGTTATTTTCTGCAGACACACGACGAATCAAGAATCCATCTTTACTTGTAGAATTATCTTTATTTGACATTGTGTTGATGACAAAGTTTACATGTCCATGACGAATAATATCCAATACAGTTTCATTGCCATTATCCTCATTGACCTTAGCAGCTGCATGTACAAATAATCCATTGTCCTCTAAGAATTTAGCTGTACCTGCTGTCGCATAAATACCATAGCCAATGTTGTAGAAACGCTTAGCTAATTCTAATGCTTCCTGTTTATTTTCATCATCAATAGTCATCAATACACTTCCATGTAAAGGAATATTGATTCCAGAAGCTACAAGAGCCTTGTACAATGCTTTTTCTAAGTTTACATCGCTACCCAAAGCCTCACCTGTAGATTTCATTTCTGGTCCTAAGACTGTATCTACACTACGCAATTTTGCGAATGAGAATACTGGTGCTTTGACAAATACTCTTTCTTTATCTTCAGGATGATATCCAGGCGTTAATCCTTGGTCTTCAATACTTTCTCCAAGTACACACTTAGTCGCAATTTGAGACATAGGAACACCAGTAATCTTAGATAAGAATGGTACAGTACGAGAGGAACGTGGGTTTACCTCTAATACATATACATTGTTTTCTTTATCTACAATGAACTGAATGTTGTATAAACCAACAAATTCAAAGCCTTCACCAATTCTTGTTCCATAATCAATGATTGTTTCTTTCACCTTCTCATTGATAATCTGTGTAGGATATACACTAATTGAGTCACCAGAGTGAATACCCGCACGCTCAATATGTTCCATTACACCTGGAATATATACATTCTTTCCATCCGCAATCGCATCGATTTCAAGTTCTTTACCAACGATATATTTATCAACTAAGATTGGCGCATCATGACTAATTTCCTTAACAGCTGTTGCCATATATACTCTTAATTCATCATCATTATGTACGATTTCCATAGCACGACCACCCAATACATAGCTTGGACGTACTAATACCGGATAACCAATCTTGTTTGCGATAACCAACGCTTCTTCAACGGTTACAGCTGTCTCACCCTTTGGCTGAGGAATATCCAATTTATGTAACATAGCTTCAAATTCATGACGGTCTTCCGCTAAATCAATAGAGTGTAATGAAGTACCTAGAATCTTAACGCCATGTTCTACTAATGAATCCGCTAAGTTGATAGCTGTTTGTCCACCAAATTGAACAATAACACCCAATGGTTTTTCTAAATCAATTACGTGCATTACATCTTCTGTAGTTAATGGTTCAAAATACAATTTGTCACTAATCGAGAAGTCTGTTGATACTGTTTCTGGGTTGTTGTTGATAACAATAGCTTCATAGCCTTCTTCACGCAAAGTCTGTACACAATGTACTGTCGCATAATCAAATTCAACACCCTGTCCGATACGGATTGGTCCAGAACCTAATACAACGATTTTTTTACGATCTGTACGTTCAGATTCATTTTTATTATCATAACTTGAGTAGAAGTATGGAGTTGCACTCTTGAATTCACCAGCACAAGTATCTACCATTTTATAAACTGGAATGATTCCATTTTCTTTACGTAAATTATATAAATCGAATTCTTTCATATCCCAGTTACGCGCAATGTAGCTATCCGCAAATCCATATTTCTTTAATTTACGCAATACGGTAATGTCCTTAACATTTTCCATCATCAACTTTTCTAAGCTGATAATTCTTAACAAGTGGCACAAGAAGAAATTATCCATCTTCGTTACATTATGAATTGTCTCCATATCATATCCATCACGAAGCCATTGTGTAACAGCGAAGATTCTTTCATCATCACACTTTTTGATTTTTTCAAGTAATTCTTCTTTAGATAATCCAACCAATTCTTTTTTATAGATATGATCCACTTTCATTTCTAAAGAACGAACAGCCTTTAAGAAAGATTCCTCAAAGTTACGTCCAATCGACATAATTTCACCCGTCGCCTTCATCTGTGTTCCTAAATGACGATCGGCATTAGGAAACTTATCAAATGGGAAACGTGCAAACTTAGTTACAATATAGTCTAATGCAGGTTCAAAACATGCATAACTTGTTTTAGTGATTGGGTTGATAATCTCATCCAAACCTAAGCCAACCGCTAATTTAGCACTAATCTTCGCAATTGGATAACCTGTTGCCTTACTTGCCAAGGCTGATGAACGAGATACACGAGGGTTTACTTCAATTACATAATATTTAAAGCTATTTGGGTTTAATGCCAACTGAACGTTACATCCACCACAGATTTTCAATGCACGAATAATTTTTAAAGATGCATTACGAAGCATTTGATTTTCACGATCTGTCAAAGTTTGAACTGGCGCAACAACCGTACTGTCTCCAGTATGCACACCTACTGGATCAATATTTTCCATGTTACATACGACGATTGCATTATCTTTAGCATCACGCATTACTTCGTATTCGATTTCTTTATACCCTGCAATACTTTGCTCAATCAAACACTGATGTACTGGACTTGCCTTTAAACCTGAATCACAGATTTCACGAAGCTCAGCCTCATCATCGGCAAAACCTCCACCAGTTCCACCAAGTGTATAAGCTGGACGAACAACTAATGGATACCCTTCGCGATTTGCGAATTCAACAGCTTCTTCTACAGTATGAACAATCATACTTTCTGGTACTGGCTCATTGATTTCCTGCATTAAAGAACGGAATAATTCACGATCTTCTGCACGGTTGATCGCATGCAAGTCTGTACCTAAAATTTCTACACCAAACTCATCCAAAATTCCATCTTCATGTAATTCTACAACTAAGTTTAATCCGGTTTGACCACCTAATGATCCTAAAATGGCATCTGGTCTTTCTTTATAGATAACACGTTTTGCGAAGTCTACTGTTAAAGGTTCAATATAAACACGATCCGCAATCGCTGTATCTGTCATGATTGTTGCAGGGTTTGAGTTAATTAAAATAACTTCATATCCTTCTTCACGAAGAGATTGACATGCTTGGCTTCCAGCATAATCGAATTCAGCAGCCTGACCAATGATAATTGGGCCAGAACCGATAACTAAGATTTTTTTGATATCTGTACGTTTAGGCATTTTTATTCTCCTCCATTAATTCAATAAATTGATCAAACAAGTAACGAGAATCTTCTGGTCCTGCACTTGCTTCTGGGTGATATTGCACCGCAAAACAAGGATAGTCTTTATGACGAACACCCTCACAACTCTTATCATTTAATGCTTGGTGTGTCATTTCCAAACGAGTATCCTTCAAGCTATCAATATCTACCGCAAAACCATGGTTTTGAGAAGTAATTTCCACTTTACCAGTTGATAAATTTACAACTGGATGGTTTGCTCCACGGTGTCCAAATTTCAATTTATATGTTTTTGCACCACAAGCCAAAGAAATCAACTGATGACCTAAACAAATTCCAAATACAACTGTTTGAGGAATCAATTCTTTGATGGTTTCAATTGCGACTGCCACATCCGTAGGATCACCAGGACCATTTGACAACATAACTCCATCTGGACAATATGACATGATTGTACTTGCTGGTGTATCATATGGAACTACTACTAAATCGCATCCACGCTTTGATAGTTCACGAACAATACCTAACTTAGCCCCAAAATCCATTAATACAACTTTTTTGCCACGATTTGGAATTGGGAATACTTTATTTGTTGAAACACGAGCTACTTGATCATGTAAGAAGTCAGCGGCTTTTAAACCTGCAACAATCGCATCCACATCGGCATCCACGTTTGCCATAGTCGCTTTCATGGTACCTACATTACGAATCTTCATTGTGATTTCACGTGTATCAATATCATAAATTCCTGGAATATTTTCACGTTTTAAGAATGAATCCAATGTTTCCGAACATCTGAAGTTACTTGGATATTCGCAATAGTCTTTCACAACAAATCCAAATACACAAGGAACCATACTTTCATTATCATCACGATTAATTCCATAGTTACCAATCAATGGATATGTCATCATTACAATTTGTCCACAATATGAATTATCCGTTAAAATTTCCTGATAACCGGTCATTGAAGTATTAAATACTAATTCACCAATTTGGAAGTTATCACTACCAAAGGCAATACCGCGATACACGCTTCCATCTTCTAAAATTAAAAGTCTTTCCATAATTTGTCCTTTCTTTTATTTACTCAAAAAAAAGATTAGCAAATAAACGCATTGCCAATCTTTAAATGGAACTATTAAAAAGTATAGCACTACGAAGAATACTATTCATCTCGATCACTGACGTTTTTTTCACAAACAAAACTGGATTCTTGATCATACGTATCCTCCTTTTGAAAAAAATACTATATTTCTCTGCTTAGTATACTACCACAAATCATGAAAATTTCAATAATAAAGTTAAAAAAAGATGTGATTTCTCACGCCTTATTTTGACATCGTTGCTTCAATTTCCTTATATGTTTCAACTGGGTTAGCACTCTTCGTAATTGAACGACCAACTACGATATAATCACAGCCTTGTTCTTTCGCAAATGCAGGAGTTGCAACACGCTTTTGATCATCCTTAGAATCACTTGCCAAACGAATACCTGGAGTTACTGTTAAGAAGTCATCTCCACAAGCTTCATGAATTGCCTTAGCTTCATGAACTGAACATACAACACCGTCTAAGCCTGCTTCTTTCGCATTCTTAGCATATTTAATAACACAATCAATAACTTCACCAGGAATTCCTAATTCGTTATTCATAGCTTCTTTAGACGTGCTTGTAAGCTGAGTTACACCAATACACATAGGACGTTTTCCATCCTTAGCACCTTCATTTAATCCGTCGATGGCAGCCTTCATCATTGCAATACCACCAGCACAGTGTACATTGACAATATCTACACCTAAGTTTGCTAAGTTTTTCATTCCACCCTTAACTGTGTTAGGAATGTCATGCAATTTCAAATCTAAGAAAATGTGATGACCCATTTCCTTCACTGTTTTTACCATTTCTAAACCACACGCATATGTTAATTCCATACCAATCTTTACATATACTGGTTCATTAAATTGTTTTAAGAAATCTACAACTTCTTCTTTACTCGAAAAATCTAATGCTACAATTGTTTTACTCATTATTTAAAACTCCTTCCAACTGCTTCTTCAATATTTTTATATCCATATTTCTCTAATACTTTTGGAAGATCCTCAATGATTTTTGGACATACATAAGGATCCACAAAGTTTTGAGCACCAACTTCAACAGCACTTGCCCCCGCATTTAAGAATTCCAATACATCCTCTGCACAAGTAATTCCACCAACACCAATGATTGGAATATTTACGGCCTGTGCTACTTGATATACCATTCTTAGAGCCACTGGCTTAATGGCAGGACCCGAAAGACCACCTGTCACATTCGCAAGCAATGGTTTCCCTGTTTTCAAATTAATACGCATACCCATTAGTGTATTAATCAATACAATACCATCTGCACCGGCTTCTTCAACGGCTTTGGCAATTTCTACAATATCCGTTACATTAGGTGATAACTTCACATATACAGGTTTTGTAGCTGCTTCCTTACAAATCTTAGTCACATGTGCTGCAAGTTCAGGCTTTGTACCCAAACCAATACCACCATGTTTTACATTGGGACAAGAAATATTTAATTCATAAGCCTTAATAACAGGCTGATCATTCAATTTCTTGATAACTTCAACATAATCTTCTTCACATGCACCAGCAACATTGGCCATGATTTCTGTATCATATTGTGCAAGGAATGGAAGTTCATTTTCAATAATTGAATCTACACCCTTGTTTTGTAGTCCAATCGCATTTAACATTCCCATAGGTGTTTCAGCAATTCTAGGTGTAGGATTTCCAAAACGCTCTTGTGGCGTAGCTGATTTGATGGCGATGCCACCCAATATGCTCAAATCATATAGTTCGGCATATTCTTTTCCAAATCCGAAACATCCACTAGCTGGAATAATTGGATTTTTTAAATTTAATCCTGGTAGTTTTACTGAAATATCCATTATAAAGCCACCTTTCCCATCTCAAATACAGGACCATCCTTACATACACGTAATGAGTGTCCATCTACATCTTTCACAACACAACCCATGCAAGCACCTAAACCACATGCCATACGAGCTTCTAATGAAATATATCCTTCACTATATTGTTCGTTGATTGCTTTCAACATAGGTAAAGGTCCACAGCTTAACACAAATTTACATGTCACATTGTTTTCTTTGATTGCATCTAAAGCTGTACCCTTTGTACCTAATGAACCATCCATAGTTGCGACATACACATCACATCCTAGTGCCTTAAATTCATCTACATAGAATACACTGTCCGCATCATTTGCACCTAAAACAACAGTTACACGTGTATTTTTACTTAAATATTGTTTTGCGGTTTCATATAGTGGCGGTACACCAACACCTCCACCAATCAATAATACTTCTTCTTTGTCTTCAATTGGAAAACCATTTCCAAGCGGACCAAAGATATCTAATTTCCCTTCAAGTTCAGTCATTTTTAAAGTACCTTCTCCAAGCACTTTATAGATAATAACTAAAACATCTTCTCTAATTTCACTAATCGAGATAGGTCTACGCAAATAGAAACCTGGAACTGTGATTTCAATGAATTGACCAGGCTTAGCTGTTTTAGCTAAGTCTGTTTTCAATTCCATTTTCCAAATATCTTTTGCGATTTTGACATTCGATATAATCTTCGCAAATTCCTGCATACTATTTCCCCATTTCATTCATAGAAATCATTGAGAAACTCAATGACACTAAAACTTTCACTAATGCATTCGCTGTATCTAAACTTGTCATACAAGAAATGTTATTTTCTGCAGACACACGACGAATCAAGAATCCATCAGCACTTGTGTTCTTCTTATTAGACATTGTGTTAATGACAAAGTTTACACGTCCATTACGAATAATGTTTAAAACGTTTTTACCATCTTCTGTTTCAATCTTACTAGCACGATGAACATACAATCCTTCAGCTTCAAATAAGTCTGCCGTACCCTTTGTTGCATAGATTCCATATCCAATATTTGCGAAGCGTTTCGCCAATTCTAGTGTTTCTTGTTTATTCTCATCATCAATTGTCATTAATACATTTCCATGTTTTATCCTTTCCACACAGTCTTTCCATCTACGATGGTTTCTTTTACCTGCGCATTCACGCTCCAACCATTAAATGGCGTGTTTTTACCCATAGATTCAAATGTATCTATGTCAATCAACGATTCATGTTCTAAATCTACTAAGACTAAATCCGCATTATATCCTTCTTTGATTTGTCCTACATTCTCTAAGCCAAAACGCTTTGCAGGAGCTGCTGACATCCAGTTTACAAGTTGAGCCAAAGTCCAACGTTTTTGTCTGTGAACAAATTCTGTATACAACAAGGCAAACGCACTTTCTAATGAAACAATGCCAAATGGTGCTTTATCCATCGAACGTTTCTTTTCTTCATAGGTATGTGGAGCATGGTCATTGGCAATGCAATCCAATGTTCCATTTTCCAGCCCTTCAATCAAAGCCATACGATCTTCATGACTTCTTAATGGTGGATTCATTTTCCAATTTGGTCCAACCACATCCTTATCTTCTAATAATAAGTGGTGTACTGTAACTTCAGCACTTACATTTAATCCAGATGCTTTTGCGTCTTTTAGTGCTTCCACACTTTCCTTAGCTGAAATGTGACATGCATGATACGCATTTCCTACTTCTTTTGTCAGTTCTAAATCACGAATCAATTGTGCACTTTCACAAGCACTTGGAATTCCTAGCCAACCCTTTGATGTCACAACTTCACTGTCGTGTACACAAGCACCTGGTCTACGATAACGCATATCTTCTGTGTGAGCTACGATCATGCAGTCATTTTCTTTTGCGTTCCTCATGGCTTCTTTCATAATTTCTGGTGTTGCCACACCTACACCATCATCACTAAACCAACGAATTCCTAAATTCTTGATAGCTTTCATATCCACTACTTCTTTACTTGCTTCTTCATGAGTAATACAAGCATAAGGATATGTATGTACGACGGATTCTTTATCAATTAATTTCTGATAGTCTCTTATTGTATCCACATCATCTGGAAAAGGAATGACATTTGGCATCGCAAATACAGAAGTAAATCCCCCGTGTGCTGCCGCTAAGCTGCCTGTATGAATCGTTTCTTTTTCAGTGTGTCCTGGTTCTCTAAAATGTACGTGTACATCAACCAAGCCTGGAATTACAGTTAAGCCTGAAGCATCTATTGTTTCACAGTCTTTTGAAATAGAATCATCAATCTGAACGATCTTTCCTTCATCAATTAAAATATCTTTCTTTTCAACACGTTTGTCAATTAAAACTTGACCATTTTTTATTAAACGCATACTTATTTTTCCTCCTTAAATGGAGCCAAACCAAATCCACGCTTAATAACTGCCTTTCTAACTAACATACCATTGTGCATTTGCTCGAAAATTCTTGATTTCTCAGCTTCAACTAAATCTGTATCAATTTCAACTCCACGGTTTACTGGAGCTGGATGCATTACAATCGCTTTGTCTTTCATTCTTGCATAACGAGCTTTTGTAAGACCATAGTTTTCAAGATATTCTTCATCAGTCATACCAGCCATTCCAGAGCCTCTTTCCTTCTGAATACGAAGCATCATGACTACATCTGCCCATTCAATAGCTTCATCAAAATCGATTGTTGGATAACCTGGTCTTTCCCATTCTTTTGGTCCGGCAAAGCGAACGGTAGATCCTAATCTTTCTAAAGCTTCTTTATCACTAGCTGCTACTCTTGAGTGTAAAATATCCCCACAGATAACCACATTTAAGCCTTCTAATGTGCCAAATTCATTTTGCATAGTTAATAAATCAAGCAAGCATTGTGTCGGATGGTTTCCTGCACCATCTCCAGCGTTTAAAATTGGCATATTGATATTTTCCAATTCCTTGAAATATTCATCTTGAGGATGACGGATAACCACCATGTCATACCCAATTGATTCAAATGTTTTTACTGTGTCATAAAGTGTTTCTCCCTTTGTGACACTGGATGCTCCAGCCGCAAAATCAGCTACCTGGCATCCTAATTGGTGCTGCGCACTTTCGAATGAGAAATGTGTACGAGTTGATGCCTCAAAAAAAAGATTAGCAACCAATGCTTTCTGCATTGGTAATTGCCAATCTTTAAAGGAACTATTAAAAAGTCTAGCATCATCTAGAATGCTATAAATGTCTTCAACTGACAGATCTCTCATGGATAATAACGAATTTTTGTTCATATAATCCTCCTTATGACCTTAAAAAAATGGATTCAAAAAGCCCCTTTTCAAATCCAATTTTTCTTTCATATATACTACCATAATTCATGGATTTTTCAATAAGAAAATTCTTCATTACAATCCAAGTATGAACTACATTTACAGCATCTATATTTAAACTATTTTTTGATTGCGATACACTCGATTTCAACCTTAGCATTTTTAGGAAGTTTCGCCACTTCAAAACAGCTTCTTGCTGGGAATACGCCCTTAAAATATTTTGCGTATTCTTCATTCACTTTCGCAAAATCATTCATGTCATCCAATAAAACAGTTGTCTTGACAACATCATCATATGTTAGTCCTTCTGTAGCTACTCCTGCTGAATAGGGCCCTAATACCTTTGGTGCTTTTGCACTGCTCATTTGTTTTTTCATATTCCGTTCCTCCTAATCCAATAGTTCTTTATCAATGATCTGAAAATTTGCTCGATGAATATACAAAGCTTTTCCATCAATCATAAGCTTAGTCATCTTTGGCAAGTTATCTGGAATCTTCCAATATACCTTATCTCCAGAATATGCAGTAATTGGCTGTCCTAATTGCGACTTAATAATCACAATTCTTCCCTTGCCAAACATATTTTTATATTTATTAATAAAACGTGCGACCGAAGTATTATCCGATAATTGCCCATATGTATTTGAATCAATATTTTCTTGCGTAAAATCAACATCTGGTGTTAATCCATTTTGTTCAAATATGCATGTATCTCCACAGGACTCAATCTCTTTTCCATCTACTGTAATCGTAATTACGCTTGACAATTCATAACCACGAACAACTTGACCATTTTCATCATAAGAAGTATTCTCTACTGCATTACCCGTAATACTAATTTTATCACCACTAGTCTCCATGACTTCACTGCCATAATTATCATATGTATATATAGTATATCCATTCCCAACTAGATTTCCCTTTATATCATTAAGTGCTGATTGAAACATACTACAGCCACTCAATAATATACATAGACATACTACGCTTATTCTTTTTATATTCTTATTCATATTCCCTCCCCGTTTTATAATGAAGCCATTCAAAATGAATGACTTAACAATTATTCTAAGCTTTCATCAATAGCCTTTCAATCGATTCTTCACTTACTGAGAAGATGGATGCGA
>ERZ506979.1427-NODE-1427-length-10532-cov-20.961344_pt1 | contig 10532 bp, 9 predicted proteins | sample MGYA00512887_ERZ506979 | MGnify/ENA metagenome assembly ERZ506979 | reverse complement strand
TTTCACATACCGCATTTCCCTGTTCCGAAACCAAAATCTTAATATATAAAAAAAGACACTTTTTCGAATAAAAATCAAAAAAATGTCTTTTTAGGGCCTTAAATCCATTTCATTTTCTTACAAATATTATATATACCATCATCTACATTGGCATCTGTAACTATTGTTGCGATATCCTTTAATTCTTGACACGCATTTCCCATCGCAACACTTGTCCATTGTGGATCAAACATCACCTTATCATTGGTGTCATCACCAAAGACAACTACATCTTTTAAATCACCGCCAATATGCTGCATCATATCCAAGATTCCTTGATGTTTCGCATCATATTGAAACATTAAATAATCTGGCACAAAGCGAAGATGTCCAAGTGTATCCTTTAAAGTTAATTCCGATTCTTTCTCTTTTGGAATAGAAATATACATTTTATAAATCACTTTCAACTTGTCTACATCCAAATTTTCATCATACACATACTCCGTAGGCTCTTTACGATCCCCCACTTGATTCTGGAATGTATGATCTAATGTATATACTTTGACTGAATCATCTAACGCAAATAAAACACCATATCCTAAAGATAAAGCTTGTTTGGCAATTGCCTTTGATTTTTCTAAATTCAAAGGAATATTTTGCACTAATTCATCATGGATGACTAAACCGCCTCCGCCGCAGCAAACCATATCATGAAGACCCACACTTTCCATAAAGTTACGTGCTTTATAGTGAGCACGACCTGTCGCAATCGCTACAAAGTGTCCTGCCTTTTGAAGTTCATTTAATGCAACTTGTGCACTTGGCACAATCTTACCGGTTTTTCGATCAGTTAAAGTGCCATCAATGTCAAAGAAAAAGTATTTTTTATTCATATTTCCCCCACGCTTTCTGAACTTGAGTTAAGACGTCCATCACATCTTGAATATATTGTAAATTTGTTTGGTCATTTAAACAAGATACATATTCTTCCATGTCATGAATTTCATAATTCAATGCCAAACGGCTTTCGCCACAACAAACCTCTTCTGTATGACCATCACTTGTATATGTCATGACTGCCTTATCACCACGTGGAAAATTATAGATTTCAATATAGGCATTTTCACACGCAATCAAGCCTCTTTTTGGTTGTTTGGCACGCATAGTGAGTGAAATTGTCGCTATCTCCATATCTTTATTTTGAAGTAAAATGCCACTTGTCTCGTCTACACCCGTTTCAAAAGGGGTCATGGTTGTTAATACTGTGGTAGGTTTACTTGACATAAACCAACGTGCAAAGCTAACGGCATATACACCAATATCAAGTAGTGCACCACCAGCCAAATCCGGATTAAAAAAGCGGTTATTGACATCATATTCTTTAAAGCTTCCAAAATTGACTTGAATCATTTTGACTGGGCCAAATTCATTCGATAAGACTCTCTTTTGAATTGCTTTAAATAAAGGCATATGGAAAAGTGTAACACCATCACTGATTACTAAATGTCTTTCTTTGGCAATCTCTACACATTCATTTAATTCCACAGAATTTAAAGTAATGGCTTTCTCACAAAAAACATGTTTATTATGAAGCAAGGCATCCTTCATAATTTCATAGTGAGAATTATGTGGTGTGGCAATATAAACAATATCAATATTTTCATCTTCAAACATAGCCTGATAATTCTCATATACATGTTCAATTGAAAATTCTTCAGAAAACTTTTTAGCTGAACTCAAATGCCCAGAAGCTACACCATAAATTCCAACACCTTCTTGAATCAAGGCATTTGCCATATCATGTGCAATCCATCCAGATCCAACAATTCCCCAATTATAATGCATGAAATTCACCTTTGCCTTCTTTCTTGAAAACACCCTTCTCATTTACCATAATAATACCTGTAATCGTATCTACAAATAGACTTGTATCTACAACACCTGGCATCATTAACAGTGTTTGATTCAACAAACCAATGTCTTGTACCTCGTTAAAATAAACATCCAATAAAAGATTGCCTTCATCACTGATCATAATGCCATCTTTATTATTACTTGTTCGTTCAACGACATTTCCATTCAACTGTTCTAATTTCTTCTTCACAATACTATAAGCACGTGGTAATACTTCGACTACAACAGGTGCTTTAAAGGCCAAGGTCTTGTGAAATTTAGTTTCATCAACCAATACAATATATTCATCTGCCATTGATGCAATAATCTTTTCCTGTGTATGAATGCCTCCACCGCTTTTTAAAGCATTTAGATTTGAATCTACTTCATCACATCCATCAAAGGCAATGTCTATATGATCTACAAATTGCGTATTTAAAACAGGTAATCCTTCCTTTTGAGCTTTTAAAGCTGTCTTTACAGAAGGTGTCACTACCTGAATATCTTTATCCTTTACATAATCAATCAAATATTGAATGGTACTTCCTCCTCCTAGGCCTACAACCATTCCGTCATGAATCAATTTTGAAGCGTATTTTGCACATGTCTTTTTCATAATCATCCTCCATTTCAAGTGTATCATGGAATTTTATTTCGTCAACGTCTTTTTTTACGTAATTATTATTCATACCAAAAAGAACTATACCTTCAAAGAAGCATATAGTTCTTCGCATTGACTTATTTTCTCATAGCTATCCGTTTGATTATTCGTTAAAAATAAATATAAAATTTCGATAATGGTAGCTGCAGAGATTCTTGAAAAACAGAATTCATTTAAAAACAATTTTTCTCGTGTCGAAGATTGAATGTGATATGTACATTCTTTGGCAACAACTGAATCATTATTATTTGTGATGCCAATCGTACAAACACCACGCTTTTTCATTTCCTGACATATCGCATAGACTTGTTTACTTTCTCCACTATTTGAGATGGCAATCACAACATCATTTGAGTCCAATCCAAGCGCATAAGATGCCTGATTTTCCCAAATGGTTGATGTAAATGTTGAAATGCCAATCTCATTAAATTTAAACATACAATCCAATGCAACTGGAATCGTATTTCCTACTGCGCACACTAAGACGTGGTTGGCATTTTCAATCAAGGAAATGATTTTTCTTAATTGTTCTGTATCTATATTACGAATAGTTGATGTCAATTCGGAAATCTTATTGGAAAGAATAGTTTCTAAGGATCCTGAAATATCATTAGTTGAAATAGTATTTGATTTTTGTTCAATTTCATTCACACAATCCCTAGCCAAATTAACCTTAAGATGATGAAAGCTGTCCATCTGACATTTTCTCGCAAAACGCGAAACACTTGCCTGTGATGTTTGACATGCTTCGGCAAGCTGTTTGATTGTCATATTCACAACTTCCTTTGGATGTTGGATTATGTAATCTGCAATTTTCTTTTCGGAATCAAAGAAAGAATTATAATGTCCATGAATTGTATCGAGTATCATCTAAATCACCACCTTATTTATAATACCATCAAAACAAGAAAAAAGAGATCAATTACTTGATCTCATGTACGTAAATATTATTAACACGATCTGGTCCTACAGAAATCATAGAAACACGTACACCTGTAAATTCTTCAATAAAGTGTACATAATCTAGACATTCTTGAGGTAATTGATCTACTGTAGTCATCTTAGTGATGTCTGTCTTCCAACCTTTGAATGTTTTATAGATTGGTTTTGCCTTGGCAACATCAGCTTGATCACTAGGAATATAGTTATATTCTTTACCATCGATTTCGTATCCTACACAAACTTTAATTTCATCTAAGCCATCTAATACGTCGATCTTAGTAATAACGATATCTGTTAATCCACTCATTAAGTTAGCGTGTTTTACAGTTAATAGATCTAACCATCCACAACGACGAGGACGTCCTGTAGTTGCTCCATATTCTCCACCATGTTCACGAATCCATTCACCTTGTTCGTCTAACAATTCTGTAACGAAAGGTCCTTCTCCTACACGCGTTGAATATGCCTTAACAACACCAACAACAGTTTGAATACGACTTGGCGCAATACATGCTCCAGTTGTTACACCAGCACTAGTTGGACTTGAAGAAGTTACATATGGATATGTTCCATAGTTAATATCAAGCATAGCTGCCTGTGCACCTTCGAACAATACAGTTTTATCTTCATCCAATGCTTCGTTTACTAAATGTGTTGTTTCTTGAATCATAGGGACAATACGATCATAAATAGCTTCAAAATCAGCTACCATTTTATCGTAATCCATAGCTTCTCCGCCATAAACAGCAGTGAACAATTTGTTTTTGAAATCTAAACATTCTTTTAAACGAACTTTAAAATGTTCAAAATCCTTAAATTCATGATAACGAATACCATGACGAGCATACTTATCTGCATAACATGGACCAATTCCACGTTTTGTAGTTCCGATTTTATTAGATGCAGCTTGCTCTTCTAATTCATCTTGATATTGATGATATGGCATTAACATCTGTGCACGGTCACTAATAATGATGTGTTTAGTTGATAAACCATCTTTTTCTAATTGTTCCATCTCTTTTAATAATACAAATGGATTACAAACAACACCTGGACCAATGATACATGTTGCTTCTTCATGTAATACACCACTTGGTAATAAGTGCAATACATGTTTCTTACCATTTACAATGACTGTGTGTCCTGCATTATCTCCACCTTGGAAACGCACAATCATATCTGCTTTTTCAGCTAAAACATCGACGATTTTTCCTTTACCCTCATCGCCCCATTGGGTACCTACAACTACTTGGCTTGACATAAGAGCCTCCTTTTAGGTATGTTCTTTACAATACCTAATTAATTATAAGTAACCCTCATATTATTGTCAATTGAGATTTTTTAAAAAAAGAGCTTGCGCAACCATTTAATTCATGTTATCATTAACAGGCACTTAGGGGTATCGTCCAAAGGCTAAGATAGCGGTCTCCAAAACCGTTGATGTGGGTTCGAGTCCTACTACCCGGGAGTTTGACACCCCTTTTCACAACTGATCTTAAACATAGCGCTTAAACAAGCGCTTTTCTTTTACTTTTTTTGTCAAATTATTTGTTTTTATATATCGTATTATCTCGTATTCTGTGATATAATTGTATTAGGTGATATTTATGCGTGTTACAACTACTAAATCTAAAACAGATGAATCTTTTTATATCAATTATGCTTTCATCAACGAAAAAGGAAAAAGCACTTCAAGAATCTACAAGAAGCTCGGTAAACTTTCTGAACTTTCTAAAGAACTGAATACAGACAGAGATGGTGTTATGGCCTGGGCAAAGGAACAGGCTCGTATAGAAACTGAAAAATATAAAAAGGAAAATGAATCAGTTTCTATCGCTCTTAATCCAAATATTCCAATCAAGAAGGATCAGCAGAACACTTTCAATTGTGGTTATCTTTTTCTACAAAGCATTTATTATTCTCTACATTTGGATAATATCTGCAGAAACATCAAAAACAGACATGATTACGAATACGATTTGAACGCAATTCTTTCCGATCTGATATATGCTCGTTTTTTAAACCCAACGAGTAAGTTAAGTTCATTTAAGTATTGTCATTCGCTTCTTGAACAACCTACTTATCATTTACACGATATCTACAGAGCATTAACTGTTCTAGCTGAAGAGAGTGACTATATTCAGGCAGAGCTTTACAGAAATTCAAACTACATCCATAAAAGAAATACACGCGTTCTTTATTATGACTGTACAAATTATTATTTCGAAATCGAACAGGAACGTGGAGATGCCAAGTACGGTAAAAACAAAGAAAACAAACCAAATCCAATAGTAGGTATGGGATTATTTATGGATGCCGACGGATTCCCTTTATCATTTGATCTGTTTCCTGGGAACCAAAATGAACAGCTGACATTAAAAGACCATGAACATAAAGTCATCAATGATTTTCAATGTTCTCAATTCGTTTATTGTTCTGATAGTGGACTTGGTTCTAAGAAAAACCGTCTTTTGAACACAACAGGCGGAAGAGCTTACGTGATTACACAATCTCTTAAAAAGCTAAAAAAAGATGTTCGAGAAACAGCTTTATCTACATCACAATACAGAAAGATTGGTTCCAACAAATTCATTGATTTGAATGACCTAGACGAAGAAGATCCAGAAGTTTTTAATTCTATCTACTACAAAGAAATTCCATATGACAGTAACGAGCTTTCTGAAACTTTAATTGTGACTTATTCGCCTAAATACAGAAAATATCAAGCATCTATACGTCAGAATCAAATACAAAGAGCTCAAAAAATGATTACAGATAGCGGCAAGCCAAAAAAGAATCGTAAAAATCCTAACGATCCCGCTAGATTTCTTAAAAAACAGTCCTTCACGGACAATGGTGAATTAGCTGAAGATGAAATCTGGCAAATCGACCAAGAAGTTATTGAAAAAGAAGCAATGTATGATGGATTCTATGCCGTTGTTACAAATCTTGATGATGATGTTCAAGATATAATAGCCATCAACAAAAGAAGATGGCAGATTGAAGAATGTTTTAGAATTCTAAAATCAGATTTCGATGCCAGACCCGTTTATTTAAGAGACAATGATAGGATCAAAGCTCATTTTCTTATTTGTTTCATGGCCTTATTATTCTTCCGAATTCTAGAAAACAAACTAGAATATAAATATACAGCAGACAAAATTGTGGACACCATGAAAAAGATGAATCTTACATTATTAGAAGGATATGGATACATCCCATCCTATACAAGAACAGATATTACAGATGATCTTCATAAATTGTTTGGATTCAGAACAGATTACCAAATAACAAAAAAGCAGAAAATGAGAAACATCATACATCAAACAAAAGATAAGAAAAAAATACTATAATCCGCAACAACGCAAAAAAGTGGTTCAAAGCCTTTATACTATGGCTTTGGACCACTTTATTTCTTTTCTAGCTGTCAAAGACAGGATTATAAGTAACCCTCATATTATTGTCAATTGAGATTTTTTAAAAAAAAGAGCTTGCGCAACCATTTAATTCATGTTATCATTAACAGGCACTTAGGGGTATCGTCCAAAGGCTAAGATAGCGGTCTCCAAAACCGTTGATGTGGGTTCGAGTCCTACTACCCCTGCCAGTTTGAAATTCAAGGCTCTGAAGTCCTTTATTTAAAGGGTTTCAGAGTTTTTTTATACTTTACAAAATCAAAAGTTGTAAAGAAAACTGTAAAAAGTTGTAAAACTCATTTTTTTCGTTAAAAAAATATGTTCACAAATCGTGAACACACACTTAAATACACTTTACATAAAGCACATTTTATTATTTTCATTATAATTTAGCAATTTATTCAACATAATACGTTTCACTCAAAATATCATACTGATATTTTATAAAATGCATAAATTGACTTTATATAAAGTATATTTACCCATAAAATATCAAAATATCATTAATTATACATATATTATTCATTTAATATAAAAAAGAGCTTCAGGATCTGGGCGTTACCAAAATCCCTAGCTCTAAAAAAATCCAGAAACGGATTGAAAACTTGAATCTAAACAGGCTGCTACTGTCCGGGAGAAACATGAATTATTGAAAAAGCAAAAGACTTTAAATATCATTCGTCAAAATTTCACTGCTCTGCTTAGTGAACAAAATTCACAGATTTACCCTTCTCAACAAGATAATGTACATCTTTAAAATGTTTTTCTTTAGTCGACTGATATGCAAGAAGAACACTGACTGCAAAATCAGTGTTCTTCTTTCTTCCTTTACATATATTTCATAATAGTCGGCAATAATACATTCATATCTATTGGTTTTGCGACATGATCATTCATGCCACTTGCCAAAGCCATCTTCTTATCTTCTTCAAACGCATTTGCTGTCATTGCAATAATTGGAATCTGCGATTTGTTACCGTCTTTCAGTTCTCGAATTCTCCGGGATGCTTCATATCCGTTCATAATCGGCATCTGAATATCCATCAGAATCAGACTGTAGTAATTTTGCTTTGCTTTGTTAAGCATATCAATACATGCAACGCCGTTCTCCGCTCTTTCTATCATGATTCCCTCTTCCGTCAAAAGTTCCGTTGCAATTTCTGCGTTCAAGTCATTATCTTCTACCAGAAGAACCCTTTTTCCTTCCAGTTTTTTGATATTCAACTGACCGTCTGCATGTTTCGGATTCCTATCTTCCGCATTTGCTATTTTTAATGGAAGCGTGATTGTAAAAGTAGAACCTGCTCCCGGTTTACTCTGAACTGTGATCTTGCCATTCATTAAATCCACCAGTTTCTTCACGATTCCCATGCCAAGTCCGCTACCTTCTATTCCGCTGTCTGACGAAGATCGCTCCTGTGAAAATGATTCAAAAATATGTTTTTGGAATTCTTCTGACATTCCGATTCCGTTGTCTGCTATGATAAACTCTAATACACTCCAGCCTTCTTTTTCGCCAGGATATTGGTTCAATGTACAGCTTATGTTACCGCCTTCACCCGTATATTTCACAGCATTACTCAAAATGTTAATCGTAATTTCAGATGATCTTGCATCATCCATATACAAGTATGGATATCGAATGTTCTTATTGACTTTCAGTGTTTGATGTTTTTCTTCTATCGGTTTTCTAAACATATCAATACATAAATCAAAGTTTTTAGAAACATCTGTTATTGTTTCATCCAGCGTTGCTTTGTCATTTTCGATTCGTGCTAATTCAAGAATGTTATCAATCAAATGCAGCATTTTCTTTCCGCACAATAATATTTTTTCAAAGTAATCCTCCAATATAGTTGGCTCCTTTAAATGTTTCTCTCCCAATTCTGCATATCCAATGATTGCATTCATAGGAGTACGAATATCATGAGACACATTAAACAGAAATGTTGATTTTGCTTTATTAGCTGAATCGGCCAGTCTTGCAGCTTCCTGCAACAGTTTTTGCTGTTTCTGCTCATTTTCTTTTTGCTTCTTATATGCAGAATATCCACAGGTACATAATATTAACAAAATACACGCTGTAATGCATCCCAATACAATACTTAGCTTATTCGTCTTCTCAACCATTCCATACGCTTTCTGCATATCCATTTCTATGCAGAAAGCACCTATTACTTCATTAGATCCATCTTCCGCTGTCACAGGATAACAGGCTGTAAAAATAGGCCCCCATGTTGTATCAACAACATCCTGAGAATATACTGTTTTTCCAGAAAGTGCTTTTTCTATATAAGGAACCATCTCCTTTTCAATCGGATCTCCTGGATGTCTGACGTCACCAGCCGATGGATCCAGTCCGTCTACAACGTAAATCAATCTACCGTCTTCATTTCTGGTTGCTGTGTAAATATATCTCGTAGAATTCAGCGTTCTGATTTCATTCATATATGTCGACATATTCTTGTATAGTTCTGTATTCTCATCAGCTTTACTTTTTATTTCATTAAAATCTTTTCGTCCCAGCCTGTCATTTACCAGCTTATGAACCGCATTTGCACTAGAAATATCTCGTTCAATTTCTGTTTTCAAAGCAGTATTGGTATATACTTGTTGTAAAATACAAGTATATGCAACAACAGCCAAAATCACCATTGCCAGAAGGAATACCAACCGTCCCTCAAAAATTTTCCAATGATTTACCGGATTTTGATCTTTTCTTTTTTGTTTTATATAGTTATTTTTCATCATCGTATTTCACATGCCTTTTCCCTAATTTTAATTTAATACAAAAGCGCCTCAACCCTTCACGTATTATATATGGTTATCCCCAAAAGATAAAGACTTTTCATCTTCCTTGATAAAGATAAGGTTCTCTTTGTTGCCACCAGCAGAATTTAATCGAGGTACTACCATATCGTCTGCGTCATCTTCCGTTGTCTGATAGATGATAGTTATAGGGTCGTTTTCTTCTGCTTCGGTAAAGGGCAGAGGTTCGCCCTTTGAGAGCATGGCGGCAACGGAAAGCATTAACTTGCTTTTTCCATCGACGGAATAGCCCTGCAACAGCGTACCCCTTGCCAAACAGAATATATGGATACCATAGTCATTTCACTTCTTACGGCTCGATTTCACTTGCCTTGACAACTTCAAGAGGTACGCTAACAGTGATTTCATTTTCAATCATTTTTTTGTTCTCCTTTTCGATAAATATTTCGGGCAAAGCATCACAATACAGCGAAAATTCTGCTTACAGTCATTCCTGCATTTTCTGCAAAGTTCGTTGTAGGTAATACGGTTTCGATTATTCAGTAACAACGCACACTCTTGTTTCCGTTTCTTGCTCATTCTCTGTATATCAATCCACCTTTCCGTCTGAAAATAAAAACCACAGGAAAGATACATTAAGACTTGTTTATGTCATTTCTCGGAGCGAAAATCAGGGAAAATTTCCTTCCTAAGCCTTTCAAAAAATCGCACAAGGTATTTGTATTAACCTGTGTTTATGTATTGAATTGTGGATTTTGGGTAATAAAAACCGCGTTTAAAAAGCGCGGTTTTCTCTGCGGCTATAAGCCTTTACTGCCAGCTCGCGTCTCAAGGCGCTGCTTTCACTTCGTTCAAGCTATCGCTTTTGACTC
>ERZ506979.1414-NODE-1414-length-10632-cov-2.611894_pt1 | contig 10632 bp, 10 predicted proteins | sample MGYA00512887_ERZ506979 | MGnify/ENA metagenome assembly ERZ506979 | reverse complement strand
CGGGATCACGATCATCGGATAGTGGCACGCAGTACCGATACCGAACGCCAGGTGCCCGGCCGAACGGCCCATAGCCGCCACGACGAACCAGTTTCCGCTGGTCTTGGCATCCGTGGCAACGGTGCGGCCGATAATCGAGCCCATGTCCTTCGCAGACTGGTAGCCGAAGGTCGGCGAACCGGCCGGCAGCGGCAGGTCGTTGTCGATCGTTTTCGGAACATGAATGTTCGCGATCGGGTATTTCTTCTCTTCGAGGAATTTCGCGATCCGGTTGGCCGTAGAGGCGGTATCGTCGCCACCCACGGTCACGAGCAGTTTCACGTTATTTTTGACAAAGAAATCGAGGTTAAAATCCTCTTCGAAGTTCTTGTCGGTCGGTTTGAAACGACTCATCGTCAGGTACGAGCCGCCGCGGTTGAAAATATCGTCGGCCAGCAGGAAATCGATGTCAGTCGTTTTAGGGTTCTTGTTGAACAGGCCCGAATAACCGCCGTGCAGGCCGATCACGCGAAAGCCTTTCTGCAGAAAAGTTTTGGCAACACTGCCCACTACGGTGTTCATTCCGGGAGCGGGACCGCCGCCGGTCAAAATTGCAATTGATTCCATTTCTTCGTAAATTATTATAAGTTTCGGTTAAATGCTTCGTTTTCGGTATTCCGACTTCTCTGTCCGCGGGATTGCCCCCGGTCGTCCCCCGTCTTTTCAAAGCAACGATGAACAACGAACCCGATCGGTTCATTGCTCATCGCAGTGCTGTTTCAGTTTACAATACATCGATAGCGTTCAGGTTATCGAATGCGACCTTCAGCCGCTCGATGATCGACAATTCACCCTTGCGCAACCAGGCACGCGGATCGTAGTATTTCTTGTTCGGTTTGTCCTCACCCTGCGGATTGCCGAGCTGGCCCTGCAGGTAAGCCTTGTTAGCCTTGTAATAATTCTTCACTCCGTCCCAGAAAGCCCATTGGATATCGGTGTCGAGATTCATCTTCACGACACCGTAGCGAATCGCCTCCTGAATCTTCTCGGGCTCCGACCCCGAACCGCCGTGGAAGACAAAATTCACAGGCCGTTCGCCGGTACCCAGCTTTTTCTGGATATATTTTTGCGAAGCGTCGAGAATCTCGGGACTCAGCACCACATTACCCGGTTTGTAAACGCCGTGGACGTTGCCGAACGATGCAGCGATCGTAAAATTCGGGCTGATCTTGCTCAGTTCCTCGTAGGCATAGCAAACATCCTCGGGTTCGGTATATAGTTTCGACGTGTGCACGTGCGTATTGTCCACCCCGTCCTCCTCTCCGCCGGTGATGCCGAGTTCGATTTCGAGCGTCATATCGATCTTGCTCATCCGCTTGAGGTATTTCTTGCAGATTTCGATATTCTCCTTAAGCGGTTCGACCGACAGGTCGATCATGTGCGAACTGAACAACGGTTTGCCGTGTTCCTTGTAATATTTTTCTCCGGCATCGAGCAGGCCGTCGATCCACGGCAGCAGTTTTTTGGCTGCATGGTCTGTATGCATAACGACCGGAACCCCATACATCCCGGCCAGCAAATGAACATGCTGCGCAGCCGAAACGGCGCCTAAGACGGCCGCTTTCTCATTTTCGTTGGAAAGGCCTTTGCCGGCAAAAAAGATCGCTCCGCCGTTAGAGACCTGAATCATCACCGGCGCGTTGAAATCGCGCGCCGCCTCCATCACGGCATTCGTGTTATCGGTACAGGTAACGTTGATCGCAGGAATGGCAAATCCTTTTTGTTTGGCATACGCCAGCAACTTTTGCAACTGGTCGCCGGAGAGTACTCCGGCAGGAAATTTTGCACTCATAATTTTGACAATTAAATCCGTCGTTCGACCGGATTCTCCTGCAGCGGTCTCAAAAATACGATTTATTTTTAATATTTTTAAGAAAAACCGCTTTATTTTCCGCTGCGAAGTTCCGTGAACCGACTTCAGTGCTGCAATTTGCCTGCCATTCCAGCCGCCAGCGCATCGCATGCGGCATACTTGTCGCATGCCGGACGCCCCATGATTTCAGCGGGCTCGGCCACCTGCTCCCAACCGATCTCATCGGCAAAGAGTTTCAGGTTTTTCACGCCGCCGCCGTTCCAGCTATAAGATCCGAACAGTCCCAGATAACGGTTCTTAACGCCTATGTGTACCAACTCGCGGGTCAGCGACTCCATCAACGGGAACATTTGCGTATTGTAGGCGCAACTGCCCAGGACGACCCCCTTGAAGCGCCATATATCATTGATCAGGTAAGAGATATGCGTTTTCGACACATCGTGGACCCGGATTTGTTTCACTCCGGCATCCGCGATTTTATGGGCGATATAGTCGGCCATCTTCGCGGTATTGCCGTACATCGAGGCATACACCACTACGACACCGTCCTCGGCTTCATAGCTGCTCCACCGCTGGTAGAGTTCGATAGCCTTGCCCGGATTGCTGCGCCACACCAAACCGTGCAGCGGGCAGATCGTCTTGATGTCCAGTGCCGCAGCCTTTTTGAGCAATGCCTGCACCTGCGGGCCGTACTTGCCCACAATGTTCAGGTAGTAGCGGCGGGCTTCGCTGGCCCAGTCGGCGTTTTCGTCAAACTTTGCCACTGCACCAAAGCGGCCAAAGCCATCGGCGGAGAACAGCACCTTCTCGCTGCTCTCGTAGCTGACCATGACCTCCGGCCAGTGCACCATGGGGGCAAACACAAAGGTGAGGGTGTGGGCACCAAGGCTCAGGCTCTCACCGTCCTTCACTACCACGCGGCGCTCCGGGGCAATGGCATCCGCGCCAAAGAACTGCTCCATATACTGGAAGGTCTTGGCGTTGCCCACCACCTGCATCTCCGGGTAGAGGGCTGCCAGCTTTGCCACATTGGCACCGTGGTCCGGCTCCATGTGGGAGACTACCAGATAGGCGGGCTTGCGGCCGCCCAGTGCCTCGGCAAGGTTTTCCAGCCAAGGCTCGGTGGCGCGGGCGTCCACCGTGTCCAGAATAGTGGTCTTTTCGTCCAGAATAACATAGGAATTATAGCTGACCCCGGTGGGCACCGGATACTGGCTCTCGAACAGGTCGATGGTAGTATCGTCCACGCCCACACCAAGGATGGCTTCGCTGATTTTTTTCATGCTCATACCGTTCAGACTCCTTTTGGGTTTATCTTGTGCCGTAAATTGGCAAATATTTCTGAGAACAATTCCTATTGTAGCACATCGTCAGAAATTTCGCAAGGGATAATGCGGGGAGCTTCTGCGCATCAAAGCTCTTCCCCGCTCTCCGGCAGACGTGCTGTTACCGGTCTGCCCGGCTCGGTGTCCAGTTCCAGCAGGGTGGCAGCGGTGTTCTCGTCCAGCGTCTGCACCGCACGCAGCTTGCGGCTGATGGCACGGCTGCGTACCCCGATGAGGTTGTCCAGTTCTTCGTCCGTCTGGCGCAGGCGCTGCTGCATTTTGGAAAGTCCCTGCCCAAACTTATCGAACTCGGTCTTGACTGCCCCCAGCAGCTGCCACACCTCGCCGGAGCGCTTCTGGATGGCAAGGGTCTTGAAGCCCATTTGCAGGCTGTTGAGCAGCGCCGCCATGGTGCTGGGGCCGGCCACGTTCACCTGATAATCCCGCTGCAAAACCTCCAGCAACCCGGCGTTCACCACCTCGGCGTACAGTCCCTCAAAGGGCAGAAACAGGATGCCGAAGGCTGTGGTATAGGGCGGCTCCACATATTTTTCCCGGATGTCCTTTGCCTCGCTGCGCAGCACCAGTTCCAGCGCGTGGCGGGCGTTTTCCACTGCCTGTGCATCGCCGGAAGCCTGTGCGTCCTGCAAGTGGGCGTAGGTGTCGCCGGGGAATTTGGAGTCGATGGGCAGCCAGACACTGTTGCCGTCCACACCGGGCATACGGATGGCGTACTCCACCCGCTGGGTGCTGCCGGGGATGGTGGCTACGTTGGTGTCGTACTGCTCCGGCGCAAGGATCTCTTCCAGAATCGCACCCAGCTGGATCTCGCCCAGAATGCCGCGGGTCTTAACGCCGGAGAGTACCTGCTTCAGCCCGCCCACATCGGCGGCAAGGCTCTGCATCTCGCCCAAGCCCTTGTACACCTGCTCCAGCTGGTCGTTGACCGCCTTAAAGCTTTCGGTCACCCGCTTTTGCAGTGCGTCCTGCAATTGCTCGTCCACGGTGTGGCGTATCTCATCCAGTTTCTGGGCATTCTGTGCCTGCATGGCGGCAAGGCCGTCTGCCAGTGCTTTGCGCATCTCCTCCAGCTTGCGGGCGTTGGAGGCTTCCAGTCCCTGCAGCCGTTGCTCCATGGTCTGCTGCTGGGTGTTCTGCCCTGCCGTCAGGGTGCTGCTCATGCCCTGCACTGCGGTTTGCAGGGTATCGCTGATGTGCGCCATCGCGGCCAGATTCTGCTGTGCCTGCTGCGCCTGCTTTTCCTCCAGCACCCGCGCCTGCGCTTCCAGCTGCTGGCGCAGCCACTCCTTCAGGGCTTCATCGTCCTGCTGAGCTGCGGGCTTGCCGGTGCGGTGCAGCAAAAGCGCCTGCAGCAGGCAGATAGCCACCAGCAGAAGCGTGTACAGTCCTGCCAAAAATTCCATAGACATTCTCCTTTTAACTCAAAAATCCGGGTCTTGCGGTAATGGCAGACCCGGATGTGCTTATACTTCCTGATGCTTTACGATTTCGTGTGTAGTCTCCACCTGCTGGCCGTACAGACCCACGCCGTCCACCTCCATCTCGCCTACCTGATTATCACAGGGGTCGGCGCGGAAGGAGCACATGGGCGGGTCGAAAGGCGCGCAGATGTCGCTGTTGGCCACCATGCGGTCGGTGTCCAGATTGCCGAAGTAGTGCAGACGCATCTTCTCGTTGCCCGCACGCGCCATGGAGGCACCGGCAGAGCAATCGGCGTACATCCAGCCCTTGGGGGCAATATAGAACATTGCCCAGTCGTGGCAGCCGGCTGTCTCCGGCCGTGCCACCATGCCGCTCTGCCACTTTGCCGGGATGCCTGCAATGCGGCAAAGAGTGATAAAAGTAGCGGCCATCACGCCGCAATCGCCCCGGCGGCTGCGGGCGCAGTTATCAGTGATGTTCTCGTGCACAAAATACATGGGCTGGAAGTGGTAGTGCACGTTCAGGGTAACAAAATCATAAATGCGCTTTGCCTTCTGCACTGGGTCGGTGATACCCTCGGTCAGCTGCGCAGCCAGTGCCTTCATATAGGGGGTAAAGGCGATGTGGGGCAGCTGCTCGGCGGTGTCAAAATCCGGCTGCACCGGGTCGGCCTGCATTTCCAGCGGGGCAGCGTAGTGCGCAGTGCTGCGGTAGCTGTACTGTGCCCCAAAGCGGCAGTTCTCGGCAAGGTCTGCCTCCCAGTACGCGGTGCGCTGGGGTGCGGTTTCCGGCGCAATATAAGTGGGCTGGGCGGTAAAGCTGTCCAGCGTGATATTGCTCTGTGCCGGGCAGGCAGCGGGCAGCGGCAGCCATACCTTGACGTGCACGGTGTTTCTGCCCTCGGCCTTTGCAGCGGCAAGGGCGCGGGCAAAGGTCTCATCGGTCATGCCGATGCTGGTGCGCAGGGTGATGTCTGCGCTGACTGCGCCGGTGCGCACCATCTGGTCGTGCTGAGGCTCAAAACGATCCCAGCTGCGCTCCGGAACGGGCGGGTCCAGCTGACGGGCAGCAAGGTCGGGATGGGTAGCCACCAGCGTTTCGGCAGCGCGGTAGATATAGCGCTTCTGTCCTTCCACAAAGCGCCAGTCCATCTGCCCGGCAGCGTCCAGTGCGGCGAACTCCTCTGCGGTAAAGTCCCGCAGGGTGGCTTGCAGCTGGTTCAGCAGCTGCTCAGCGGTGAGAGTGTAGTCCTGCGGCAGACGGCGCAAAATCTCCCGGTGCGCCAGCAGACCCTGTCGCCACACATCCACGCCGTGAGGAGTGGGGTTTACGGGCAGCGCGCCCTGCGGGTGCAGGGGCTGGTTCTGGCTGGCAGTCCAGTCCTCGGCCAGACAGGCATCGATGCGCGCAATGGCGGCATCGTAGTAGCCCGCCTCCTTCAGGCGGCGGATGTCGTCCGGCAGCTCCATATTCAGGTATGCAAAACAAGTATTCTGATCCATCATGTTCTACTCCTTTTCTATTTATGGTCAGGCAGCGGTCTGCTGCTCCCAGAAAGCCACGGCATCTGTCAGCCAGCCCTCGGCGTCGGTGGTATAGCCCACCCCGATGCTATGCGGCGCAGACTCAAACACCTTCATAACATAAGGCACCTTGTGGGCTTCCAGCGCCGCTTGCAGCGCCGGGCCCTGCACCTGATTGATCATCCAGGGCAGCACCTTGTCGTCCTTCCCGTACCAGAAAAATACCGGCGGATAATCGTCCGTGATAAGATCTGCCACACTGGAGCAGTAATAGTGCCACCCATAGTTGCCGGTATCCATAAGCGCCTGATACGCGATCTTTACCTCTGAAAAGTTCACTACCGGATAAGCCAATAGCAGTGCACCGGGTTTTGCAGCGCCGTAATGGCCGTAGCCGCGCTCCTTATTTGCGAACACGCCCACAAGCTGGCCGCCAGAGGAGTAGCCCACCAGCGCATAGCCCTGTGTATGGATGGAAAGCTCCTTGTCAAGACTTGTCACCAGCTGCACCGCCCTTGCCAGATCCTCCAGCGGGGCGTTATTGCCCAGATCCAAAAAGGTGCGGTAGCGCAACACGAACACGGCATAGCCCCGGTTATGCAGCTCGTAGGCCGTGGAGCCGCCCTCACCCATCTCCGAGGTTGCGGTCAAGGCGTTGCCGGGCACTACGATAGCGGTTTTGGCGTTGGGGGTCTCGGCCGGATAATAAAACAGCTGCACACAGCCCAGACTGGAATTGTGTTCGATCTCCTCAGGAGTGTAGACCTGATAGGTGACCTTGACGCCCTTATTATAGTTATCAATGATAAGGTTCAGCGCAGCAATGCCGGATTCCCGGTCGGTGTCGCCAAAATAGTCGTGCAGGGTCTTGTTTTTCCAGCGTGCCACCATCAGCGGCGTCATCTCACGGCAATATGTATAATAGCCGGTTCCCTGGATCGCCGGGTTTGCGCGCAGCTGAGCCATTGTAGTTTCTGCCGTGACATGGGGTGCGCTCTCTGCGCCAAAGGCAGGCAGCGCCGCGCAAAGCATAAGCCAAACCATACACAGCAGTACCCAGGCAGTTTTTCTCATACATCCTCCATGAGAGACGGCGCATCCCCCGCCGCATTCCTGTTCCCTTATTGTATCACAAACAGGTGAGATGTCAAAACAATTTCTGTGCAGTCCGCTTCTTGTACCGCGCGGCAAATTCTGCTATACTGAAACCTATCCGGGAGTGGAAAGAGAGTGTGGGCATTTTTCGGCCCGCCGAGGATGAAAGTATGGATAAGATCATCATCCGGCCTATGACGCCGGAGGACTGGGGCGCGGTCTCCAGAATTTATGTTGAGGGCATTGCCACGGAATACGCCACCTTCCAGACCGAATGCCCGCCCTATACCGCGTGGGACGCTTCCCACACAAAGGAGTGCCGTCTGGTCATCCTTTCCGGCGGGGTTCTGGCAGGGTGGTGTGCTTTGCACCGGGTAGACCCCCGGTGGTGTTACAGGGGCGTGGCCGAGGTAAGCATCTATGTAGGCGAGCAGTTCCGTGGGCACGGACTGGGCTTTCAGCTGTTGAGCGCCCTGTGCGCCGCCGCTGAAAAGGCCGGGTACTGGACGCTGCAATCCACCGTTTTGCAGGATAACGCTGCCAGCCGCGCCCTGCATGCCAAGTGCGGCTTCCGGCTGGTAGGACGCCGGGAGCGCATTGCACGGGACTGCCATGGCCGCTGGCTGGACACCTATCTGATGGAGCGCCGCGCCGCCGCAGACGAACCGGAAGGGTTCAAAAAGCTGTGAGCAGCCCCACCGGGCGCAGAATCATTTTTATTTGCAGACCGGGAAAATCCGCAGATTTTCCCGGTCTGCCTTTTTACGACGTAAAAAGCAGAAGGAGCCGCTGCACTTTTTTGGTGCAGCGGCTCCTGTTATTTGCGATGATCCGGTTTTACCACTCGTCGTATTCGCCGTTGGCGTTTTTGGCGGCAGCCACACGGCTGTGCTTGAACATACTTTCCACCACAGCGCAGTACTTATCGGCAAGGCAGACGATGATGGCCTCGCGGCAGCTGGGCACATGACGGAAGGTCAGCGGCCACATGTGGCTGGAAATGATGCTCTGTTCCTTTTTGGTGATATGGAACACCTGTTCTGCATTGACGCAGGCGCGGCCCGGGTGGGAGAAGCCGTGCATCTCGAACAGGCGGCGGATGCCATGGAAGGTACCCTTTTTGTGCCAGTCATACAGATAAAAATCGTGCAGGAAAGCACCGACAGCCAGCGAGGTCTCGTCTGCACCCAAATGCAGCCGATGGTTCAGCCACCAGCTGACCAGCACCACATTCTTGCAGTGCTGATAGGTGGTAACGTCCCCGTGCTGGATGAACTCCCGCATCTGCTGCACCTTGGGGTTTTGATCGTATTTTTCCAAAATGGCATAAAGCCGTTCGCGTTCCGTAACAGAAAGCTGCATGAGCAAAATTTCCTTTCAACTCAATACGTTAACGTTTGTTTCAGGAGCGGAGCTGCACCGGGTTAGAATTGCCGAAGTTTTCAGCCTCGGAAGGGTTTGCCCGCTTGAGGGTCAGGTCTACCAGATACTGCTTGCCGTCGCCCAGTTCTTCCAGCTGGGCAAGCTTTGCATTGGCAGAAGCCTCGTCCGGGTACCACTGGATCAGGAAGAAGTTTTCTGCTTCCACCCCGTAGTACAGCCAGAAGCCGTCTGCCCGCAACAGATCGTCCAGATGATCCACCTCTTCGCCGTCCGGCAGGCCAAGACCTTCCTCTGCGTAGAGGTTTTCCGGCTCTACCTGAAGCATCTCAATGACCTGAATAGAGCTTTGCAGGTATTCGTCCTGCGAGGTACTCTTATCGGAGCGCTCCCAGCCGGTGAGGAATGCCTGCATAAGCAGATCGCGCACCTTGATGCGCGGCAGTGTGGGATCCATAACCATTTTTGTTTCCTTCTTTCGTGGTTTTATCCCCGTTGGACAGTATACGGCATACGCCTGTGCAAGTCAACGGTTTATTTGTGAATTTTTTGTAGGTACGACCAAAATTCACAAACGCTTTTTCTGTTTCAGTCGATTATCTCAGGCATGGAAAGAAAAGATATCGTCCAGCCATTCCACCGCAAGCTGCACCCAGCGGTTGCGGTGGGCGCTGTCGGCGTCCACCTCCGGGGTGGAGATGCTGGTGCCATGGCGTCCCTTTTCAAACAGGTGTGCTTCGCACGGTACGCCCGCCTTGTGTAGGGCACTGAGCAGCAGCAGAGTGTTTTCCACCGGGACGGTCTCGTCCTCCATGGTATGCCAGACGAACACCGGTGGTGTGGCCGGGGTGATCTTATCCTCCAGCGTAAAGCGCTGGTGGGCGGCAACATCCTGCGTGCCTGTCAGCTGCACAAAGCTGTCCCTGTGGGCATATTCCCCGGCGGTGACCACCGGGTAGGCCAGCAGCAGGGCGTTGGGCCGCGGCTGGTCTGCCATGCCGGGGATCTCCCACACCGCACCGGACAGTGCCAGATGCCCGCCGGCAGAAAAGCCGCACAAAGCGATCTGATCCGGCAAAATATTCCACTGTTCTGCGTGCTGCCGCACAAGGCCAATGGCCTGTGCCAGCTGCCGCATGGGCAGCGCATCCCGGGCGCTCTCCCTTACTGCGTAGTGCAGTACCGCCGTGTGGTACCCCGCCGCCGCAAATTGCAGCGCTACGGGGTCGCCCTCCCGGGGGCTGACGTGATTATAGCCGCCGCCGGGCACCACCAGCACCAGCGGACGCTGCCGGAAGTGCGGCATGGCCTCCACGCTCTCCCGCAGGTAGAGCGTCAGCGTACCGCCGCCGGTCAATTCCAGTTGTTCAAGTTGCATTTACACTTCCTCCTTATAAAAGCCGTGCCGCCCCTCCGGGTGCGCCGCAATAAATTCTGTGCACAGGTCTGCGCACAGGCGGCACAACTCCGGGCAGGGGCGCTTTTTATAATAGTCTGCGGTGCGGTCCTCTGCCGCTGTGCCCCCGGTAGGAGCAGCGCCCGCCTTTGCCAGCAAGTCCCGGCAGATGATGCTGCCGCCGCCGTTGCGGGTACGATACTGCTCTGCCGTCTGTTGCACCAGTGCGTACATCCGGGATTTATCCTTGGGGTCGGCGGGGTCGGCATAGACCATGCTCAGCACGGTCACCACGCCGCAGAACGCCCCGCACACCTCCCGCATCCGGCCAATACCTGCGCCAAAGCCTGCGGAAAGGCGCAGCGCCATCTCCTCGGTCAGGCCAAGCTGGGGTGCAAACGCCGCCACCACGCTCTGGCTGCAATTATAGCCCTGCAAAAACCATGCGTAAGCGGCATCGCCCTGTTTTGACATTTTCTCACATCCTTCCGGCATACTCGCTCCATTATAGCACAGTCTGCGCAAAAGTGGAAAAGCTTTTCAGGAAAAATTTCGTCCTTTATATAACAAACGATCCCAGCACACCGTTTCGTGCACCGGGGCAGCAAATAGATCGGA
>ERZ506979.1411-NODE-1411-length-10655-cov-4.050660_pt1 | contig 10655 bp, 8 predicted proteins | sample MGYA00512887_ERZ506979 | MGnify/ENA metagenome assembly ERZ506979 | reverse complement strand
CTTCTGCTGCCATGTTTACACCTGTTGTGGAATCACTCTGCTGGACTTCTACAGTTACGTCTTTGTTTACTGCTTCATAGCCTTCTGCAAGTTTCTCCATAACCGGTGTTACTGAAGAAGAACCTGCAACTACGATCTTACCTTTTGCTCCGTTGCTCTCGAATTTTCCATCTGATACGGAAATGTATCCGTTGTCTTCGATTACTTTCTGTCCGTCATCACTCATGATGTAGTTGATGAAATCTGCTGCAAGTCCTGTTGCATCACCTTTCGTTGCGATGTTAAATGGTCTTGCGATTTTGTATGTACCGGCTTTGATATTTTCTGCTGTTGCTTCTGCTGGGCATGCCCATCGGCCTTGCCATGGGCGTAGCCGGTTGCGCCTACTTTCTCTTCTCCGGGCAGGACATGTTTCTGAACATGCTGCCTGATTTCATTTTCAACGGGCTCAATTCCTTTGTGTTGATGGCCATTCCCTTTTTCCTCCTGGCCGGGGAAATTATGGACCGGGCCACCATTTCCGGACGCCTTGTGACTTTTTCCAATATCCTGGTGGGGCGCTTTCCCGCGGGACTCGCTCAGGTCAATATCATGGCCAGCATGTTTTTCGCCGGAATAACCGGCGCGGCTTTGGGCGACGTGGCGGCTCTGGGGAAAATCTTCATCCCGGCTATGGAAAAGGAAGGGTATGACCGGCCCTTCGCGGCGGCGGTGACGGCCGCCTCGTCGCTGATCGGTCCCATCATTCCGCCCAGCATCGTCATTGTGGTCTACTGCGCGGCCACGGATCTCTCGGTGGGCGGCATGTTCGCGGCGGCCATCGTGCCCGGCCTGCTTATGGGCCTGTCCCAGATGATCATCGTCTACATGCTTGCCAAGAAGCGCCATTACCCCCGGCATGAGGTCAAGATCACGCCGCGCGAATTCGCCGTGAGCTTCAAGGACGCCTCCCTGGCTCTGCTCATGCCTGTCATCATCCTGGGCGGCATCATGTCCGGCGTGGTCACGCCCACCGAGGCGGCGGCCTGCGCCGTGCTTTACGCTCTGGCCGTCAGCTTCGGGGTGTACAAGAGTCTTAACGTCTCGCAACTGCCGGACATCTTTTTTTCCGCGGCGCGCGGCTCCGCAAAGCTTTTCTTTATTCTGGCCTTCATCGGGATCATGTCCTGGATTTTCGGCTTCGAACGTCTGCCGCTGCTGCTCCGTGACACGGTGCTGGCCCATGTGCCCAGCCCCTGGCTGATTCTGCTCTGCATGAACATCTTTCTGCTTTTTGTGGGCATGTGGATGACCGAGGGGCCGGCCATTCTGCTTTTTGCGCCTATCATGGCGCCCCTGGCTGTTTCGGTGGGCCTGCATCCCTTCACCTGGGGCATCATCATGGTCATGCTTCTGGTCATGGGGCTGATAACGCCGCCGGTCTGCCTGGTGCTCTTCGCCACGGCGGATATCGCGGAACTGCCCATGGAAAAGGTTTTTGTGGCTATTCTGCCGCTGTTCTGCGCCAATATCGGCGTCATCGTACTGCTGAACGTCTTTCCCGAGCTGACGCTCTTCCTGCCGCGCCTGCTCGGATTTTTATAGCTGTCTTGAGTTTCAATGCGTAACCCTATACCGTAGCGCCACTTTTCAGGAGTTCCCCTTAACTTTTGGAGTCAGCGCCGTGCCTTCCGCAACCATTTTCACCAAAGAAAAAAAGACCACCCTCCGGGACAAAGCTCTTGCCCAGGTCCGGCAGGCCATCCTGTCCGGCAAGCTGAAACCCGGCGACCGCCTGATTGAGCAGGAATTGTCGGAAGAAATGGGAATCAGCCGCCTGCCCATCCGCGAGGCCATAGCCAGCCTGGAGCATGAGGGCCTGGTCACCATAGAGCCCTACAAGAAAACCGTGGTCACCAAACTGAGTCCCAAGGAGATCGACGATATCTATTCCATCCGGGAGCTGCTGGAGCTCCACGCCCTGCAACTGCTGATGCGGGATGACGCCAGCGCGGCGGTGGCCCGGCTTGAGGAGGTCATCCGCTGCATGGAGGAAGGCTGGGCCGACGCCGGAAGCGATTTTGTGGGCAATGATTTCGCCTTTCATGAAAGCCTGTGTCAGATGACCGGAAACAGCATGCTGCACAAACTGTGGCTGATGCTTTCCACCAAGATTCTTGTCTATATTAATATCGAGGCGAAGCGCAGTTCATTGCCTCTCATGGTGGAAAATCACAGGAAGTTGTGTCGTCTGATCGCGGCCGGAGACCTGGCCGCGGCTTCGGAAGCGCTGAAAAAACACTTGCGCAGCGGCAGGGACCGCGTGCTGGGACTGGCCTGACCCGCGCCGCCACGCGGCGCATCGGAGGATAAAAATGTCTCTCAGGATGTACCGCGTTACACAGCGTTTTGACGCCGCCGCCGTGGCCGACCCCGGCGCGGAAGTGCGGCGGGCTTTTACCGCCCTGGAATTGCCGGCGGGCCTGCGGCCCGGTATGCGGGTCGCCGTCTGCGTGGGATCACGCGGTATCGCCTCCCTGCCTGAATTGGTGGCCGCCACGGTGGCCTCTTTGCGCGGCTTGGGGCTGAAGCCCTTCATTGTGCCGGCCATGGGATCGCACGGACAGGCCTGCGCCGAGGGGCAGACCGCCCTGCTGAAAAGCCTGGGCGTCAGCGAAGACAGCATGGGCGTGCCCGTGGCCGCGGATATGGCGGTGGAGGAACTGGGGCGGACCGAGAGCGGCGCCCGGATTCTCTTTTCACGCGAGGCTCTGAAGGCCGACTGGATCGTGCCTGTGGCCCGGATCAAGCCGCACACCATTCTGTCCGCCGCCGTGCAATCCGGCCTTTGCAAGATGCTGGTCATCGGCTGCGGCAAACACGCGGGCGCGCAGGAATACCATAAGTTCGACATTTGCTCTCAATTACTGCCCGCCGCGCATTTTCTGCTGCAACGGCTGTCCATCCTGGCGGGCGTGGCCGTGGTGGAGAACGCCGCCGACCGGCTCTGCGAAATCCGGCTGGTTCGGCCCGAACGCTTTATCGAAACGGATACGGAACTGCTGCTTCTGGCCGCTTCCAGGATGGCGCGTCTGCCCCTGGATGCGCTGGACCTGCTGATCATCGACAAAATAGGCAAGGATATCTGCGGCTCCGGCGCGGACCTCAACATCACCGGCAAATGGCGGCGGGACGGCGGTCCGCGCGTACCGGACTACCAATGGATCGCGGCCCTTGACCTGACCGACGCCTCGCACGGCAATGCGCTGGGCATGGGCAGCATTGATCTGATCAGCGAGCGCTTCCGGCGCAAGATCGACTACAAGGCCACCACCATCAATGCCGTGACCTGCGGCCAGTTGCGGTCCGGGCGCACCCCCATCTGTCTCGGCACGGACCGGCAATTGCTGGAAACCGTGCTCAATCTGCTGCCCGACCCCATGCAGGCGCGCGTGGCGCGTATCCGCACCACCAGGGATCTGGATTGTTTCTGGGCCAGTGCGGCCTGCCTGGCGGAACTGCGTGCCCGGCCCGGCGTGCGCGTGGACGGAGAGGCTCTGGAATTGCGGTTTACGGACAGGGGCGATTTGCTGCCGCCGGCCTGACAGCCGGAACAGGGGCCTTGCCGCCATTGCTGCCCGCGAGCGGCGCGATTCCACGTCGCAAAAGCAGGTTCTGAATGCCCGGCCTTAACGGCGTCAGCCATGAACTCAAGGGCGGCGGAGCGGGTTTGCCTTCCGCCATATGCCCATGCATGCGGAAGGGGCGGAATGGCGGCGAACTGTCCTCGCCGCTGCTGCCTACGGCGAAACGGCCTTGAGCACAATGACCCCGCCCACGATCATCAGCACGCCCAGAACCCGGCCCCAATGCAGGGCGTCGCCGAACACGGCCACGCCGATCAGAAAGGTGCCCGCGGCGCCGATGCCCGTCCAGACCGCGTAGGCCGTGCCGATGGGGATATGCTTCTGGGCCAGGAACAAAAGCCAGCCGCTGGCGGCCATGCTCAGGGCGGAGAGGGCAATGGCGGCCACGCGCCAGGCGGGCGCGGTCTGGGCCAGCTTGAAGCCCAGGGGCCAGCCGATTTCAAACAGTCCGGCGGCGATGAGCAGAATCCAGGGGTTCACGCCTCGTCTCCGTCCGTTCCCGCTTTATCCGCCTCAACGCCGTTTGCGCCATCCGCCGTGTCGGGCGCGCCGGGCGCGGCCAGACCCAGACGGGCCAGGCGCGCGGCCTCCTGCTTGCGTTCGCGCGTGCCCAGCGGCCGCCGGGATTCAAAATCCTCGCTGCGCTCCTGTTGGCGGCAGAACACCAGAAAACCGGTGTGCGCGGTCATCCTGTCCTCGGGCCGCAGCCGGTCGGCCACGGGCTTCCAGCGGCGGATCAATATCTCGCAGACTTCCAGCTCCGCGAAGGGGCCGCGCTCCAGCCCCAGCAGCAGCTTGCTCACCTGATCCACCGTGGGCAGCAGAAAGCCCATGCACGCGCCGGGCCGCACGGCCCGGACGGCCTGATCCAGATATTCCCAGGGGGTGCGCACATCCAGAAAGAGCGCGTCGGCCCCGCTGACGGCAAAGCCCTCGGCCACATCCCGGTGGTGCAGCTCCACATTGCCGCCCACGCCTGCCCAGTCCAGGTTGCGGCGGGCCAGACGCACAAATTCCTCGCGCGCGTCGTGGCTGACCACCTTGCCCGTGGGGCCGCAGAACCAGGAAAAGCCCACGGTCAGGCCGCCGGAGCCGCAGCCCGCCTCGATAATGGTGCGGCTCGGCCCGGCCCCGAGGCGCAGGCAGATGTACGCGATGTCCTTGGCGTAGATGATCTGGGTCTGGCGCTTGACGCCCTGGAGGCGGTCGAAGAGCGTGGCCTCCTGCACGCGGATGGGCACGTCCAGCGTGGTGCGGGTTTCCGCGCCGAAATCCAGGGCCGCCACCTGGGCGGCGGGCAGGGTGCCGTCGTTGCTGTGCCAGTCCTGGCCTTCCTCCAGCCGTTTGATGTAGCGTCTGCCCTTGGGCGTCACATAGACGACGAGAGAACCGTAGGGAATCATGGCAATCCTTTGTAGTGGCGCGCGAAAGCGCGCGGCAATGGCCACCCTCTGACTTACGACGCCGACGGGACGGAAGAGGGGGGTTCGGCCCCGTTGTATAAACAGACCCGGTCGCGGCCTGAAGTTTTGGCCTGATAAAGGGCTTTATCCGCCTGCTCCACCAGTTCCGCAGCGCTTGTGGGGTCATCGGCCCCGCGCAGGGCCACCCCGATGCTGACCGTCAGGAACGGGGCCACTGACGAGCTTTCGTGCCGGAGCCGGAGTCCACGGATCCGTTTTCGCAGGCGCTCCGCCACAGCCGTCGCCGTGGCGGCGGAAGCGCCCGGCAGAAGCGCGCAGAACTCCTCGCCGCCGTAGCGGAAGACCTGATCCACGGAGTCGTGCAATTCCGCGAGCATGGAGCGGGCCACGGCGATGAGCGCGTTGTCGCCCGCCAGATGCCCATACGTGTCGTTATAGAGCTTGAACATGTCCACATCAAGCATGAGCAGGGCCAGCGGGCGGCTTCTGTCGCTTCGGGCGAGGCAGGCGTCGAAATGACGGCGGTTGCCCACGCCGGTGAGGCCGTCCACCAGGCTGAGACTCCTGAATCTGTCCTTTTCCCGTTCCAGCAGGCCGGAACGGGCGGACAAATCCGTAACATGCTTGCTCAGTACCGGCAATATATTGAGCATGTCCTGCAGTTCGCGCACGCGTACGGGCGGCGGAGCTTCCACGGAACCGCCGTCGCGGATGCGCCGGAGAGAACGCGAGGCCAGGGTGAGGGGAAACAGAACATGGCGGTGCAGCACCAGAATGAAGACGCAGAGAATCAGGAGGACGAGCGCGCCCGAGAGGTAAAAGACAAAGTGGGCGCGTCCGGCCGCCAGGCTGATGTGCTCCATGGCCTCATAGGTCATCTCCGCTTCTTTTGAGGAGGCGAGGTCGCTCAGCTGGCGCAGCAGATCGTCAAAGCGTTTCCAGAGTTCGCGGGCCTCCATGTCGGCCTGTTCGTAGCGTTGCCGGGCGGCTTCCATACTCTCGCGGCTTTCGGTCAATGTGGCGCATTGGGCAAGTATGCGGGGAACCGCGCCGCGCGCGGACCGGACTTTTGCGCAATAGCCGAGGAGCGTCTCCGGCTTGCGCGCATCGTCCTCTCCGGCGTAAACGCCGCCGAGGCGTGCCGTGGCCCGGGTAAAAATGTCCGTAGCCCTTGCCAGATCTTTCCGGGCCTGGTCGCTACGGTTTTTTATCGCATCCAGAGAATGGAGCAGAGATCTGGCGGAGGCGGCATGTTCCACAAAACGGGAGTTGGCCTCGAATACCGATTCCGTGGCCAGGGCCAGAGCGTTGATCAGGGCGTCCCGCCGCACCCCGATGTCCGAGGCGTTGTAAACCGTCTCCACATAACGGCGCAGGCTTTCGATATTGATCAGAGTGCGCTGGTTCTTGAGAATGCCCGGCAGGTGGACCTCATTGGTGCTTTCAGCGGCGGTTTTGATCTCTTGCAGATTACTGTCGATATACCAGTAAACCAGGGCCAGCAGCAAAACGGTGGGCAGAAGAGCCAGCGCAATAAAGCGGTAGATGCTCATTCGCCGGAAGGTCCTGGTTCTGTCGGGGGACGCCGTTGTAGTGCTGATGTCCATATGGCACGCCCGACAGGGTCAATAGATATTAAAGGGGAAATAGGCTCTGGTGATGCGGTTGTACTCGCCGTTGACGCGCAGGGTTTTGATCGCCCTGTTCAGGGCCTCCGTCAGTTCCCGGTCGCTCTTGCGCACGCCGATGCGGGCCAGACTGAGCACGTCGTTGATCTGCAGCGGATCGCCCAGCATGCTGAAATCACGCCCGGCTTCGCTTTTCAGAAAATCGTAACTGGCCACCGCGTCCACCAGCACCACGTCCACTTCACCCCGGGCCAGCAGGCCGAAGATATCCTTGAACGGAACCTCAAGCACCGTCGCTATATCCGACCAGTTCTTTTTCAGGATATCCAATTGCATGGAACCGATCTGCGCGGCGAGGCGCTTGCCGCGCAGGCCGTCCTCGCTGATGGCGAGGCCGGGCCGCCCGATATAGATGGTGCTGGAGCTGTAATACGGTTCCGTAAAGTTCATAAACTGTTTGCGGGGTTCCAGCGCGGCCAGCCCGGCAACCAGGATATCCAGTTCTCCGGCGCTCATCATCCGCAGGATGTCGTCAAAGGAGCCGATGACGAACTCGCATTTTGCGTTGATCTGATGGCAGAGCGCTTCGGCCATGTCATGGTCGAAGCCGGTATGCCGCCCTTGCGCGTCCATGAACGCCATGGGTGGATAATGATCTTCCATGCCGACGCGCAGCACGGCCGGCGCGGCTTTTTCCGGTTCGACGGGGGCAAGGCGCTGCCAGAGGGAAAAAGCGGCCAGAGCGCAGGCGCAGACCAAGAGCGGGACGACAAGGCGACTGCGAAGAAAGGAACGCATTCGGGCTCCACGGAAAAAGACAAAAAGAGGCGAAAGGAAACCGTTTCAGTCAGAACATCTGGCGCATGAGATCTTCGCCGCCCTCAGAGGTATCCACCACCGTATTGTCCTGGGCGTTGGCATCCGTGGCCGAAACGCCTTCCAGAGGCATGTCGGCCCGATAGGCGAAGCCGCCGGACATGACGATGCCGTCGGGCATGGTGAAGTCCTTGGCTTCGTACAGATCCTCCACCACGCTGCGGTAATAGCGGAAAATGGGCGCTGCGGTGCGTCCGCCCTGTTCCAGGCGGCCCAGGGACTGTAACTGGTCGTAGCCCACATAGACGCCGGTGACCAGATAGGGCGTGAAGCCCACGAACCAGGCGTCGTGCTCTTCATTGGTGGTGCCGGTCTTGCCCGCGATGAAGCGGCCTTCGATCTTGCCGCGCGCGCCGGTGCCCGCGTTGACCACGTTTTTGAGCAGGGTAGCCATGATATAGGCGTTCTGGGGGCTGATGGCCTGCCAGTGTTCCGCGTCCTGGCGGTAGAGTTCGCGGCCCTGGGCGTCGGTGATGGAGGTGATGATCCTCGGGCGCACGCCCAGCCCCTGATTGGCGAAAGCCGCGTAGGCCTGGGTCAGATTGAGCGGAGACACCGCCACCGCGCCCAGGCTCACCGAGAGTTCCTGCGGGAAGCTGGGTTCCAGACCCAGGGCTTTGGCCCGCTGGATCACATTGGCGATGCCCACTTGCTGGGCCACGCGCACGGTGGAGGTGTTGCGCGAGAGGGCCAGGGCCTGATGCAGGGGCAATTCGCCCTTGAAGTTGTGCTCGTAGTTGGAGGGCCGCCAGACCTCGTTGGTATAGGGGTTCACATAGACAAAAGGCGCGTCCAGCACGATGGAGGACGGCGTGAAACCGAAATCCATGGCCGTGGAATAGACCACGGGCTTGAAGCTGGAGCCGGGCTGGCGGCGGGCCTGGGTGGCGCGGTTGAAATGGCTCTCTCCGAACTGGTAGCCGCCGATCAGGGCCACCACGTCGCCGCTCTGCGGCTCCAGGGAGGCCAGAGCCCCCTGCACAGCCGGTTCCTGCTGCAGAAGCAGAGGGATGGGCGCGCCCTTCTTGACCTCGGCGGCGTCAAAAGGCGTGCTCCGCTGTTCCTTGCGGCCCTTGGCGTTGGTCACGGTGACCGTGCGTGGGGCGGCGGAAACCCAGATCAGGTCGCCGGGGCTGAGGACCAGCCTGGCGTCTTTGACGGCCGGGGCGTATATGCCTGCCACCTTGGGATTGGGTTTGCGCGCCCAGGACATGTTGGCCACCGGGATGATCCCGCTATAGCCCTTGCCCAGCGCCACGCGGGCTTCCTTGGCGTCCACGGCGGTGACCAGCGCCTTGGTCCAGGCGCCGCCCGCCAGGTCCAGGGGCGCGAAGGCCGTATCAGCCGCAAAGGCGCGTTGCCTGTCGGCGTCCAGTTGCTCCAGGGGGCCGCGCCAGCCCTGGCGCTTGTCCAGTTCTTCCAGACCGCGCCGCAGGGCTTGCCCGGCGGCTTCCTGATGGGCGGGCACCATGGCCGTGCGCACGGTGAGGCCCGCTTCATAGACGTAGTCCTCGCCGTATTTGCGGGTGTCCACGCCCAGAGCCTTGAGGTTGTGTTCGGTGAAGAATTCGATAAGCAGGCGACGGGCTTCCTCCAGGTACCAGCGGGCGGCTCCGCCCTGGCCCTCGGGCATGCTCCAGTAAACCAGGGGTTCGGCGGCGGCCTGGGCGTATTCCTCGGGGGTGATCCATTTCAGGTCGCGCAGACGGCCCAGCACGTACATCTGGCGACTCTTGGCGGCATCGGGATGGCGGAAGGGATTGTAGCTGCTGGGAGCTTTGGGCAGACCGGCGATGACCGCGCTCTCGGCCAGGGTGATATCAGAGGCGTGCTTGCCGAAATAGGTGCGCGCGGCGGCCTCCACGCCGTAGGCGTGTTCGCCCAGATAGATCTGGTTCAGATAGATGGTCAGGATTTCATCTTTGGAGAGATCCTTTTCCAGGCGATAGGCCAGAATGGCCTCCTTCATCTTGCGCTTGTAGCTGCGCTCGGAGGTCAGCAGGAGCTGCTTGATGAGCTGCTGCGTGATAGTGCTGCCGCCCTCGCCGGCGCGGCCTTTACGGAAATTGTTGATGGCCGCGCGGGCGATGGCCAGCGGGTCCACGCCCATGTGCCGGTAGAAGGAGTCGTCCTCGGCGGCCAGAAAAGACATGGGCAGAAAGCGTGACATGTCCTTGAGGCCGATGACAAAGCGTTTTTCATGGTAGAGGAGGCCCAGCACCGAGCCGTCGCGGGCCAGCACCGTGGTGGCCTGCGGCGGGTTGTAGTCGGCGATGCGGGTGATGTTGGGCAGGTCGCGGGAGGCCCAGTACAGCAGCATGGCCGCCGCGCCGCCGCCCGCCAGAGCGCAGAACAAGAAGACGCCCACCAGCCAGAGGGTGAGCTTTTTCCAGGAAAAGCTGATGTTCATGGCAGGGCAGTACCGTTTTTTTGCCCCGGCGTAAAGGGCGGGGACGGAAATCCGGGGGCGTCCCTGTGCTTATTTTTCAGGTTTGCGCAGCAGTTGCGCGGCCATGAAGGCCATAGCGGCGGCCCCGAGCAGCAGCACTCCCCAGAGCAGCCAGCGCTGGCCGCCCGGTGTTTCGTCATAGGCCGGGGGCGGCGTCTGCTCGCGCAGTTCAGCCATGTTCAGCCGGGCCGGACCCGCCGCAACCGGCAGTTCGCGCAGGGCGGCGTCCCGCGTTCCGGCAAGGTCTCCGGCTTTGAGGCTGCCCACGGCCAGGGTGTACGGCCCCGGCCCTCCGGCCATGAAGTACAACTGCTGGCCGGCCCAGCGCACCCGCAGCGCCGGAGGTTGTTTTATAATATCGCCGCCCAGGCGCAAGAGCAGGGTGGCCGGGGCGTCGCGCAAGAGAGGATCGTTGTTCTCCGGACTGAGCCAACGCCGGTCGAACGGCACGGGATCGGCGCGCACCGTGTTGCGGGAGTGGGCGTCCCGCAGCTCATAGTAGGAAAAGGGCGCGCGTTCCTGCCAGACCAGTTCCGGCGGCAGCTGACGCCGGGGACGGCGTTGCGCGCCGGAATCAGCGCGCAGGGCCGGGGTCAGGATCCGGCCGCGCAGCAGGAAATTGTCGTTGCCGGCGGGCTCGGGCTCCAGGTTG